>Ga0326721_10000074_pt1 | contig 75485 bp, 74 predicted proteins | sample SGPome_FD_203951 | JGI IMG/M metagenome (GOLD analysis project Ga0326721, IMG submission 203951) | Soil microbial communities from Southern Great Plains, Lamont, Oklahoma, United States - SGP_1_2016 | ecosystem: Engineered > Artificial ecosystem > Soil microcosm > Unclassified | place: USA...
GCACCGGCTATAGATCCTTCGGCCTGCAAATACCTGTGCAGATTCAGCTTGCAGTGTGGCCGGCCTCAGGATGACGTCTTCCTAGTCTTGAGCGGAAATGCACAGGTAATCTCCAGATACGGTATCACGCGGAGACGCGAAGACGCGGGGAGCTCCGGTTCACGATGAGTCTCTGCGTCTCCGCGTCTCCGCGTGAGACCAAAGAGAGGATGGGGTCGCGAAAAAGACGGAAGGTGAGACAGCAATTTGTCTCGCCTTCCGTCTTTTCAGAGGGGCGGAGGAGGCTGAACGCAGACGCAACAAACCTGCTGCAAGCGGATGCTCTTACGCCGAATCGGCGCTCGCCCGGTGGTGGGCAGCGCCGACTCGCGCGGATCGTCCGGCCGGCCTACGCCGCGGCTTCGTCTTCCTCGGCGCCGCCCTCGCCGCCCTCGCCACCCTCGTCGTCCACGCGGCGCACGTTCGAGGCGCGGGGGCCCTTGGGGTCCTCGGTGATCTCGAACTGCACCCGGTCACCCCGCTTCAAGGACTTGAAGCCCTCCATCTGGATGACGGAGTGGTGCACGAACACGTCCTTTCCGCCGCCGTCGGGCCGGATGAAGCCGTACCCCTTGTCATCCTTGAAGAACTCCACGATCCCAGTCTGTGTTGCCATGCCTGCCTCCGGGGGGACGGACCGGTCCTTGGACTGCCGGTGCGTCGTCCCGTCCAACGGCGCTCCGGACCTGTTTCGGGACGTACGCCCTGAGCAAAAGGTGTTCCCGCTCAGGAGTGGCGCGCCGGGCGCGGTTCGCCGGTGAGCGAGAGGACGGCCACCTCGGGGCGGCAGAGGAAGCGGACCGGCAGGTGCACCGTGCCCACCCCGCGCGAGGTGTAGACCTGCGTCCACGGCCGGCGGCGCAGCCCCTCGTCGTACAGATCCTCGCGCTCCGCGGGGTTGCGGAGCGCGCCCACGAAGGGAAGGCGCACCTGGCCGCCGTGCGTGTGGCCGCTCACGATCAGGTCCACCGCGTCGTACTCGCGCCGCGCGCGCTCGGCCTGGCCGGGGTCGTGCGCCAGCAGCAGGGTGAAGTCGCGCTCCTCCGGCGGCGGCAGCACGCTCAGGTCGGGGCTGCCCATGGAGAAGTCGTCCACCCCGGCCACGCACAGCCGCGCTCCGGCCACGTCGTGCATCACCGCGCGGTTCGTCAGGTCCTGCACGACCGGGTGCTCCGCCACGTCGTGGTGCCAGGTCTCGATCCCCACGATGTGGTCGTGGTTGCCGGGAACGGCGTACACGCCGTGCGGCGCGCGCAGGCACTCCAACGCGCCCAGCACGCGGCGGAACCCCGGCGCGTCGTCGGCGGCGAAGTCGCCGGTGAGCGCGATCAGGTCCGGCCGCTCCGCCATCGCCAGGCGGCAGGCGCGGCGGACCACCGAGAGCGGCGTTCCCGCGCCCGCGTGCATGTCCGTCAGCAGCGCGATGCGGAACCCCTCCAGCGAGGGATGCAGCCCGCGCGCGTGGATCTTCGTCCGGGTCACCTGCAGCCAGCGCGGCTCCACCAGGAACGCGTACGCCCCCAGCGCCGCGCCCATCGCCGCCGCGCCGCCGATCATCTTCCCGATTCTCATGGCCGCCGCACAGGCGCAATCGCCAGACCATCCCGCCGCGCCCCCCAAAGGCGAAGGCCGGCGTGGAGACGCGTCTCCTCGCCGGCCCGCCGCCCCTCCCGCCCCCGGGCCCGCTTCAGAGGTCGTCCATGTCTTCGTCCTGCGGCTGCCGCCACTCGCGGACCTGCGCGCCGGTGCGGTCCACCCGTACCGAGCCGTAGCTGTGGTAGCGGAACCCGGTGGCGCTGGAGGTCATGGTGACCGGGTTGAGCCAGGTCTCCTCGCGGTCCTTGTTCAGCGTCTGCTTCGAGCCGAACTTCAGCCCCAGCTTCTTCATGTAGCGCGCGCAGTACTTGCACGCGCCCTGGCTGGAGCCGAAGTGCAGGCGGTTGGCGTAGCGCGCGATGAACCCGTTCTCCAGCTCCTCGATCAGCTTGTCGGCCTTGAGCGGGTCCAGCTTCTCGAAGTCCACCGGCTGGAAGTTGCGGATGAACTTCACGAAGTGGTAGCGGATGATGCGCGACTCGCCGTGGAACCCCGAGGTCGACACCGACGTGGTGACGAACAGGTCCTGGTTCAGCACCACCTTCACCGCGTGGATCCCCTGGATGAAGTCTTCCAGGCCGGTGGTGTCGTCCAGGAAGTCGGCGGCGCTGCGCAGCCATCCGTCGAGCTTCAGATGGCGCTCGACCTTCTTCATCGCCCCCGGTATTCCGTACGACTTCGGGCGCGGCGTCTGCCCGGGCGTGGGGTTCAGCGGGATGTCGGCGATGTGCTGCGTTCCGAACCTGAGCTTCAGCGTCTGCGCGGGCTGCAGCACCTCCAGGTACGTCTTGTTGCCCTGGTGGGTGATGTAGAGCGTGTGGTTCAGCTCGTTGTAGCACGTGGTGGTGGTGCTCTGGTTGTCCATTCCGGCGCCCTGGTGCAGGCTCTTGGCCAGCGCCTCGGCGAATTCGGCGTACGTGGGCATGGGGATGGAAGGGGGAAGGGGGAGCGGGGGCGGTGCGGAGATTCGGGACCCCTGAACGATTGCGGCGCGCGCGGCGCCGGTCAAGCGCCCCCGCCGCCGGCTTCGCGCAGGGTCCGGGCCCATCGCCCGATCGACGCCGCGCGACTTGCCGCAGCACGCGTGTTGCGTGCAGATTGGCGCCCGCCGCCGGGGCTTCCGGGCGCCGCGGAACCGAATCGAAATCCATTATCCATGACCAAGGAGACGCTCGTGGCCACCGTCACGACTCCCGCCGACGACCTTGCCATCCTTTCCGCCGGCCCCGTGCAGGCGCTGCTGGAGCAGGTCGCCGATTCCGTGCGCGCGACCGACGGCGCCTTTACGCTGGTGAGCGCCGACGCGCTGCGGCGGGGCGGCATCGACCGGCTGGCCCACGCCGCCGTGTTCGGCGAAGACGCCGACGTGCGCGACACCGCCCGCTGGCTCATCGGCGAGGCCGGGCGCGCGCTGGGCGTGGCGCCCGCGTCCATCCACGACCTGTACATGGCCCGCGGCCGCGGCGAGGTGCACGGCTTCACCGTGCCCGCCATGAACATCCGCGCCGCCACCTACGACAGCGCCCGCGCCCTCTTCGCCGCCGCGGTGGAGCTGAAGGTGGGCGCCATGATCCTGGAGATCGCCCGCAGCGAGATCGGCTACACCGATCAGCGCCCGCACGAGTACGTGGCCGTGCTCACCGCGTCGGCCATCAGGGAGGGGTGGGCGGGCCCGCTCTTCGTGCAGGGCGACCACTTCCAGATCAACGCGAAGAAGTACAGGGCCGATCCGCACCCCGAGCTGCGCGCGGTGAAGGACCTGGTGAAGGAGGCGCTGCACGCCGGCTTCTACAACATCGACATCGACACGTCGACGCTGGTCGACCTGTCGCAGGACGGCCTCGACGCGCAGCAGGAGACCAACTACCGGCTCTCGGCCGAGCTGACGGCGTACGTGCGCCACTACCAGCCCGAGGGCGTGAACGTCTCCATCGGCGGCGAGATCGGCGAGGTGGGCACCGAGAACAGCACCCCCGAGGAGCTGCGCGCCTACATGGACGGCTACAACCGCGAGCTGGCCGCCGTCTCGGAGAAGGCGGGGGTGAAGTTCGAGGGATTGAGCAAGATCAGCGTGCAGAGCGGCACCACCCACGGCGGCGTGGTGATGGCCGACGGGAGCATCGCCGACGTGGCCATCGACTTCGAGACGCTGCGCACCCTCTCGCAGATCGCCCGCGACGAGTACGGGATGGCGGGCGCGGTGCAGCACGGCGCCAGCACCCTGCCGCAGAGCGCCTTCGGCAAGTTCCCCGAGGTGGAGACGGCCGAGATCCACCTGGCCACCAACTTCCAGAACCTGGTCTACGACGCCATCCCCGCGGAACTGCGCGAGCGGATGTACGAGCACTGCAGCCGGAACTTCCAGGACGAGCGCAAGGCGGGCGACACCGAGGAGCAGTTCATCTACAAGGCGCGCAAGAAGGCGCTGGGCGCGTTCAAGCGCGAGCTGTGGGAGCTGCCCGAGGGCGACCGCGAGAAGGTGCGCGCGGTGCTGCGCGAGACCTTCGCCTTCCTTTTCCGCCAGCTGCGGGTGGACGGCACGCAGGAGATGGTGCAGCGCATCGTCTCCATTCCCGAGATCCGCCGCACCGGCCCGGCCGCCATGCGCATGAAGGCCGCCGCCGACGACTGGGACCTGTCGGACTGATCGTCATCTCCCTGAAGCACGGGAGATTCGGGGAAGAAGATGAGAACGGGCGGGCCGCGACTGGGTCCGCCCGTTCCTTCATCATCCCCGGACCTCACGCGGAGACGCGGGGGGGTTCGTGCGGGCGGATGAAGCGGGTCTGGTAATTATCTCTGTATACAAACGGAGAGACGTCATCCTGAGTCGAACACCGCGCTGCGCGCGACCACGGGGGATGAAAGGAGATTGGTCGTGAGCGCTGATGCCACAGAATGAGCGGATCAGCCTCGCGCAGTTTGCGAGGCTTCCCGTAGTTGTTGCTGCGACTTCAGTCGCCGGTGACCGGCTGCGCGCGGAACCTTCTATTCAGGCGGGCCGCCCACACCGTCGTTGCCGCTGCACGAGCGGTTGCAGGCCGAAGGATCTATACGTGAGGCTGCACGTGCGCCGGCTTACACGATCGATCCCGAAGCTGGTATGAGCTCTCCGCGGCTCCGAGTCTCCACGCGAGATCGAGGGATGCCGTCCGTGCATGCCACGCCCGCTCCCGCCACCGATCGCCTTCCATGAGCCCCGGGTCTCCGTGTCTCCGCGCGGGAAAAGGATGCTTCCGTGGGAACGGTTTGTGCTACCGGGCACTTGGAACGCCCGCGTCAGGTGAACGGGCGTTTGATGGAGACGGCCCGGATTCCCTGAAGCCAGACTGACGACGACGTTCGGGCCGCGGCACCCACCGGTGCGCGGCCACGGGACGCCGTACACCCGAGATCCGTGATCACCGAGACCCCCAGCCTTCACCCGGCCGGCGCCGGCGCGCCCCCCCACCCTCCCGGCCCCGACGCCGCGGACGGGCTGGCCCTGCGCGCCAACAAGCTCGACCTGCTGGAGCGCCTGGCCGACGACCTGGCCCACGAGATCAAGAACCCGCTGCACTCCATGGTCATCAACCTGGAGGTGCTCAAGCGCCGCGTGGCCCGCGCCGACGCGGCCGAAGAGGTGCAGCGCTACATCGGCGTGCTGGCGGGCGAGCTGGAGCGGGTGAACCGGCGCATCGAGCTGCTGCTGCGCCTGTCGCGCCCCGGGCGCGGCGCCGAGAACACCACGCTGAACGAGCTGGCCGAGGAGGTGATGGAGCTCATCCAGCTCGAGGCGCGCCACCACGACATCCAGGTGGAGTACCGCCCCGAGGGGGGGATGGCGCGCGTGCACGTGCCCCGTGAGCCCAGCCGCCAGGTGATCCTGAACCTGGTGCTCGAGGTCATGGACCGCATGCAGCGCGGCGGCACCCTGTGCATCTCGGTGGCCGAGGAGAACGGCGAGAGCCGCTTGGCGCTGGCCGACAGCGGCCGCGTGGTGGCCGCGCTCTGCGGCGACCCGTCGCCCCGCATGGCCGCCGCGCACGCGCTGGCCGAGGCGGTGGGCGGGCGCGTGGAGGCACGCGAGGCGGCGGGCGCGCCCGCGCTGGTGTTCGCGCTGCCGCTGGCGAACAAGTCCTAAGTCCCAAGTCCTGAGTCCTGAGTGACCTGATCGCCCATCCTTGGTGGGGCGCCCAACCGCTTGCCACTCAGCACTTAGGACTTAGCACTCAGGACTTCCGCAGGTCCAGCCGCCGCAACGGGTTGACCCTTTTCGGCGGCGTTGGGTATAGGTATACTTCACATCTGGCACACTGAAAAACCACCCCCGGAACACACGGCCGGCAATGGCAGAAAAGATCCTGGTCGCGGACGACGAGCGGCACATCGTCGACGGTTTGCAGATGCTCCTGGCCGACGACGGCTTCGAGGTCGACACCGCCACCGACGGCAAGAAGGCGTGGGAGATGGTGAGCCAGGGCGGATACGGCGTGGTGCTGGCCGACCTGCGCATGCCGGAGATGGACGGGCTGGAGCTGTTCCGCCGCATGCGCGAGGCCGGGATCCCCAGCGAGATGATCATCATCACCGGCTCGGCCAGCGTGGACACCGCCGTGCAGGCCATGCGGCAGGGCGCCTACGACTACCTGGAGAAGCCGCTGAACATCGAGCGGCTGAAGGCCCTTCTCCCCAAGGCGGTCGACGCCTTCCGGGTGAAGCAGGCCAACAAGCAGCTCGAGGAGAAGCTCAAGAACCTCACCCGCTTCGGCGACCTGATCGGCCAGAGCGAGGAGATGCGCGACATCTACTCGATGATCGAGGCCGCCGCGCCGAGCGCCGCCAGCATCTTCATCGTGGGCGAGAGCGGCACCGGCAAGGAGCTGGTCGCCCGCGCCATCCACGACAAGAGCGGGCGGGCGAAGGGGCCGTTCATCGCCATCAACTGCGCCGCCTTCCCGCGCGAGATCCTGGAGAACGAGCTCTTCGGGCACGAGAAGGGCGCCTTCACCGGGGCCATCAACGAGAAGCCCGGGTGCTTCGAGCTGGCCGACGGCGGCACGCTGTTCCTGGACGAGGTGGCCGAGATGGAGGCCGACATCCAGGTGAAGCTGCTGCGCGCGCTGGAGCAGCGCTCGTTCCGCCGGCTGGGCGGGAAGAAGGAGATCCACGTGGACATCCGCGTGGTGAGCGCCACCAACAAGGTGATCCAGAAGGCGCTGGACAGCGGCGAGCTGCGCGAGGACCTGTACCACCGCCTGGCCGTGATCCCGCTCACCCTGCCGCCGCTGCGCGAGCGCCGCGGCGACGTGCGCGTGCTGGCCGAGCACTTCCTCCGCCGCTTCGCCGAGGAGAACCAGAAGCCGCTGAAGGGCTTTTCGGCCGACGCGCTGGAGTTCATCAACACCTACCGCTGGCCGGGCAACGTCCGCGAGCTGAAGAACGCGCTGGAGCGCGCGGTGATCCTGGCCCGCACCGACAGCGTTTCGCTGGCCGACCTGCGCGCGCACGAGCTCATCCAGAGCGACGACCGCGAGATCCGCCTTCCGGTGGGCACGCCGCTGGAGCAGGCGGAGCGCACGCTGGTGCTGAAGACCTTCTCCTTCGTGGACGGCGACCACCAGCGCGCCGCCACCATGCTGGGGATCGAGGAAGACGAGCTGCGCAACCGCCTGAACCGCGCGGTAACGCCGGAGCCGGCCGGAGTCGCGTAAGCCTCTCCATCGCAACAGATCGATCGCGGGCCGCGCTTCCCATCGGGGGCGCGGCCCGCGTCGTTTGTCGGATCTCCACCACAACAACCAACAGCCCAACAACAACAGGGACGGTGGCTGGATGGAGATCGATGGGGCGTTGCGCGCCGGGAACCCTCATCCCCCCGGCCCCCTTCTCCGACAGCAGGAGAAGGGGGAGACCTAACCGAGAGAACAGCTTCGGCACCGGGAGGGATGCATCCTGCCCGCCTTGCCGGCTCCCTCCCCCGGCCCCTCCGCCCGCTCCCGCGGGGAGTAGAGAACTCAGCGTGAGGTGGCCTGCGGAGTGGCGCCGATACCTGGTCGGGTCACGCGTCACACCACCGCCCGACGAGTGCGCCACCGCCCGCGCGAGGCGGTCGAAGTTACCCCCTCCCGTTATCGGGAGGGGGTACGCGGCCCCAGCCGCGGGGGGAGGGCTCCACGGGCGCCGCGGTGATGCAGCGATGCTTCACCTGCATTCCATCAGAGCCTCTGGTGACGCTCGGCCGGTGCGGAGCACGTCAAAGGTTTGCCGCACGATCTTCTTGATCTGGCGCGGGTTGCTGCATTTTGGTGACAACATTCGTTTACCTGAATGTGGCATGCCGATTGCCCTTCCAGGGGTACGAGCGACGGAGGATGACCGCGCACCGAGGTTGCAGGGCAATGGCTGCACAACGTATTCTGGTCATCGAAGACGAGCCGGGTGCGCGCGAAGCGCTGGAGAGCCTGCTTTCCGAAGAGGGCTACACGGTCGCGTCGGCCGAGAACGGCGAATCGGGGATGCGGCGGCTGAGCGAGTTCCGCCCCGACACCGTGGTCTGCGACTTCTACCTTCCCGACACCGACGGGCTGCAGATCCTGCGGCGGGTTCGCTCGCAGGCCGCCCACCCGGTCACCTTCATCGTCATCACCGGCGCCTGCGGCGGCGACGGGGTGGAGCGCCTCCTGAAGCGCGAGGCCGACTTCTTCCTGCAGAAGCCGGTGGACCTGAAGCGGCTGCGGCACGCGCTGGAGCGCACCGTGGCCCCGGCCGCGCACGGCCCCAACGGGCACCCTCCCGCGGCCGCCGCGACCTGACCCTTCCACCGCGGACCCCACACATGGCGGACTACGACGACCTGCCGACCTTCGTGATCGAAACGCGCGGCGGCGGGGGTGCCGGCACCTTCCTGCTGGGCGCGCTGGTGGGCGCCGCGGCGGCGCTGCTGCTGGCCCCGCGCTCGGGCACCGAGACGCAGGCCGAGATCGCGGGCGCCGCGCGGCGCCTGGCGGACGACGTGCAGGGGCGCGTGAACGGCGCGCGCGACCAGGTGATGACGCGGGTGGAGGGCGCCCGCGACCGCGTGGGCGGCGCCATCGGCGGGGTGCGCGGGCAGGTGGAGTCGCGCGTGCAGCAGGCCCGCGCCGCGCTGGACGTGGGGCGCGGCGCCGCCGCCACCGCGCGCGGCGAGCTGCAGCGCCGGGTGGACGACGCCAAGCGCGCCTACCGCAGCACGCTGGGCCGCAACGGCGACGGCGGCGACGCGGGCGAGGAGGCGGACGCCGGCCCGGCGGCCGCGAGCGCCGAGATCGTGGTCACCGAGGTCACCACCGAGGAGGACCGGGGCGACCTGGCCTGATGCGGTCGACACGCGCGCCCGCCGACCGCGAGGTCTGAGCGATGTCTACCGTGGAGCGCAGGCGCTGGATGCGCCGGGTGAACGTGCCGAGGGCCGCCGTGGCGGCCCTCGCACGCTTTGCGCGCTACGGCGGCGACTTCGTGGGCCACCTGTACCGCAAGGCGGGCGAGGACGAGATCTTCTTCCTGGCCGGCGGTATCGCCTTCGACGTGCTGTTCGCGGCCGTTCCCTTCCTGCTCATGCTGGTGGGGATCTTCGGCATCGTGCTGGCGCGCGTGGTCACCGACCCGCGCAAGGCCGCGGTCGACTACATCGTCACCATCCTCCCCCCCACCGAGTCGGTCGTCCGCCGCAGCTACCAGATCGTGGACGCGGTGCTGGCCGGGCGCACCAGCTTCGGGGTCGTGGGCCTGGTGCTCTTCCTCTGGATCTCGTCGCGCCTCATCGCCACGCTGCGCACCTCGCTGAAGGAGATCTTCGACCTCCCCGAGGAGCGCGGCATCGTGGAGGGGAAGGTGTTCGACCTGCAGATGATGCTGGTCGCCGGGACGCTCTTCGTGGCGAACACCGGGATCACGGTGATCCTGGACGCGGCGCAGAACCTGGGGGTGCGGCTGATCGGCACGCGGTGGATCGACATGCAGACGGTGCAGCTGGTGTGGGCGCGGCTGCTGGCGTTCCTCTTCATCTTCCTGATGTTCCTGCTCATCTACCGCTATCTTCCCAAGCGGCGCACGCCCTGGCGGATGGCGATGGTGGCGGCGGTGTTCACCTCGCTGGCGTGGGAGCTGCTCAAGGGGCTGTTCGCCATCTACGTGCTGCACGCCGGCAGCTGGCAGCAGGTGTACGGCGTGCTGGTGACGCCCATCATCCTGGTGCTGTGGATCTACTACTCGGCGGTGGTGTTCATACTGGGCGGCGAGATCGCCCACGTGTACGACCTGATGCGCATGCGGCGGCTGCAGCGCGAGCTTCTGGAATAACAGTACGAAAGTACGGGAGTACGATGAAGTTTCCTGCGAAGGTCCTGGTTTCGTTCGCCGCCGCGGCGCTCGCGGCGGCTTTCGGCGCGCGGACGGCGGCGGCGCAGCTGCCGCTGGAGCCGCTGGCGCTGGAGCACGGCGTGGCCGGCGAGGGCGCCGAACGCTACCGCGACCCCCCGGTGAACGTGGAGGGGAAGTACGTGGTGATCTCCCTGGCCGAGCACCGGCTGTACCTGATGGAGGAGTCGCGCGTGCTCTGGTCGTCGGTCGTCGGCACGGGGACGGGAACGCGGCTGGAGGGGGCCGGGCAGAAGTGGGAGTTCTCCACTCCGCGCGGGATGTTCCGCATCCAGCGCAAGGAGAAGAACCCGCGCTGGTACGTGCCCGACTGGCAGTACATCGAGCGCAAGGAGCCCATCCCCCCCGCCGACAGCCCCCGCCGCTGGGAGCGCGGGATGCTGGGCACCACCGCGCTCTACCTGGGCGAGGGGATCGCGGTGCACGGTACCAACCACCCCGAGCTGCTGGGCCAGAACGTCTCGCACGGCTGCATCCGCATGTCGAACGAGGCGGTGCGGTATCTCTACCACCAGATCGACGTCGGGACGCCGGTGTTCATCTACTGAAGTGCTGAGTGCTGAGTGCTGAGTGCTGAGTGCTGAGTGCTGAGTGCTGAGTGCTGAGTGCTGAGTGCTGAGTGCTGAGTGCTGAGTGCTGAGTGCCGAGTGCCGAGTGCCGAGTGCCGAGTGCTGAGTGCCGGGTGGTGCATGCCGAGGCTTCGGTGCGTTTCCGACGCCTCGCGCCCTCTCCCCGCGCCTTGGAGCGCTCGCCCTCTCCCGTTCCGGGCGAGGGGGGCGGCCAAACCATCGGCGCGGCCTGCAAACTATGCTTGCGCCAATACTTCCCCGTGCCGGGGATGCCGGTCCAGCTACCTCTCCCGGTACGGGAGAGGTGGACGGCCTAGGCCGGCCGGAGAGGGCGCGGTGCCGGAGCACGCGATGTAGCTGACGACGCAAAGAATCGCCAGCCGGCATCGCCGATCCGACGCTGAAAACCAACCGAGCCCCGGCCGTCGCGATGACGGCCGGGGCTCGTGGCTTCGACCTGCTGGCGTGGCGTCAGACGCCGGCGAGCGCGGGCTCTTCCACCGTCTCCTCGGCCAGGAACCTGGCCGCGAGGTCCACGTACTCGCTGGTGCCGATGAAGAGCGGGGTGCGCTGGTGCAGCGACTCGGGCTCGATCTCCATGATCCTGCGTTGCCCGTCCGTCGCTTTCCCGCCCGCGTGCTCCACGATCATGGCCAGCGGCGCGGCCTCGTACAGCAGCCGCAGCTTGCCGTTGGGGTTCTTCACGTCGGCCGGGTACATGAACAGCCCGCCGTACAGCAGGTTGCGGTGGAAGTCGGCCACCAGCGACCCGATGTAGCGCGACGAGAACGGCCTGGGGTTGTCGGGCGTGGCGCCCTTCATCCAGTCCACCATCCGCCGCTGCCCGGCGCTCCAGCGCGAGTAGTTGCCCTCGTTCACGCTGTAGATGCGCTGCCCCTTCTCGGGAATGCACATGTGCGGGTGCGACAGCAGGAACTCGCCGATCGACGGCTCCAGGGTGAAGCCGTGCACCCCGTTCCCCGTGGTGTACACCAGCATGGTCGACGAGCCGTAGACCACGTAGCCGGCCGCCACCTGCTTGTAGCCGGGCTGCAGGCAGTCGTCCACGCAGCCGCGCGGGTGGTCGCTCACCTTGCGCTGCACCGAGAAGATGGTGCCCACCGAGACGTTGGCGTCGATGTTCGACGAGCCGTCGAGCGGGTCGAAGACCACCGAGTAGTTGCCGGTGGGAAAGCGGTCGGGGATGGGGATGAAGTCCTCGACCTCTTCCGACGCCATCCCGCACAGGTGGCCGGTGTGGTCCAGCGCCTTGAACAGCACCTCGTGTGCGTACTCGTCCAGCTTGCGCACCTCCTCGCCCTGCACGTTCACCTCGCCGGTGTACCCCAGCACGTCGGCCAGGCCGGCGCGCCGCACCTCCTTGCCGATCATCTTCGCCGCGAAGGCGATGTCGTACAGGATGTTGCTGAATGCGCCCGTGGCCTCGGGAAACTGCCGCTCGGCCTCGATGATGTGGCGCTCGATGGTGATGATGCCCTTGCTGCTCACGGATTCCTCGCCGTTTTCTTCGGGTCCGCGCGGTAGCGCCGTTCCCGCTCGTAGGCCTCGACCTCGTAGCGGTTGCCCATGTAACCGCGGCGCACCCACTCCGCCACGTACTTCACCGCGAACAGCCTGTCCGCCCGCCACTGCTCCACGTGCACCAGCTCGTGCACCAGCAGCCCCTCGTCGATCTCCACGTCGGGGTGGACCAGGATCGTTCCGCCCAGCGTGACCGCGGCGGCGTGCCCCTTCATCCGCCCCGTGACCCCGCCGATCCGCGGGATCCACCGGTTGCGCCGCACCTTCACCCCCGGCGGGAGCGGCGCGCCCGGAAGCTCGCCCGCCGGTACTTCCCTTCCGATCACCCCATCGGCGATCCGCGACAGCAGCTTCACTGCGTCTCCCGATGCCAGCTGCGTCCGCCCGGGTCGACGTCGATCGTCACCGTGCCGTCCAGGTCCGTCCGCGCCACGTCGATGCCGTCGGAGCGGAGGCGGGCGACGGTCTCGGGGGCGGGGTGTCCGTAGCGGTTGCGGCGGCCGCAGGAGATCACGGCCAGCGCGGGGCGAACCGTCTCCAGCAGCTCCTGCGACGAGGCGGTGCGGCTCCCGTGGTGCCCCGCCTTCAGCACCGCCGAGCGCAGCCGGTCGCCGTAGCGCGCCACCAGCGCGTGCTCCACGAAGTCCGGCGCATCGCCCGTAAGCAGCATGGAGAACGCCCCATAGCGGAGCTCGACCACGGCCGAAATGTCGTTCGCGTCCGCGGGCGCGTCAAGAACGTCCGCAGCGGGCCACAGGAACGTCAGTTCCACCCCGTCGATCCGCAAAGCACGGTCCTGCCGTGCCGCAGCCCAGTGCACGTGGGTCGATTCGGCCACCGCGAGGACGCCGAGATACTGCGGCGTCCCGAAGGCCAGCCCGGGGTCGATCAGCCGCTCCACCGGCATCCCCCGCATCACCGCGGGCGCGCCGCCGATGTGGTCCACGTGCGGGTGCGTGAGCACCATCGCCTCCACCCGCCGCGCCCCGTGCGCGCGGAGATAGGGGAGGACGCGCCGCGCGCCGGCATCGAAGTGCTCGTCCGCCGGGCCCGCGTCCACCAGCACCCAGCGGTCGCCCGGCGTGTGCAGCGCGATGGCGTCTCCCTGGCCGACGTCGAGGATCACGATCTCCAGCCCGCGCGCGGGGGCGGCGGCGAGCGGGAGGAGGAGGAAGACGGTGCCCGCGGCGGCGGGGGCCACGGCCCAGCGGACGCGCTGCCGCATCCGCGCCGACCACTCCAGCGCGAGGAGAAAGGCCAGCGCCGCCGCGGCCCAGAGCCACCACGCCGGCCGGGCCACTGCCGCGTGCCCGCCGGGGACGGCGGCGGCGACGTCCACGATCTTCTGCAGCGCGTCCATCGCCAGCGAGGCGCCGTCCGCCACCAGCCGCGCCAGGCCGGGCGACAGCGGCTCGATGGCGCACGCCGCGCCGATCCCCACCAGGGCGAGGCTGCTCAGGGGGATGGCGGGGAGATTGGCGAGGATGGAAACCGGCGCGGCCTGGCCGAAGTGGTGCGCGGCGATGGGTGCCGTCGCCACGAACGCGGCGACGCTGACGACGAGGGATTCGGTCAGCGGCCGCACCACCTTTCCCTCGCGGAGACGCGGGGGGACGCGGTCGAGCATGGCGCGGCGGAGGACCAGGATCCCCAGCACGCCCGCGAAGGAGAGCTGCACCCCGGCGTCCAGCGCGGCCATCGGCTCCAGCGCCAGGATCACGAACGCCGCGGCGGCGATGATGGAGAAGGGGGATGAGGGGCGCTGCAGGACGAGGGTGAGCAGCGTGAGCGCCGTCATGATCCCCGAGCGCACGGCCGACGGCGGCGCGCCGATCATCGCCAGGTACAGGGCGACGAGGACGATGGTGAGCCACACGGCGGCGTCGCGGCGGACGCGGACGACGCGCGCCAGCAGCATCAGCGCCGCGGCAACGAGGGCGACGTGCGTCCCCGAGATGGCGAGCAGGTGCACCAGCCCCGACGCGGCGAAGCGGTCCGCCACGGCGCGGTCCAGCGTCTCGCGCCGGCCCAGCACCAGCGCGTCCGCCAGCGGCGCGTTGCGCGGGAAAAGGCGGCGGATCTGCCGCTCGGCGCGGCCGCGGAGCGCGAGCAGCGGGTGCCGCGCGAACGCCGCCGGCGCGGCGACGGCCGCGGTCCGCGCCAGCACGTAGCCGCGGTACGCCGGGTCCGCCGGCCACCGGCTGGGGTCCACGGGGGAGGGAAGGAGCCGCCATTCCCCCATCACCCGCAGCTCCGTCCCCGCGGCGAGGGCGGGGGCGCCGCGCGGGAGGCGGAGGCGCACCTCGACGTCGCATCTCTCGACCAACTGGCCCCGGACCGACGCGCGGGCGACCTGCAGCGGGAGGAGGGGGATGCGCTCGGTGCTGTCCCGCGGCGGCGCGAAGTCGGCCGCGAGCGCGCCGGTGACGGAGAGCGCCGCGCCGTCCGCCAGCGTCGAGCGGCAGTCGCCGGCGGCGTCGCTCCGCGCGAGCGCCGCGTCCCCCGCGCCCGCCAGCGCCAGCGCGGCGAGGAGGGCGGCGTGCGTGGCCCGGCGCGGCATCGCCATCCCCGTCACGGGACGGTGGAGCGCGGCGGCGGCGAGGACGAGCACCGCCGCGAGGGCCGCGGAGGCGGGCACCATCTCCACCCGCAGGCCGAGGAGGAGCCCGCCCAGAAAGGCGAGGAAGGCGGAGACGAGGGGGATGCGGAGCGCCGTCATCTCCCTTCAACTCCTTGCGGACGATGCAGATGCGGCGGACGCAGATGGCGCGGCGGTTGCATGCGCGGCTCCTGACGGCCCGTCCGGGCCGGTGGAGGGTGATGAACCGGAGGTGCGAGATGCGAGTGCGCTTGAAGCTCGGGATCGCGGCCGCGTGCACCGTGCTCGCCGCCGCCGCGTGCGATGGGGCCAACGCCTTCACCGGCAGCGAGTTCGGCCGCAACGGCGGCGGCGCGGCCGGCGTGGGCACCATCCAGGGCCAGGTGACCGAGGACGGCGCGGGCGCGGGCGGCGTTTCCGTGATCCTGGTGGGGCAGGACTCCACGGTGACCAACGGCGCGGGCGTGTTCACCTTTACCAGCGTGCCGTCGTCCACCTACTCGGTGGCGGTGCAGGTGCCGCTCGGCTTCGCGCTGGTGGCGGGGCAGACGGCCACGCGCACCGTGACGGTGACCGACGGCGCCACCACGGGCGTAACGTTCAACCTGCAGAGCACCACGACCGTGCCCTGAGCACGCGCGCCGCCCGGAACGCGGCGGCGCAATGTAAACGGAAGCGCGAGACGATAAACGCCGTGAACGCTCGGGGCAAGCCCCGCGTTCACGGCGTTGTCATTCGGTGCGTCGCGCGACCTCAGGTAAACGGAGTCGCGGAACGAATTTGCCTCGATTCTCCCCAACATCGCAGGATCTCACGCGGAGACGCGGAGACGCGGAGAGCTCCGTGCGCGCGATGAGTTCTCTGCGTCTCCGCGTCAGATCAGCTCAGGCTTCGAACGCGTCGCGAGGCTCGGGACGGGCGGAGACGGGGGAAGACGGGGGATCGGCGGCGTCGAGGAGGCCGTGGGCGCGGAGGAGGTCGCGGGTGCGGCGGTCCTGCGGGAGCGAGACGAGGAGCATGGCCGCCATCCCCAGCAGGAAGGCGGCGAAGAGGGCGATGGCGAGCGGAACGGCGTTCAGCCGGACGATGCCCAGGCTGATGCTGACCCGCTCCCAGCGGTTCAGCACGGCGAAGATGCCGGCCAGAACGGCCACGATGGCGACGAAGATCCAGCCGGCCGGCTTCACGCCGCCATCTCCGCCAGCTCGGCGCTCTCCACCAGCTCACCGCTGAAGGTGGAGCCGGAGGTCCCCGTCAGCCGCACCTCGGCGAAGGTGCCGATGAGCGAGGCGGGGCCGTCGAAGGTCACCACCTTGTTCCCCGCGGTGCGCCCCTGCACGCCGCCGCGCCGGCCCTCCTTCTCCACCAGCACCTCTTCCACGCGCCCCACCTCGGCGTGGTAGATCTCGGACTGGATCTGCCGGTGGGTCTCGATCAGCCGCTCCAGCCGCGCCTGGCCGATGTCCTCGGGAACGAACTGGTCGCGCGGGAGGCGCGTGGCGGGCGTTCCCTCGCGCTCGGAGTAGCGGTAGAGGAAGGCGTCGTCGTAGCGCACGTGGCGCATCAGCTCCAGCGTGGCCTCGTACTCCTCCTCGGTCTCGCCGGGGAAGGCCACGATCACGTCGGTGGAGAGGGCGATGCCGGGCATGGCCGCGCGCACCCACTCGATCTTCTCCAGGTACTCGGCCACGGTGTAGCGCCGCAGCATGCGCTTCAGCGTGCGGTCGTGGCCGGCCTGCACCGGGAGATGGAGCTGCCGGCAGACGGCGGGCTCCGCCGCCATCACCTCCACCAGCTCGCGGGTGAAGCCGTTGGGGTGCGGGCTGGTGAAGCGCACGCGCCGGATCCCGTCCACCCGCGCCACCTCGCGGAGGAGGCGCGGGAAGCTCCAGTCGCCGTGCTCCCAGCTGTTCACCGTCTGCCCCAGCAGCGTCACCTCGGGCACGCCGTCCGCCGCGAGCTGGCGGACCTCGGCCAGGATCGCCCGAGGGTCGCGGTTCTTCTCGTCGCCGCGGACGTAGGGGACGATGCAGTAGGTGCAGCGGTAGTTGCACCCGCGCTGGATGGGCACCCACGCCGAGACGGCCGAGACGCGCTTCGCGGCCACGCCCTCGTAGTTCTCGTGCGGATCGAAGCCCAGCACGGTGAGGCCGCGGGGCTGCTGCGGGGCGTGCGTGCCGTGCGCCAGCGGCAGCGCCGGGGGCGGCGTGCGGCGGGCGGACACGTCGGCCAGCTTCTGCGGGAGCTGGCGGTAGGCGTCGGGGCCCATCACCAGGTCCACGCCGCCGGCGCGGCCCAGCAGCGACTCGCCCATGCGCTGCGCCATGCACCCGGTGACGCCCACCACGGCGCCGCCGCGGCGGAACTGCTGCAGCTGCCCCACCCGGCCGATCACGCGCTGCTCGGCGTGGTCGCGGATGGCGCAGGTGTTCACCAGGATGACGTCGGCGTCGTCGGGGGTGTCGGTGGACACGAACCCCTGCTCCGCCAGGATGCCGGCCATCAGCTCGCTGTCGCTGATGTTCATCTGGCACCCGTACGTCTCGATGTAGGCTTTCTTCATGGGATCGGTCAGGTCCTGCAAAACAAGGCTGGGCGAGAACCGCCTGCGTACACCCGAGCGCCCGCGGGGTTCAACGCGGCGGGCCCAGGCGCAGCTCCGTGCTCACGCACGCCCTCGGACGTCATCCTGAGTCGTCCCCGCGCTGGCGCGCGTCCAGGGAGGTGAGAAACTCAGATCGCATTACGCAGCAACAACTGGCGCGATGATTTTCTGTTCAGGCCGGCCACCCCGTGACGGGGCATGCGCAGGCGTTGGCAGGCCGAAGGACTATCGCCCGTCCCGCACGTGATTCGGGGAAACGCACCGATGGCTCTGGTGCGATTCCGAGACTCACGCGCGTCGGCTGGCTATAGATCCTTCGGCCTGCAAATTCTTGCGTGAACACCGGTTGCGGCGTGGCCGGCCTGAATAGAAAGTGCGCGGGCGCAGCCGGTCACCGGCGACTGAAGTCGCAGCAACAACTACGGGAAGCCTCGCAAACTGCGCGAGGCTGATCCGCTCACTCCGCCGCCCCGGTGCTCACGGCCGATCTCCTTTCATCCTCCGTGGTCGCGCGAAGCGCGGTTTTCGACTCAGGATGACGTCTCCTGAGGGGGGTGTTCTCCGCTGACCCAAATCCTACCGCGCCAGGCGCGTGGCCCAGTCTTGCAGCGCCTCGAGGAGCTTGCCGACCCAGACGCGGGTGGCCTCGTCGGTGAGGCGGCCCTCGGCGTCGAACTTTTCGTGCGCGCGGAAGACGAGCACCTCCGGCTGCGGCAGCGCGGGCGTGTTGGTGAAGACGAACGAGCCGCGCAGCTGCGTCTGCGCGCGCGCCGTGCCCGTCTGCCCCGGCGAGGCGCCGAAGAGCGCGGCGGGCTTCCCGTTCAGCGCCGACTGGCCGGGCGGGCGGCTGGCCCAGTCGATGGCGTTCTTCAGCACGCCCGGCACGCCGTGGTTGTACTCGGGCACGGCGACGAGGATCGCGTCGGCGGAGCGGATGGCGGCGCGGAACTCCTCCACCGCCGCGGGAACGCCGGCGCGCTCCACGTCCTCGTTGTACAGCGGGATCCCGCCGATGTCGAAGATCTCGATCTCCATCCCAGCGGGCGCCAGCTCCTTCGCGGCACGCAGCAGCGCGCGGTTGTACGACGCCTCGCGCAGGCTTCCCGCGAATCCCAGGACTTTCATCGGATAGCTCCGGATGGAGGGTGAATGGATAGTCCTAAGTCCTAAGTCCTAAGTCCTAAGTCCTAAGTGCTGAGTGCTGAGTGCTGAGTGCTGAGTGCTGAGTCTTTTCACTTAGGACTTGGCACTTAGCACTTAGGACTTCTTTTCTTCTTACCTCAATACCTCCAGCCCCGCCTCGATCTCCTCCCGCTGATCCGCCATCCACGCCGGGACGCGCAGTTCCGTGCCCAGCGTCTCGCGCGGCTCGTCGACCAGGAAGCCGGGGCCGTCGGTGGCGATCTCCAGCAGCAGCCCGTCGGGCATGCGGAAGTAGATGCTGCGGAAGTAGTCGCGGTCCATCACCGGGCTCACGCTCACGCCCAGGCTCAGCAGGTGGTCGCGCCACTCCGCCTGCTGCTCGTCGCTCCTGGCGCGGAACGCCACGTGGTGCGTCTGCCCCACGCCGCCCTGCGCCCACTTCCCGTTCTTCGGGAAGCCGAAGAGCGTGAACGCGCTGTGCGGCGCCACCGACTGCCCATCGTAGCTCCCCCAGAACCAGTGCGGAATGTCCGGCGCGTCCTGGTTCACCGTCTTCTTGATGAGCCGCAACCCCAGCGCGCGCTCCAGGAAGTCGTTCGCCTCCTCCACGTCGCGGGTGATGGCGGAGATGTGGTGCATCCCGCCCAGCGCCATGTCGGGCGTGATCTCCGGCACCGGCTCGGGCCAGGTGCGCGCGTGGATGGCCGCCTCGTCGCGGTGCCCGCGCAGGTTCCCCTCGCCGGGGATGATGATCTGCCGCCCCAGCGCGTCCGCCGGCTCGTCGAGCGTGTAGCCGGGCCCCTTCGTCGCGATCTCCAGGATCTGCCCGTCGGGATCGGAGAAGTAGATGCTGTGGAACCAGCGCCGGTCGTACGGCCCGCTCACCGGCACGCCCGCGTCGGTCAGCCGCCGCTTCCACTTCAGCAGCCCGTCGTCGGTCGCCACGCCCATGGCCACGTGGTGCACTCCGCCGATCCCCCAGCGCCCGCGCGGCGCGTGCGGCCACTCGAAGAAGGTCAGCAGCGTCCCCGGGCTCCCCACGGGATCGCCGAAGTACAGGTGGTACGAGCCGGGATCGTCGAAGTTGACGGTGCGCTTCACCAGCCCCAGCCCCAGCACGCTGCGGTAGAAGTCCAGCGTGCGCTGCGCGTTCGCCGACACCATGGTCACGTGGTGCAGCCCGCTCGTGGCCAACGATTCCATCATCCCCTCCCCTTTAATTCTCAGTGCTGAGATACTGACCTACAGTGTGTTCGCCGGATCTTCCCGCCGGTCCGGTCCTTCGCCCTACGACTCTTCTTCCGGCGTCTCCTCCCCGGCTCCGTGCAGCAGCGCGCGGAGAAGGTCGGTGGCGGCGCGCTTCCCGTCGGCGTCCAGCCCGCGCATGGCGTCGCGGATCACGGCGGCGTGCTGCGGGAAGATGGAGGCCAGCAGCGCCTCGCCCTGGGGCGTGATGGCGGCCAGGCGCGCGCGGCGGTCGCCGGGGCAGTCGCGGCGCTCGGCCAGGCCGCGCTTCTCCAGCCGGTCCACCAGGTAGGTGATGCCGCCGCTGGAGACCAGGATGCGGCGCTGCACCTCGTTCAGCAGCATGGGCCCCTTGTGGTACAGCGCCTCCAGCACGCCGAACTCGGCCACCGTCAGCCCGTGCCGCGCCACGTCGGCCGCGGCCTGCGTGGCGATGGCGTTGTGCGCCCGCGCCAGCGCAATCCACAGCCGCAGCGCCAGCGCCGTCTCCTCGTCCCTCGCCTCGCCGCCCTCCGCGGCCCCGTCAATCGTCGTGTTCATCTCAGAGCTAAGGTAATCACCCCGTCAAGGGGTCGCAAGACGCGAGCGGTCAGCGATCGCGGGTTCATCAGAGGGAGAAGCAGAAAGACGTCATCCTGAGGCCGGCCACGACGAACTCGTATCCTCACTGATGCCGGCAGGCCGAAGGATCCATAGCCGGTCCCGCACGTGAGCTGCGGGACCGCGTTCGATGCGCGTCTCCCGGCTCACGTGCGATCCAGCGATAGATCCTTCGGCCTGCAACCACTTGCGTGGACGACGGTTCCTGCGTGGTCGGCCTCAGGATGACGTCACCTCGGGAAGGTGCGATCAAGTGCCTGACATCGCGAAAAGAAGCGGAGCCAGCGGTGGGTTCTCCGCTGGCTTCGTGTGGCTTCTCCCCTACTCCCCCACCATCTCCACCTTGTGGCCGGGGCGGCCGGTGCGGAAGAGGAGCAGGAGCGGGGCCGAGACCACCAGGATGGCGCCGCTCAGCAGGTAGATCTTCTCGAACGCCAGCACGCTGGCCTGCGCCTGCACCGAGCGCATCAGCATGGCGATGGCCTGCTTATGCGCGGTGAACGGGTCCATCCCGCGCGCCGTCATGGCCGCCGCCATCCCGTCGATGCGCTGGCGCGTGGCGGCGTCGTACAGGGAGATGTGCGGCACCAGCACCGCGTACTTCTCCATGGTGAAGCGCGTGAGCGCCGATGCCATCACCGCGATGCTGAACGAGCCGCCCAGCTGCCGGAAGAAGTTGTACAATCCCGACGCCTGCGACATGTCGGCCTGGCTCACCTCGGCCATGGTCAGGTTGGTCAGGGGGATGAACATCAGCCCCAGCCCGAACCCGCGCAGGATCAGCGGCCAGAAGAAGTCGTGCGGCCCGCTCTGCGTGGTCAGGTGCGACAGGTCCCACATCGCCCATCCGAACAGCGCGGTGCCCACCACCACCAGGATGCGGTTGTCCATCTGCGACGAGAGGCGGCCCACCACCGTCATGGCCACCGCGGTGGCGAGCGCGCCGGGAAGGAGCACGATCCCCGTCTGCCACGCGGTCATGTGCAGGTTGCTCTGCAGGAAGATGGGGAGCACGAACACCGAGCCCATCAGCCCCGCGCCCAGGATGATCCCCATGATGGTGCCCACCGTGAACTGCACCTGCTTCAGCAGCCGGAAGTCGATCACCGGGTGCTTCACCGTGAGCTCGCGCCACACCAGCGTCGCCCCGCCGGCGACGGAAACCACGAGGAGGCCGATGACCAGGCGCGAGTCGAACCAGTCGTAGCGCTCGCCGCGCTCCAGCATCCACTGCAGCGCGCCCACGCTCACGGTCAGCAGCACGATCCCCGTCCAGTCCACCCGCTGCCCGCGCGACGCCCCGCCGCCGGCCGAGTCGCGCACGTACGCCATCACCATCAGCGCCGCGATGATCCCCAGCGGCACGTTGATGAAAAAGATCCACGGCCACGACCAGTTGTCGGTCAGCCATCCGCCCAGCGTCGGCCCCAGCGTGGGCCCCACCATCACCCCCAGTCCCCACAGCGCGAGCCCTTTCCCCACCTCCTCCTTGGGGAAGGCCTCGTAGAGGATGGCCTGCGAGGTGGAGAGCAGCGCCCCCCCGCCCACACCCTGGATGATGCGCCACACGACGAGCGCGTCCAGCGAGCGCGCGGTGCCGCAGAAGAACGAGGCGGCGGTGAAGAGGAGGATGGACCCCGCGAAGTAGCGCCGCCGCCCGAAGTAGTCGCCCAGCCACCCGGTGAGGGGGATGACGATGACCGAGGCGACGATGTAGCCGGTGGAGACGAGCGAGATCTCGTCGATGGTGGCGCCCAGCGACCCCATCATGTTGGGGATGGCCACGTTCACGATCGACGTGTCGATCACCTGCAGCATCGACGCGACCGACACCGCCGCGGCGATCAGGTAGCGGTGCGCGTACGGATCTTCCGCCGCGCCCGGCATCCGCATGGCCACGGTGCTCATGGCCGCACCGCCCGGAAGAACATCTCCTCCAGCTCGGCCAGCACCTCGGCGTCGGGCCGCTGGGCGGCGTGCGGGAAGATCTCGGGGCGCGCGGCCCAGAGCGCGTTCTGGGTGAAGAGCGCCGCCAGCATCCGCCCCGCCGCGTGCGGATCCACCGCCCGCAGCTCGCCCGCGGCCACCCCGCGCTCGACCAGGCGGGCTACGAAGTCGACCGTGGTTCCCGCGATCTCGTCGGCGTAGAAGCGGGTGAGCTCGGGGAACTGGTGCAGCTCGCCCAGGATCAGCCGGTAGAGGGTGTGGAAGCCCGGGGTGCGCAGGCGTGCCCAGTAGCCGTGCATGAAGGCGCGCAGCAGCTCCACCGCCGTTCCCGGCGCGTCGGGCGGAAGGACGCCCACCGTCAGCTCGCGCACCGTGTGGCGCACCAGCTCGCGGAAGAGCTCGTCCTTGCCGGGGAAGTAGTGGTACAGCGTTCCCTTGCCCACCCCGGCGCGCGCGGCGATGTCGTCGATGCGCGCGCCGGCCAGCCCCTGCTCGCCGAACACCTCCAGCGCGGCCTGCAGGATCTCGCGCGGGCGGTCTTCGGGGCGGCGGCGCCAGCGCGGCGCCGCCTGTGCCATCGTCATTTCCCGACTCTCCTCGCTCTTGTTGTCGACCGGTGGGTCAATTACTTGACGCATCCGGCTTAACGTGCAAACTTTCCTGGCTGTCGTTTGTATACAGCAGTTCGTTCCCGTCCGTTGGTAATCGACCGGCGGGTAGAATACACCCGTTCCCGCCGGAAGTGCAACCCGGTCCGGGGGAGCGGGCGTCACACGTTGTCCACTCGCACTTCCGTCCGTTCATCCCCATCGCCCGGGACATGCAAGCGTTCGCAGGATCTTTCTTCGTCCGTCTCCCGCTCTGCGCGCTGGCGCTGGCCGCGGCGGCCGCGCCGGTGGCGGCGCAGCAGGCCGCGCCCGCGCCGGGCGACTCGGTGAACCTTTCCATCCAGGACGCGCTGAACCGCGCGCTCACCGTGGGCGACGAGGTGCGCATCGCCGAGCGTCGCACCGACGTGGCGCAGGCGCAGCTGGGCGCCGCGCGCGCCGCGCAGCTGCCGCGGCTGAACACCAGCGGCGCCTACACGCACGTGTACGAGAGCGCCCGCGCGCAGGCGGTGGGCTCCATCTTCAACCAGCCCAACACCTACTCGGCCAACGCCAACCTGAGCGTCCCGCTGTACCAGGGCGGGCGCGCGGCGGCGGGGGTGCGCGGCGCCAGCCGCACGCGCGGCGCCACGCAGGCCGAGCTGGCCGACACGCGGCAGGCGGCCACGCTGGACGTGCTGGGCGCCTACCTCGACGCGCTGCTGGCCGACCGGCTGGTGCGCATCCAGGAGGCGAATCTCGCGCTCGCCGAGCAGCAGCTGGCGCAGGCCGAGCAGCTGGAGCGCGCCGGGCGGCAGAGCCGCTACGACGTCCTGCGCGCGCGGGTGGCGCGGGCCAACCTGGAGCCCGCGGTCATCCAGGCGCGCGCCGACCGCGAGGCGGCCACGCTGGAATTGAAGCGTCTCACGAACCTCCCCCCCGAGGCGCCGCTCCGGCTGACCTCGGCGCTGCAGCCGGCCGAGGTGCGGGCGCTGGCCGAGAGCGCGGGGGCGCTGGCGGTGGACCCGGCCGCGCTGGACTCGCTTCCCGCGGTGCGCGCGGCGGGCTTGCGCGCCGAGGCCTCTCGCGCGGCGGTCACCGCGGCGCGGGCGGACTATCTGCCGACCGTCTCCGTCTTCCTGCAGACCGGCTACCAGGCCTTCCCGCTCACCGGGCTGCCCACCTCGTTCGGCAGGCTGCAGACGATCGACTGCCCGGCGGGGTCGGACGCCGGCCGCGTGTGCACGCAGCAGAACGGCGGCTGGTTCAGCGACCGCTCGGCGGGGCTGCAGGTGAGCTGGCCGGTGTTCGACGGCTTCCGCACGCGCAGCAACGTGGCGCTGGCCCGCGCGCAGGCCGACATCGCGGCCACGCAGGCGCGGCAGGCGCGCGAGGCGGCCGCGGTGCAGGCCGCCAACACGCGCAACGCGCTGCAGGCCGCGCAGGCCATCTTCGCCGCCAGCAGCCAGAACGTGGCCGAGGCCGAGGAGGCGTACCGCCTGGCCGCGCTCCGCTTCTCCCGCGGGCTGGGGACGCAGCTGGAGGTGCAGGACGCGCAGCTGGCGCTGCTGACCGCGCGCACCAACGAGGCGCGCGCCACCCATGGGCTGTACCTGGCGACGGCGGAGGTCTCGCGGGCGCTGGGACGCCCCGTCCCGCTCCCGGCCGCTTCCGCCGCCGCCACCCCTCGCTGACCTGATGATCTCCGGATCCGGACCGACCGTGACTCGTTCTCTTCCGTTCGCCCTCGTGGCCGCCCTGCAGCTGGCGGCGTGCTCCAAGAACGCCGGCGCCGACGCCCCCGGGGCGGGCGGGCCGGGCGGCGGCGGCCGCGCCCCCAGCGTGACGCTGGCGCCCGCCGACGTGGCCTCGCCGCGGCTGGTTTCGCTGGAAGACGCCGTTCCCGTTACCGGAACGCTGGACCCGCTGGACCGCGCCGAGGTGCGCGCCGCGCTGGAGGGCGACCTGGACGCCGTGTACGTGCGCGAGGGGCAGCCCGTGTCCGCGGGGCAGGTGATGGCGCGCTTCCGCGCGGTGGAGCAGGCGGGCGAGAACGCCAGCGCGCGGGCCGACCTGGCCTCGGCGCGCACGGTGCTCTCCACCGCGCAGTGGAACCTGGACCAGACGCGCGACCTGTACCGCCAGGGCGCCGTTCCCGAGCGCGACGTGCGCGTGGGCGAGCAGGAGGTGGCCGCCGCCCGCGCCCGCGTGGCCGCCGCGAACGCGCGCCTGAGCACCACCGCGCGCTCCGTCACCGACACGCGCGTGGTGGCTCCGGTGAACGGGATCGTGGAGAAGCGCGTCGTGTCGCCGGGCGAGCACGTGGCCAAGGGCGCCTCGCTCTTCACCGTGGTGCGCGGCGACGTGCTGGAGCTGGCCGCCGCCGTCCCCGAGCGCGTGGCCGCGGGGGTGCAGCCGGGGCAGACGGTGCACTTCACCGCGGGGGCGCGGCAGATCGAGGGGCGGGTGGCGCGCGTGGCCCCGTCGGTGGACCCCTCCTCCCGCTCGGTGACGGTGTACGTGCAGGTGCCGAACGGCGATGGATCGCTCCGCGCGGGGACCTTCGCCAGCGGGCGCATCGTCTCGCGCGTGGTCGACAACGCGCTGGTGGTTCCGGCCTCCGCGCTGCACGAGGGCAAGGAGGGCGCGAAGCCCTTCGTCTACCGCATCACCGGCGACAAGATCGACGTGGCCGAGGTCACCACCGGGCTGGCCGACGACGCGCAGGGCGTGGTGCAGGTGGTGGACGGCCTGGCGCCCGGCGACCGGGTCGTCGTCGGCAACGTAGGGATGCTGGGGAAGGGGATGCAGGTGCGGATGGCCGGCGCGGCCGGGCGGCGGGGCGGGGCGGCCGGCGGAGCGCAGGGCGGAAGATAAAAAGAAGTCCTGAGTCCTAAGTCCCAAGTCCTAAGTGGTTGAACTACTAGGCACTAGGCACTAGGCACTAGGCACTAGGCACTAGGCACTAGGCACTTAGGACTTAGGACTCAGGACTTAGGACTTTTCTCCGGTTTCTCGGCCGGCAGACTCCTTCCAGGCATACGGCGATGTTCCTGTCCGACGTATCGATCCGGCGCCCCGTGTTCGCCACCATGCTCATGGTGGCGCTGGTGGTGCTCGGCGTGGTGAGCTACCAGCGCCTCGCCATCGACGAGTACCCCGACGTCACCTACCCCGTGGTGATCGCGCAGACCTCGTGGTCCGGCGCCAGCGCCGAGAGCATGGAGCGCGACGTCAGCCGCCCCATCGAGGAGGCGCTGAACACGGTGCAGGGGATCGACGAGCTCTCGTCCACCAACCTGGAGGGGATCTCCATCGTCCGCCTGCGGCTGAAGCTGGGAGTGGACGTGGCCGACGCGCAGCAGGACGTGCAGTCGAAGGTGGCGCGCATCCGCCGCTCGCTGCCGCGCGACATCGACGACCCGGTCATCCAGCACTTCGATCCCAACGACCGGCCGATCATGTCCATCGCCATCCAGAGCACGGACCGGCCGGTGCGCGACCTGACCGACCTGGCCGAGCAGACCATCTCCACCCGCATCGAGGCGGTGCAGGGGGTGGGCGGCGTGAACGTGGTGGGCGGCGCCAGCCGGCAGATCCGCGTGGAGCTGAAGCCCGACGCCATGCGCTCGTACGGCGTGTCGCCCGCACAGGTGGCGGCGGCGCTGCAGGCCGAGAACCAGGAGGTTCCCGCCGGCCGCGTGACCCGCGGCTCGGGCGAGCGGCTGGTGCGCGTGATGGGCCGCGTGGAGGACCCGCGCGAGTTCGCCTCCATCCCCGTGGTCGTCCGCGGCGGCGTTCCCGTGCTCCTGGGCGAGGTGGCGGACGTGAGGGACGCGACGGCCGACGTGCGCAGCGCCGCGCTGATGAACGACACGCGAGCCGTCTCGCTCGACATCCTGAAGGTGAGCGGGTCGAACACCGTGGAGGTGGCGGACGGGGTGCGCGCCGCGGTGGACGAGCTGCGCCGGCAGCTGCCGGAAGACGTGCGCATCTCCGTCATCCGCGACGACAGCCACCGCATCCGCGAGTCGCTGGCCGACGTGCAGCTCACCATCCTGCTGGGCGCCGTCCTCACCATCGCCATCATCTACCTGTTCCTGAACTCCTGGCGCAGCACGGTGATCACCGGGCTCACGCTGCCGGTGTCGATCATCTCCGCGTTCTTCGTGATGTGGATGTTCGGCTTCACCGTGAACACCATGACGCTGCTGGCGCTGTCGCTGGCCATCGGCCTGCTGATCGACGACGCCATCGTGGTGCGCGAGAACATCGTGCGCCACATCGAGATGGGGAAGGACCACCACCGCGCGGCGCGCGAGGGAACGAGCGAGATCGGGCTGGCGGTGACCTCCACCTCGCTGGCGGTGATCGCGGTGTTCGTTCCCGTGGCGTTCATGGGGGGGATGATCGGGAAGATCTTCATGCAGTTCGGCGTCACCGTGGCGTTCGCCGTCCTGGTCTCGCTCTTCGTCTCGTTTACGCTGGACCCCATGCTTTCGAGCGTGTGGCCGGACCCCGAGGTGGAGCACGGGGCGGCGCACGGGCACGGGGCGGGGGGGCGGCGGAAGGTGGGCCCCATCCGGCGCTTCGCCTTCTGGTTCAACGACCGCTTCGAGGTACTGGCGGACCGGTATCCGCACTGGCTGAAGTGGAGCCTGCACCACCGCTGGAAGGTGATGGGCGGCGCGGGGCTCTCGGTGGTGCTGGCGTGGTTCATCCTGGGAAGCCTGGGCTTCACCTGGATGCCGGACTTCGACGGCGGCGAGTTCAACGTGGGCTTCCGCACCCCGCCGGGGTCGTCGCTGGAGTACACGGTGGGGCGCGGGCAGGACGTGGCGAAGTTCCTCCGCCGGCTCCCGGAGGTGGACTTCACCTACCTCTCGGTCGGCGGCGGCTTCCGGGGGACGCCGAACAACGGCTCGATCTACGTGAAGCTGAAGCCGGCGGGGGAGCGGAACCGCACGCAGCAGGAGATCCAGACGGAGCTGCGCGGCAAGCTGCGGCAGCTCCCCGGCGTCCGCGCGTCGGTGAGCGGCTCGCCCAGCATCTTCCAGCAGGGGTCGCGGCAGCCGATCATCGTGAACGTGCAGGGGCCCGAGGAGCGGCAGCTGAAGATGGCCGCCAACCAGGTGCTCGAGGCCATCCGCTCGGTTCCCGGCACCGCCGAGCCGCAGAGCAGCGACGAGGGCGACCTGCCGCAGCTGAACGTGACCGTGAACCGCGAGCAGGCGGCCGCCGCGGGGCTGGGGATCGAGTCGGTCGCCTCGGTGGTGCAGCCGCTGTTCAGCGGGCAGCGCGCGGGGACGTGGGAAGACCCGCAGGGGTACGCGCACGACGTGGTGGTGGTCTACCCGGACTCGATGCGCACCTCGGCGGCGGACGTGCGCAACCTGGCCATCCCCGGGGCGATGAACCCGGCCACCGGGCAGGCGGCGCTGGTGCCGCTCTCGCAGATCGCGCAGGTCACCAGCGGCGTGGGCCCGCAGCAGATCGAGCGGCGCAGCCTGGAGCGGATGGTCTCCGTCTCCGCCGGCGTGCTGCCCGGCTACTCGCTGGGCGACGTGGCCGCGGCGGTGGAGGCGAAGATCGGCTCGCTGGGGCTGCCGGCCGGCTACCACGCGGTGTTCACCGGCGACGTGCAGAACCTGAACGAGACCAAGGGCTACGTGGGCGAGGCGCTGCTGCTGGCCGTCGTCTTCATCTACCTGATCCTGGCCTCGCTCTTCGGGTCGTTCCTGCAGCCGCTGGCCATCATGCTGGCGCTCCCGCTCTCGTTCATCGGCGTGGGGCTGGGCCTGTGGACCACGCGGGGGAACCTGAACGTGATGTCGATGATCGGCATCATCATGCTGATGGGCCTGGTGGTGAAGAACGGCATCCTGCTGGTCGATTTCGTCAATCAGGACCGCGAGCGGGGCGTTCCGCGCGAGGAGGCCATCCTTTCCGCCGCGCGCACCCGCCTGCGGCCGATCGTGATGACCACGATGGCGATGATCTTCGGGATGATCCCGCTCGCGCTGGCGCTGGGCGAGGGCGCCGAGCAGCGCGCGCCGATGGCCCACGCGGTGATCGGCGGCCTGATCACCTCGACCGCGCTGACGCTGTTCGTGGTCCCGGTCGTCTACACGCTCTTCGATGACTTCGTGGCCCGCCTGCGCCGCGGCCGCCGCGTGCACGTCCCCGCGCTGGCCGAGGGCCCGCGCGTCGCCATCGACGAGCCGGAGCTTTCGCCCGTGGCCGCCGACTGACGGAAATCTCACGCGGAGACGCGGAGCCGCGGAGGAGACGCCGATCTCCTCCGCGGCTTTCGTGTTTCCGGAGACGCGGCGATCCATCTTCGCTCCCTGTCCCCTGTCCCCTGTCCCCTGTCCCCTGTCCCCTGTCCCCTGTCCCCTGCGCCACTGGCATCCGGGTTGCGAGCGGGGTTGGTCCGCTCTGGCCGCATCACGGGGATGGCGGCGGGCGGCTTCCGCGCGGGGATGCGCGAGACCGGCCCGGTGTGTGGGGTCCTTTCAGAAGGAGGTGGGACGATGCTCAGGACGTGGATCAAGGCGGGGCAGATGGCCGTGCTGGCGCTGGGCCTGGCCTCGGCTGGCGGGTGCGCGGCGGCGGCGGTGGCGGCGGCCGGCGCGGGCGGGGGGATCTACCTGACCTCGCAGGGCGCCGAGAGCATGCTGAACCAGCCGGCGGCCACGGTGGCCGGCCGCGTGCCCGGCGTGCTGTCGTCGATGGGGATCAGCGTGACCGACCACAAGACCGAGCACGACGGGATGGAGCACGAATGGACCGGCACCGGCACCGACAACATGGAAGTGCACGTGCAGGTGAAGTCCGAGACCAACGGCTCGTCGCGCGTGTCGGCCAGCGCCCGCAAGAACATGGCGCAGTGGGACAAGGACTACGCGCAGCAGATCGTGGCCCGCATCACCTCGGCCCGCTGACGCCCCACCCGCGGCACGGCTGAAGACGAGGAGCCCCGCCCGGCAGCCTGCCGGGCGGGGCTCGTCGATTCGGGTTCCTGGTTATGATAATGCGAGAATGGTGTGGCGAAAAATGCGAGTGAACTCGCGGCTACAACGGCACGCAGTCCGCCTTCGCGGACTTCCCGTGGCGCCGAGCCTCACGAGCGCGTCCGCCACATCGAGCCCGTCCGATCACCCCCAGGACGTCATCCTGATAGGGAGGATGAAAGGACGAGCCGAACCGGCCTCCGAGCCAAACAGCCTCGCGCAGTTTGCGAGGCTTCCCGTAGTTGTTGCTGCGACTTCAGTCGCCGGTTCGGGGGCCGGTCCGCGACCTTCCATTCAGCCCGCGCGGCCGACGAATCTACAGTTGCGGCGTGCAGCCCGCCGGGCGGCGCGACGGCCTAATCCCCCGCCACCGCCATCGCCTCCACGGGGAGGCGGACGGTGAAGGTGGTGCCGGCGGCGTCGCTGGTGACGGTGATCTCGCCGCCGTGCTCCTGCACGATGCGGCGGCCGATGGCCAGCCCCAGCCCCGTGCCCTCGTCCTCGGGCTTGGTGGTGAAGAACGGGTCGAAGATGTGCGGGAGCGCGCTGGCCGGGATGGGCGGGCCGTCGTTGGTGAAGCGCACCGTCACCGCCTCGCGCGCCGCGTCGGTCTCCACCGCCACGTCGAAGCGCCCGCCGCCGCCGGCCAGCGCCTGCTCGGCGTTCACCACGATGTTCAGGAAAACCTGCTGCATCTGGTGCCGGTCGGCGATCACCCGCGGCAGCGCGCCGGGGATGGAAACGGTGGTGCGGAGGCCGTGCAGTTCCATGTCGCGGCGGCGCAGCTCCAGCGTGGCGCGCACCACCTCGCCCAGGTCCAGCGGCTCGCGCTCCACCGGGTGCCGCCGCGCGAAGCCCAGCAGGTCGCCGGCGATGCGGCGGCAGCGCTCCACCGCGTCCAGGATCTCGCGCAGCTGCCCGCTGGTGCCCTCGTCGGGCGCGCGGCGCATCAGGATCTGCGCGTGGGCGCTGATCACCGCCAGCGGGTTGTTCAGGTCGTGCGCCACGCCGCTGGTCAGCAGCCCCAGCGTGGACAGCCGGTCGCGCTCGCGGAGGTGGTCCTCCATCCGCCGCCGCTCCTCCACCATCCGCTTGGTGCGCAGGTGCGCGGCGATGCGGGCGCGCAGCTCGGCCCCGCGGAAGGGCTTGGCCACGTAGTCGCTGGCCCCCGCGTCGAACGCGGCGTAGACGCTCTCGGGGTCGGTCTTGGCCGTCACCATCAGGATGGGCAGGCTCAGCGGGTCCCACCGCTCCCGCGCCTGGTGGCAGATTTCCAGTCCCGAGATGCCGGGGAGCATCCAGTCCAGCAGCAGCAGGTCGGGCGGCCCCTCGTCCAGCGCCCGCAGCGCCTGCGCGCCGTCCTCGGCCACCGTCACGCGGTAGCCGATCTGCTGCAGGATCTGGCGGAGGATGCGCGCGGCGGCAGGGTCGTCCTCGGCGATCAGGATGTGCTCGCCGCGCGGCTCGTCCAGGCGCACGGAGGGAACGGGAAAGTCTTCGCTCACGGCAGCGGTGCGGGCGGCGGCGCGAGAGGCACGTCGTCTCCGGGCGGCGGCGGTTCTGTGCGGGGTGGACGGGGGGAAGGTAAGGCCGGGATCTGTCGGCGGGAAGTGCTGAGTGCTGAGTGCTGAGTGCTGAGTGCTGAGTGCTGAGTGCTGAGTGCTGAGAGCTGAGTGCTGAGTGCGTCTACATCTTCACGATCCCCAGGATCACCAGCAGCAGGATGACGATGCCCATCGCGATGATGACCAGCATCGCGCGGTGGCGCCGCTCGCCGCGGTAGACGCCGTACGCGTTCTCGTCCAGCCAGTACCGCCCCGGCGCCGCCTCGCGCAGCACGCCGGGCGCGAGAAGGCGTTCCGCCGCGCGCTGCTCCAGCCGCCGCAAATCCATCAGCGGCCGCGCGGCGTCCGGGGTGACGGCGCCAGCCCGGCGCAGCGTGCGGACGACGTTGTGTTCGGCGTGGATGATCGCGGGGACGGCCATGGGGGCTCCGGGAGAGAAGGGGAAGTAGTGCTGAGTGCTGAGTGCTGAGTGCTGAGTGCTGAGTGCTGAGTGGTCCGCTCGAAGAGATGTCGCACGGCCACTTGGGACTTGGGACTCAGGACTTAGGACTTCTGTTTCATATCAACCCCGCCGCATCCTCCAGCCTCGCCCGCAGCTCGTCCGCGGTCAGCGACAGCAGCGCGAGCATCTTCTTCGGTTCGATGGTGCGCCGGTCGAGCGTGAACACGCGGAAGGCGCGGGCCGTGTAGTACAGCTCGTCGGAGAGCTGCGGGAGGTCGATGAGCCCCGCGCGCCCCTCGTCGGTCAGGCGGTGCACGGAGCCGTCGCGGCGCATCAGCAGCAGGTCCAGCCCCAGCATCCGCGGCTTCTCGGGATAGTCCACGAACGCGCCGCCGTCCTCCATCCCCAGGTCGCGCGCCAGCCGCAGCTCCAGGTCGTAGCGCAGCCGCGGCTCGGTGTACAGCCAGTCTTCGGCGGGAAGGCCGCGCAGCGCCTCGCCCGGCAGCTCCAGCGCGCGCTTGGGAAGGCGCCGCTCGCGCAGGCAGGGGAGCCAGCGGCGGGCGACCCGCTCCGCGTGCGGGCCGGAGGCGGATTCCGCGCGCACCTCCAGCGTCACCAGCAGCCGCTCGTCGGTCTGGCCCACGACCTCGTCCTGCGTCAGCAGCCCGCCGTCCACCGCCTCCTGCACCAGCCGCTTGTACAGCGAGGTGGCCGCGCGCACCGCGTGGTGCCAGTACACGTTGCGGAACATCTGGTACTTGGCGAAGAGCAGCGATTCCAGCGCCGACAATCCCTTCTCGTGGATGCCGATCTCGCGCCGCCCGGTCGCCGGGTCGTCCACCAGCACCAGCGCGTGCAGCAGGCGGTCGACGTCCACCTCGCCGTACGGCACGCCGCAGAAGCGGGCGTCGCGGCGCAGGTACTCGATCTTGTCCAGGTCCAGGCTCCCCGACACCAGTCCCTGCAGCGGCGACTCCGACGCGCCGCGCACCAGCGCCTCGATGCGCCCCGCGGCCCCCGGCGCCACCGCCTCCAGCGCGGCGGCGATGCGCGGCGCGGCCAGGAAGCGCCCCGTGTGCGTCTCGTGGTGCCCGGAGATCCACTCGCCGTCCAGCTCCTCCAGCGCGTGGCTGAACGGGTAGTGCCCCACGTCGTGCAGCAGCGCGGCGTACGGCACCAGCGCGCACTCCGCCGCGTCCACCCCCTCCAGCTCGCCGCGCTCGGCCAGCAGCCCCAGCGCCCACCGCGCCAGGTGGTATACCCCCAGCGCATGGTCGAAGCGGGTGTGCGTGGCGCCGGGATAGACCAGGTAGGCCAGCCCCAGCTGGCGGATGTTGCGCAGCCGCTGGAACTCGGGGGTGTCGATCAGCGCCACCGCCGTGCGGTCCAGGCGGATGGTGTTCCAGAGCGGGTCGCGGACGACCTCGAACTCGTGCGCGGGATGGTCGGCGTGTGGTGGCATGGGCGCGGAAAGTGGCGCCGCGCGCCGCCTCCGGCAAGAAGGTGAACACCGGGCGCGCACACTGCGCCACCGGCGGTCCACCACACCGCGCTGGCGATGCATCCCGGTGCAGCCGTCTCTTCACACCGGCGATGGGGATGACGTCCTACCGTCGCCGATCCGGCGATCGATGCCGCTCGCCCGCGGAGCCGTGACGCGGGGGGAGGTCGCCACCTCCACGGCGCCTCGAGCATCGTCCCGTCGGGAGCGGTGGGAAACTGAGAGAGTGTCCAGCGCCCGGCATCCACATGCCCTCGCGTTCCAGAACAGTCTGCGGGGCAGGCTCTCACGCGTTTTAGAAATGGCCTAGTTCGCACGCTAAAAGATGATTTTAGTTTTTATTGCAAGGACACGATAGGAGCGCACCTAAAATTTTGCAGAGAAAGGAAATAGAGGCAGCTTGATCTAAAATCGGTTCCTTCAAATGTTTCCCGCCGGATTTCGTATTTGTTACGCATGTTCAATCTGTTGCAGCATAACGGGATGCAACGCAGGTAGCAGAATGTCTCGGCGCTCTGGTATCGCAAACAGGCGTTTGGTGACAGAAACATATGACTTGACCATTTATGGCGGAGTTTGTATCCTCATCGCCGAGCCGCTTGACCGTCCACGCAGTACTCACCCAACTCACCCAACTGAACGGAGACAGTACCATGACCAAGCTCGAGAGCCTGAAGGCCGACATCTTCGCCCCCATGAGCGAGTCCGAGGCGGCGATGGTCAAGGGCGGCATGGCCGAGGCCACGTCGTCGACCGTGTGGAGCAACACCTTCCTGAACGGCACCTACATCGGCAACGACAAGGACATCTTCACCGACGAGGGCCCGGCGCAGCCGGCCGACCAGATCGCGGCCGCGTAAGGAAGTACCCCCGGCGTCCTGGGCGACCGGGCGCTGAACCCAGGCGGCTCATGTGGGAAGAGGGGGCACCACCCAGGTCCCCTCTTCTCTTTTCTCTCTCAGAAGCGGTTTCGGGCAGTTTCCAACGCGGTTTCAGAGCAGTTCCAGAGCAGTTTCGCGGGACCGATCCAAAACCCCCATCGAACCGAACCGGCAACGCACGCGGAGTGTGGCGGGATGATTCTGGTGATGAGCCAGGAGAGCTACGAGTTCTCCACCGACGAGGTCCAGGACTGGATCGAGGCCCTGGGCGGCGACTGTGTGCGGCTGAACGGCGAGGACGTGACCGGGAGCGAGCCGTACGCGCTGCGCCTGGACGACGCCGGCGAGGCGCTGGAGTTCCGGCTGGACGGCCGCCCCGTGCGCCACGCCGAGGTGGGCGCCGTGTGGCTGCGCCGCTGGCACCAGCTGCGCGCCCTGGGCCCCGTCACGCAGGACGCCGGGCTGCGCCGCGACGTGCAGTCGCACCTGGCGCGCGAGGTGATGGCCACCTCGGCGTCGATCTTCGGGATGCTGGGCGGGGCGCGCTGGCTGTCGCACCCCGAGACCCGGCGCGTGAACAAGCTCCGCGCGCTGCGCGCCGCGCGCGACGCGGGGCTGGCCATTCCCGCCACGCTGCTGACCAACGACAAGCGCACGCTGCAGGCGTTCATGGCCGCGCACCCCGACGTGATCACCAAGTGCGTGGGCGACGCCGACATGCTGAACGTGGAGGGCCGCACCTTCGGGATGTACACCGCCCGCCTGAGCGCCGAAGACGTGGACGCGCTTCCCGACACCTTCTTCCCCTCGCTGGTGCAGGAGATGGTGGAGAAGAGCTGCGAGCTGCGCGTGTTCTACCTGGACGGCGAGTGCTGGCCGATGGCGATCTTCTCCCAGAACGATGCGCAGACGGCGGTGGACTTCCGCCGCTACAACGTGGAGCGCCCCAACCGCACGGTTCCCTACCGCCTTCCTGCGGAGGTCGAGGCCGCGGTGCGCCGCTTCATGGAAACCATGCGGCTGGACACCGGCTCGCTGGACCTGATCCGCACCCCGGACGGGCGCCACGTGTTCCTGGAGGTGAACCCCGCCGGGCAGTTCGCGATGGTGTCGGAGCCGTGCAACTACCCCCTGCACCGCAGGGTGGCCGAGTACCTGATCCGGAGGGACGAGCGTGACCACCAGGACTGACGACGACGCCGCGCTGGCCGTGCCCGAAGGGGTGCGCGAGGCGTTCGACCCGCGGCGGGTGCCGCTGCTGTACCCGCACATGCGCGAGGCGCTGGCGCCCATGCACATCCAGCGCGCCGCCGAAAGCGCGCGCCACCGCGCGCGGGTGTACGCCTGCGCCGGCTTCTACAAGACCATCTCGCGCTGCATGCGCCTGGGGGAGTGAGAGCCATGCTCGACCGGACCAAGCCCTTCCGCCTGTTCGCCGGGTGCGTGCCCGTGCGCGGCGCGCGCCGCAGCAGCATCTGCGACCTGCAGCGCGGCAAGCTGCACCTGATTCCCAACGGCCTGTACGAGATCGTCACCGAGCACCGCGACCGCACCGTTCCCGAGCTGGAGGCGATGTACGGCCCGGAATGCTCGGAGACGCTGCAGGAGTACTTCACCTTCCTGCTGGGCAACGACCTGGGCTTCTGGTGCGACGACCCCGAGGCGTTCCCCGACCTGGACCTGTCGTGGGACCGCCCCGAGCGCGTGACCAACGCCATCATCGACTGCGGCGCCGGGTCGGCGCACGACTGGGAATCGCTCTTCGGCCAGCTGGACGAGCTGGGGTGCAAGGCGCTGCAGCTGCGCTTCTTCGTCCCCATCGCCCTGGCGGAGCTGGACGCGGTGCTGGGGCTGCTGCACGGCACCCGCGCGCGCTCGGTGGAGCTTCTCCTTCCCTGGAGCGGCGAGTGGACGCGCGAGGAATTGCGCGCCACGGTGTTCCCGCACCAGCGCGTGTCGGGCGTGGTGGTGCACTCCGCGCCCATGGACGGCGTGGACGAGGGGCGCCCCGGCGACGCGGTGATCCGCTACCGCGACGAGGTGATGGACTCGCACGCGCACTGCGGGCAGGTGCACCCGGCCTACTTCGCGGTCACGCTGGGCGCCTTCACCGAGGCCACGGGCTTCAACTCGTGCCTGAACCGCAAGCTGTCGGTGGACGAGCGCGGCGAGATCCGCAACTGCCCGTCGATGCCGCGCACCTTCGGCAACGCGGCCGGGACGCCGCTGGCGGCGGCGCTGGCCGCGCCCGGGTTCAGGGACCCGTGGAGCGTGACCAAGGACCAGGTGGAAACCTGCCGCGACTGCGAGTTCCGCTACGTGTGCACCGACTGCCGCGCCTTCACCCGCGAGTCGGCCGAGCGCCACGCCAAGCCCAGCCGCTGCACCTACGACCCGTACGCCGCGAAGTGGGATGCGTCGTCGTCCGCCGCCGCCGCGCTGGCCGCGACCGGCTGAGGCGTCCCGAGCGACCCGCACTCCCGCACTTCCGCACCCTCTCGAAAGAAGTACGCGAATGACCGAGAAGTTGCGCAGCCGGATCCGTCCCCGGCACACGTTCCCCACCTACCGGCAGTTCGACGCCATGGACTGCGGCCCCACCTGCGTGCGCATGGTGGCCCGCCACTACGGCAAGCGCTACTCGCTGCAGGAGCTGCGCGAGCGCAGCTGCATCGACCGGCAGGGAGTGTCGCTGCTGGGGATCGCCTACGCGGCCGAGGCGGTGGGGCTGCGCACGATGTCGGTGCGCACGACCTTCGAGGCGCTGGCCACCGAGGCGCCGCTCCCCTGCATCGCCCACTGGAACCAGAACCACTTCGTCGTCGTCCACCGCGTCACCCGCACCCGCGTGTACGTGGCCGACCCGGCCGAGGGGCTGATGAGCTTCAGCCACGACGAGTTCCGGCGCGGCTGGGTGTCGGACGGCGCGGGCGACGGGGCGCGGGGGGTGCTGCTGCTGCTGGAGCCCACCCCGCACTTCTTCGAGCGCGAGGACCAGAAGGAGGGGAACCGGGCGTCGCTGCGCTACATCGCCAGCTACGTGAAGAGCTACCGCCGCTACTTCGTGCAGGTGGCGCTGGGGATGATGGTGGCCAGCGTGCTGCAGCTGGTGTTCCCCTTCCTCACGCAGGCCCTGGTCGACTACGGGATCGGCAACCAGGACCTGAGCTTCGTGAACGTGGTGCTGATCGCGCAGCTGGCGCTGTTCATCTCGCGCACCGCGGTGGACTTCATCCGCAACCGCATCCTCTTCCACGTGGGGACGCGGATCTACGTATCGCTGATCTCCGACTTCCTGGCCAAGCTGATGCGCCTGCCGGTGCCGTTCTTCGACACGCGGCACGTGGGCGACATCCTGCAGCGGGTGCAGGACCATTCGCGCATCCAGCAGTTCCTGACCACCACGTCGCTGAACGCGGTGTTCAGCATGGTCACGCTCACCGTGTTCAGCGCGGTGCTGGCCATCTACAACGGCACCATCTTCCTGGTGTTCGCGGGCGGGAGCGCGCTGTACATCGCGTACGCCCTCCTCTTCCTGCGCCGGCGCAAGGAGCTGGACTACCAGAAGTTCGCCGAGAGCGCGCGCAACCAGAGCGCGCTGGTGGAGATGGCGGGGGCCATCGGCGAGATCAAGCTGGCCAACGCCGAGCAGCAGAAGCGCTGGCGCTGGGAGCGCATCCAGGCGCGGCTCTTCAAGGTCAGCCTGAAGAGCCTTTCGCTGGAGCAGTTCCAGGACGGCGGCTCCATCGCCATCAACGAGCTGAAGAACATCGTCATCTCGTTCCTGGCGGCCAAGCTGGTGATCGACGGCCAGCTGACGCTGGGGATGCTGCTGGCGGTGCAGTACATCATCGGCCAGCTGAACGGCCCCATCACCCAGCTGGTCGACATCGCCCACGCGGCGCAGGACGCCAAGATCGCGGTGGAGCGCCTGGGCGAGATCCACCTGCACGAGGACGAGGAAGACCCCGAGAACCGCATCGCCCAGCTCCCCGAGGACGGGTCGATCTCGCTGCGCGGCGTCTCCTTCAGCTACGGCGGCGCGCTGGGCGAGCCGGTGCTCCAGGACCTGGACCTCGACATCCCCGAAGGGAAGGTGACGGCGGTGGTGGGGGCCAGCGGAAGCGGAAAGACCACGCTGCTGAAGCTGCTGCTGAAGTTCTACGCCCCCGGCGGCGGCGAGGTGCACGTGGGCGGGTGCAACCTGAGGAACCTTTCCGCGCGCACCTGGCGGGGGGCCTGCGGCGCGGTGATGCAGGACGGCGCGCTCTTCTCCGACACCATCGCGGGGAACGTGGCGGTGGGCAACGACCACGTGGACCAGCGCCGCCTGCTGCACGCGGTGCGCGTGGCCAACATCCGCGAGTTCGTGGAGGGGCTGCCGCTGGCCTACAACACCCGCGTGGGGCGCGACGGGGTGGGGATGAGCCAGGGACAGAAGCAGCGCCTGCTGATTGCCCGCGCCGTCTACAAGAGCCCGCGCTACCTGATGTTCGACGAGGCCACCAGCGCGCTGGACGCCAACAACGAGCGCGCGATCATGGAGAACCTGCAGGAGGAGTTCCGCGGGCGCACCGTGGTGATCGTGGCGCACCGGCTGAGCACGGTGAAGAACGCCGACCAGATCGTGGTGCTGGACCGCGGCCGCGTGGTGGAGCGCGGCACGCACGAGGAGCTGGCCGCGCAGCGCGGGCACTACTACCGGCTGGTGAAGAACCAGCTCGAGCTGGGGAGCTGAGCCATGAACTCCATGAACGGCACCGCGCCCGCGCCCATGCGCCTGGTGGTGGACGACGCCGGCCGCCGCGTGCTGGTGATCGACGGCGAGGGGATCGTCCTTCCCGGCGCGCACCCCGCGGGCGAGCCCATCCCCGAGCCGCGGCTGATGTCCGACGAGTCCGGCCGCCGCTGGGTGCTGCTGGGCTCCGAGCGCGTGGCCCTCCCCCGCCTGGAGCCCGCGCCGGGCGCCGCCGCCCCCGCGGTGATGGTGGGCGAGCCCGCGCGCATCGTGACCGGCGAGGACGGGAAGCGCGTGGTGGTGGTGGGCGGCGAGCGGCTGGCGCTGCCGCCGGTGGCCTTCGCGCCGGAAGAGGCGGCCGCCGCGCGCGTGGCGACCGACGACTCCGGGCGCCGCATCCTGTTCGTGGGCTCGCAGCGCGTGATCCTGCACTCCGCCGCCGGCGCCGCCGCCGCGCGGGGAACGGGGACGCACGGCCCCGCCGCGCCCGCCCCCGCACCCGTTCCCGCGCCGATGCGGGTCGTCGTCGATGAATCCGGGCGGCGGATCCTGGTGGTGGACGGGGAGCGGATCGTGCTGCCCGGCGCGCACCCGGGCGGCCCCATCCCCGAGCCGCGGCTGATGATGGACGAGGCCGGGCGCCGCTTTGCCGTGCTGGGCGACGAACGCATTCCGCTTCCCTCCGCCGCGCCCGCGCCGGCCGCGGCCGCCCCGGGGGCCGGCGAGCCCGCGCGCATCGCCACCGACGACGCGGGGCGGCTGGTGGTGGTGGTCGGCGCCGAGCGCATCCCCCTGCCGCCGATCGAGCTGAAGCCGGGCGACGCCGAGAGCGTGCGCGTGGTGACGGACGACCACGGGCGCCGCATCCTGTTCGTCGGCGCCGAGCGCATCATCCTGCGCGCGGCCTCGGCCCCCGCGCCTGCATCCTCGCCCGCATCGCCGGCGCCGTCTCCGGTCGGGACGATGGGGATGGGGGAGACGGGGACGACGGCCGCATCTCCATCTCCATCGCCCCACGCCGTTTCGTCATACGTCCCCGCGCGCGAGCCGGCGTTCGCGCCCCTGCCGTTCGACCTGGGCGACGAGGGCGAGGAGCCGGAGCTGAACCTGCGCAGCGACGAGATGGAGGACATCATCGGCTACGTTCCCCACTGGGTGGTGCGGTGGGGGATCTCGCTGATCTTCGCCACCGTGGGCGCGCTGCTGCTGACCAGCTGGTTCGTGCGCTATCCCGACATGGTGGAGGGGAAGGTGACGCTCACCACCCCCGAGCCGCCGTCGCGGCTGGCGGCGCGCACCGCGGGCGAGGTGGAGAAGCTGTTCGTGGCCGACGGCCAGCCGGTGGAGCGCGGCGCGCCACTGGTGGTGATCCGCGGCCCCGCCGACTACCGCGACGTGTTCGCGCTGAACGAGCGGCTGGACCGCTTCGAGCGGTCGCTGGCCTCGCCCTCGGTGGCCGCCGCGGTGCCCTTCGACGCCAACCTGTCGCTGGGCGACATCCAGGCGCCGTACGCCGCCTTCCTGCAGGCGCTGTCGGACTTCCGCTCGTTCTCGGGCGCGGGGTACTACGCCGGCAAGGGCGCCGAGCTGGAGCGCCAGCTGGCCGAGCAGGAGCGGCTGCGCGAGACGCTGGTGGCCAAGCAGGCGCTGGCGGCCGAGGCGCTGGCCATCTCCGGCCGCAACCGCGACCGGGCGCGCACGCTGGCCCAGCGCGGGCTGATCTCGCAGGAAGAGATGGAGCGCGCCGAGGCCGACTACATCCAGCACCGCTCGGCCGAGCAGGACGGCCGCAACGCCATGGCCTCGGGCGAGATCCAGATCTCCAGCCTGCGCAGCCAGCTGCTGGACCTGCGCAAGACCGGCGACGACCAGGGGCGCAACTCGCTGCTCTCGCTGCGCACCGCCTTCGGCGCGCTGCGGGCCGCGGTGGCGCACTGGGACCAGGAGCACGTGCTGCGCGCGCCGGTGGCGGGCCGGGTCTCGCTCTTCCGCGGGCTGGCCGAGCACCAGGCGGTGGACGCGAACGACCCCGTCATCGCCGTGGTTCCCGCATCGGGGCGCGTGGTGGGCCGCGTCCTGCTCAGCGAGAGCGGGGCGGGGAAGGTGGAGCCCGGGCAGACGGTGCTGATCCGCTTCGACAGCTACCCGTCGCGCGAGTTCGGCAGCGTGGAGGGGCGGGTGACGTCCATCGCGCAGGTGCCCTTCCAGCAGCGCGACAAGGACGAGTCGATGTACCTGGTCGACGTGGCCGTGCCCTCGAAGCTGGTGACCAACTACCACCGCGAGATCCCCTTCCGGCAGGAGATGCGCGGCCAGGCGCAGATCGTCACCCGCGACCTGCGGCTGCTGGAGCGCGTGTTCAACCAGCTGCGCGACCTGCTGGACCACGCCGGCGGGCACTGATACCGGATCCGGCGATCACCTCTGTTCCAGAGGAGCAGAGAGAGACGTCATCCTGAGGCCGGCCACACCGTCGTCGTCTCGGCACGAACGGCTGCAGGCCGAAGGATCTACAGGCGAGGTCGCACGTGCGCTGCGGGATTGCACGATCCCCGCATTCGCAATGATCGATCGGCGAGGGATGCGCCGCGGACACGGCTCCGCGGCCATCCCCCGGCATCCACGACCCGGATAGATCGGGCCGTGACGTAGGATTTTCCTCGACGGCGGGTGGGCCGTCTCCCGATCCGCGCCGCTCGCGCGCGGCTCCTCATCTCCCCAGAAACGCAGGAGAAATTCCCATGTCCCGACTGGAATCCCTGAATTCCGAGCTGTTCCAGCCGCTCGCGGAGCAGGACGCGGCCAGCCTGCAGGGCGGCAGCGGCGCCACGATGATGTACATCGGGAAGAGCTACGACATCATGCCCGACGGCACCCGCATCGAGGACAACGACTTCATCGGCGACACCGAGCCCACGCAGCCGGCCTGACCCCTTCACGCGCGGAGAATCCCCCGATGTCCCGGCTTGAATCCCTGAGCTCCGACGTCTTCCAGCCCCTCGACGACGAGCAGTCGGCGGCGGTGCAGGGCGGCGCGGCGGCGGCCACGCAGATGCTGGTGAAGGGCATGACGTTCATCAGCGACGGCAGCTACGTCTACGACTACGACATCTACACCGACGACGACGTGGCGCCCGCCGAGCCGATCGGCACGGTGGGAGCCTGATCCCCCTGATCCACACACGCACGGAGAGCTTCCCGATGTCCCGACTGGAATCCCTGAGCTCCGACCTGTTCCAGCCCCTCGACGCCGGCCAGCAGGCGTCGGTGCAGGGCGGGATGGCGGCGCCCACGCAGCTGATCCGCGGCGCCAACACCTTCCTGAGCGACGGCACCGTGGTGATGGACTACGACATCTCGCCCGACGACGACTCCGCTCCGGCCGAGCCCATCGGCACGCTCGGAGCCTGACCCACCCGCTCCCCGCACCCGCGGGGCCCAACATCCACCTTTCGAGAGACGGAGATGACGATGTCGAAGCTGGAATCGCTGAACGAGGCGCTCTTCACGCCGCTGTCGGCGGAAGAGACGGAGATGCTGAAGGGCGGAATCGCCTCGACGCCCGCGCAGACCTACATCAAGGACTACACGATCATCAACGGTCAGGTGGTCGTGGAGCTCATTCCCGATCCGGACTCCACCACCGTCGCCGAGGCCGTGGCGTGAGCTCGCGCCCCACGCTGCAGCCGCTCGACGACGCGCTGTTCGCCCCGCTCGCGGCGGCCGAGGCCGCGCAGGTGAAGGGCGGCGCCGCCGCGACCGAGCAGCCGGGAAGCACGCTGATGCTCGTTCCGGTCTACGGGCTGGACGGCAACTTCATCGGCTGGGACTACGTGACCGACTGATCCCGCCGATTCCCTCATCTCCCCATGCACAGGAGGACGCCATGAAGAAGCTGGAATCGCTGAGCGAGGCGCAGTTCGCGCCGCTGGCGGAGGACGAAGCCGCGCAGGTGAAGGGCGGCATGATCGCCACCGCGACGCAGACGTTCGCGGCCGACTACGTCAACGGCGTGTTCGTCGGCTACGGCCGCGACGAGGACGAGCAGGCGGAGCCCGCGACCGTCGCCTGACCGGCGCCGCGGCCCCATCGACCCCGAACCCATCGGCCGGCCCGTCCGGCCGGCACGGAGAAGCTGCCATGACCCGTCTGGAATCGCTGAGCGACGCGCGCTTCGCGCCGCTCGCGACGGAAGAAGCCGCGCAGATCAGGGGCGGCGCCACCGTCTCGGACCCGCCGACGTACCACTGGGTGATCGTGAACGACCAGATGATCCAGGAGCCCGACTTCGACGCTGTGAGCGCGGGGTGATACGAGATCCAGTAGGAAGGATCGGTGCATCCGACCCACTCACGTGCTGCCGCGCCCACAGATCCTTCGGCCTGCAAGGTGTTGCGCTAACTCAAGTTGCAGTGTGGCCGGCCTCAGGATGACGTCGGGGGGGCAGCGCGGATGCAGAAGCTGATCTCCCGGATCTGGTATACCGACGAAAGGGGAGCCCGCGCGGGGCTCCCCTTTCTCGTGCGTGCCGGGCCGGTCTACCAGGTGAGCACGATCTTGCCGAAGGTGGCGTTGGATTCCATCCGCTCGTGCGCCTTGCGGATGTCCTTGAAGCTGAAGACCGAATCGACCACGGGCCTGATCCGCTCCGACGAGAGGAGCGGGAGGACGACGGACGAGAACTCGCGCGCGAGGGCGATCTTCTCCTCCAGCGGGCGGCTGCGCAGCACGGTGCCGAACAGGTGCACGCGGCGGCGCAGCAGCAGCCCCAGGTCGATCTCCACCTTCGACCCCGCCGTGGTGCCCACCACGATCGCGCGCCCCTGCACCGCGAGGACGCGGAGGCTGGCCTCGAGCAGCTTGCCGCCCACCAGGTCCATCACCGCGTGCACTCCGCTGCCGTAGGTGGCCTGGTTCACCGCCTCGGCCAGGTCTTCGCGCGTGGTGTCGATCCCCACCTCCAGCCCCAGCTCCTCGGCGCGCTTCAGCTTCTCCGGGGTGCGCGAGGTGCCGATGGTCATGGCCCCCGCGGCGCGGGCGAGCTGCAGCGCCGCCGTCCCCACGCCGCTGCCGACGGCGTGGATGAGCAGCCGCTCGCCCATCTTCAGGTCGAGCTGGCGGAAGAGCGCGTCGTACGAGGTGAGGAACGCCTCGGGGATGGCCGCCGCGTGCTCCCAGTCCAGGTCGTGGGGGATGCGGATCCCCTCGCGCTCGTGCACCACCACGTACTCGGCGTGGCCGCCGCCGCCCACGATTCCCATCACGCGGTTGCCCACCGCCCACAGGCCGGCGCCCTCGCCCACGGCGTCCACCTCGCCCGCGTACTCCATCCCGGGGATGTCGGCGGGGGCGCCGGGGGGCGCGGGGTAGCTGCCGCGGCGCTGCAGCAGGTCCGCGCGGTTCAGCGCCGACGCGCGCACCCGCACGCGGATCTCGCCCGGCCCGGGCTCGGGGATGGGCCGCTCCTCCGGCGCGAGCACCTCCGGCCCGCCGGGGCGGGTGATGACGATGGCTTTCATGCGTGTCCCGACTGGAGTCCGATCCAAACCGAAGTTCAATCCCGACCGCGCGCGGATGCGAGGAACGCATCCGTGCCTTGTGCCGCGCGCCCAACGCGAGAAGTGCACCAGCGCGCCCGGCAGCGCCGGAACTGCAACGGCAGAAGGCGCTCGCTCATCCCCCGAATCCATCATCGTGCACACCGGCAGGGTTGTTGCGCTCCGTCGCGGCGGAGCGCCGCGAAGCCCGTCCCGCGACGAGACCTCTTTCGCACTCCCGCACTCCCGCACTCTCGCACTTTGTTCGCCATGGCCGCACCGAAAGCGAAGCCGAAATCCACGCCCGCCAACGTGCGCCAGGCCGACGCGGGTCCGGAGCTGATCCCCGCGCGCGGCAAGGCGTGCGAGGTGAAGGTGGGCGGCAAGTCCGTGCGGCTGACCAACCTGCACAAGCCGTTCTGGCCGGAGCTGGGGATCACCAAGGGCGACCTGCTGCGCTACTACCTGGCCGTCAGCCCGTACCTGCTGCCGCACCTGCGCGGCCGCGCCATGGTGATGAAGCGCTACCCCAACGGCTGGAACGGCCCGTTCTTCTTCATGAAGCGCACGCCGTCGGGCGCGCCGGCGTGGCTGAAGACCTGCGCCATCGAGCACAAGAGCAAGAGCATCATCGACTTTCCCATCGTCAACGACGTGGCGTCGCTGCTCTGGGTGGTGAACCTGGGGTGCATCGACCTGAACCAGTGGTACGCCACCTGTGAGGACTACAACCGCCCCGACTACGTGCACTTCGACCTGGACCCCGTCCCCGGCGCGGACTTCGCGCGGGTGCGGCAGGTGGCGCTGCACGTGCGCGACGCGCTGGCCAAGCTGGGGATGAAGAGCTACCCCAAGACCACCGGCTCCAAGGGGATCCACATCTACGTGCCGATCGTGCGCGGGCCGCTGCAGAAGCAGGTGTGGGGCTTCGCCAAGCGCTTCGCGCAGGCGATGGAGCAGCTCTACCCCGACCTCGTCACGGCCGAGTACCGCGTCGCCAGGCGCCCCGCGGGCCGCGTGCTGGTCGACTACAACCAGAACGCGTGGGGCCGCACGCTGGCGTCCGTCTACTCCGTCCGCGCCAAGCCCGGCGCCACGGTTTCCACACCGGTCACGTGGGACGAGGTCGAGGGCGGCGTGGAGATCGAGGACTTCACCGTCCTGAACGTCCCCGCGCGGCTGAAGGAGAAGGGTGATCTGTATCGCCCCCTGCTGCTGAACCGCGGAAGATTCGACCTGTCGAAGCTGATCTGACACGGAATCCGAGAGAAGGATCGGTGCATCCGACTAGCTCACGTGCTGCCGCACCCACAGATCCTTCGGCCTGGAAGGTGTTGCGCTGATACGAGTTACGGTGTGGTCGGCCTCAGGATGACGTCGGTGCGCAGGGCGGATGCTGATGCGAGACGAAGCCCTTCACCGCGCCGAACAGCCTCGCGCAGTTTGCGAGGCTTCCCGTGGTTGTTGCTGCGACTTCAGTCGCCGGGCAGCGGGGCCGGGGCTCGCACGAAACTCCTTGGGTAACGAACGAACACGTTGGAAAGAAAGAAGATGGAGCTGCCGATCGGGCTGGACTACGCGCCCATGGAGGCCGACAGCGCGGCCGAGATCCCCACGGGCGCCGGGTGGATGTACGAGCCCAAGTGGGACGGCTTCCGCTGCCTGGCCTTCCGCGACGGCGACGAGGTGGACCTGCGCTCCAAGGCCGGGAAGCCGCTCGCGCGCTACTTCCCCGACGTCGTCCAGGCGATGCTGTCGCTGCGCGCGAAGCGCTTCGTCCTCGACGGCGAGATCGTCGTCCCCGTCGGCGACTCGCTCTCGTTCGAGGAGCTGCAGCTGCGCCTCCATCCCGCCGCGAGCCGCGTGGCGAAGCTGGCGGCGGCGCACCCGGCCGTCTTCGTCGCCTTCGACCTGCTGCTGGGCCCGCGCGGCGGCCCGGTCCACGACCGGCCGCTGGAGGAGCGGCGCCGCAAGCTGGAGGAGTTCGCGGAGCAGTTCTTCGAGGCCGGCGGCCCCGTCCGCCTCTCGAAGTCGACGTGCGACGTGGGCGAGGCGAAGGGGTGGCTCACCGGCGGCGTGCGGGGACTGGACGGCGTGATGGCCAAGCGCGAGGACGAGCCCTACGCCAGCGGCGAGCGCACCGCGATGGTGAAGATCAAGAACCTGCGCACCGCCGAGTGCGTGGTCGGCGGCTTCCGCTACCTGCAGAAAAAGCCCGTCATCGGCTCGCTCCTGCTCGGCCTCTACACGGTGGACGGGCTGCTGCACCACATCGGCTTCTGCTCCGCGATTCCCGAGGAGGAACGCGAGGAGCTGACGCCGAAGCTGGAAAAGCTGCGGCAGGCGCCCGGCTTCACCGGCAGCGCGCCCGGCGGCCCCAGCCGCTGGAGCACCGAGCGCTCCACCCAGTGGGAGCCGCTGGCGCCGAAGCTGGTCGCCGAGGTGCAGTACGACCACTTCAGCGGCGGCCGCTTCCGCCACGGCACCCGCTTCCTCCGCTGGCGCCCCGACAAGGAGCCGCGCCAGTGCAGCATGGAGCAGGTGATCCGCGAGAGCCGGTCTACGGCGGCATTGCTGTAACTTCGCGCTCTGCCGGCGCGGCCTCGTGCGGTTGAAGCCTCGCGTAGTTTGCGAGGCTTTCCGTCGTGGTTGCCGCGGCTTCGGCCGCCTTCCCGGGGGCTTCGCCGCGACTCTCTTTCTTCCATCCCGCAAACGCGATACATCTCCCGGTGTACAATCACGCTCACGGAAGTCGTTTCGCACCGAAGCAGAATCCCGACGATGGTAGATTCGATCCCCACCAGCGCTCCATCCCCCTCTCCCGCCGTGGAGATTCCCCCGTCCGAGAGCCCGATCCGCGCGCGGCAGGACGCCGTGGGCGCGGTGTGGACGGAGGTGGCGGGGCGGCGCGTGGCGCGGCACTACGGCGACTCCGCGGGCGAGTACCGCGCGGTGCGCGAGGGCGCCGGGCTGGCCGAGCGCGGCGACCGCGCGCGCATCCGCATGTGGGGCAAGGACCCCGTGAAGATGATCCACGGGCTCATCACCAACGACCTGCTGAAGGCCGCGCCGGGGCAGGGCGTCTACGCGGCCATGCTCACGCCCAAGGGCCGCACCATCGCCGAGCTGCGCATCTTCCGGCGCGAGCTGCCGTCGGGTGTGGAGGTGCTGGTGGAGATGCCGCGCGAGGCGCTGGACGGCGTCCGCGAGCACTTCCGCAAGATGGTGCCGCCCATGTTCGCGAAGTGGGGCGACGTGACGGACACGCTGGCCGGACTGGGCGTCTACGGCCCGCGCTCGCGGGAGATCGTGGGCCAGGTGCTGGGGATCGACCCGCCGTCCGCGGAGGATGCGCACGCGGAGGCGGACTTCGGCGGCGCGGCGGTGATGGTCGCGGCGACGCGGTACGTGGGACTGGAGGACGGATTCGACCTGTTCGTCGCCGCGGATGCGGCGGGGGCGCTGTGGGATGCGCTCGCCGTGGCCGGCGCGCGGCCGATCGGCTTCGGCGCGATCGAGACGCTGCGCATCGAGGCGGGGCGCCCGCGCTTTGGCGCGGACCTGACCGAGGACGTGATCCCCACCGAGGCGTTCGAGGAGGCGGGGCTGATGGAGCGCGCCATCTCCTTCTCCAAGGGGTGCTACACGGGGCAGGAGGTGATCGTCCGCATCGCCCACCGCGGCCACGTGAACAAGCACCTGCGCGGCCTCCTCCTCGGCGACGCGCCCGCGCCGGCGCCCGGCACGCGGCTGGTGAACGCGGAAACGGGGAAAGACGCGGGCTGGCTCACCAGCGTCGCGCACTCGCCCCTGCTGGGGCAGTCGGTCGCGCTCGGCTACGTCCGCCGCGAGGTCGAGCCCGGTGCCGTCGTCCGCCTCGGCGCGCCGGACGGTGCGATGGCGACGGTCGCGAAGCTGCCCTTCGAGCGGCCGGCGTGATGGAGACGGGCGACGTCGCGCTGAAGGAGTGGGCGGCGATCGAGGATGCGCTCGCGAGCGGCCGCCTCTCCGTGCTGGTGCGCAAGGGCGGCATCCATGAGAAGCGCGGCGGCTTCGAGGTGGAGCACCGCGGCTTCTGGATCTTCCCCACGGGGTGGCACCAGAACGAGCACGAGCTTTCCCCCGCCTTCCGCGGCCACCTGGGCGACACGCCGCGCTTCGCCCCGGACACCATCCCGCTGCGCGTCTGGTGCGCAGTCGAGGACGCGTGGCGCGTGGAGGACCTGGACGCGCTGAAGCGCCTCGCCGACCTGCAGCCGTTCACCGACGAGACGCTGGAGTCGCGCTTCGAGTACCGCGGCAAGCCGTACCTGCACGTGGTCCTCGTCCGCGCGCACGTCCTCGCCGAGCCGCGCGCCATCCCCAACACGGCCGCGTACGAGGGCTGCGTCTCGTGGTTGAAGCTGGACGAACCCGTCTCCGCCGCCCCCGCCTTCCCCGCGCTCCCCGACGCCCCCTTCGCCGCCCTCCGCCGCGAGGTGCTGGCGCGGCTGGGTGACGCAGCCGCATCCCCCATCCCCCGCCGCGACGGCGAATGACCACGGACGAGCTTCGCCGCGCGCTGGAGCAGGCCTGGGACAGCGACCGCGAGCACGTGGAACGGTTGACGCTCGCCGCCGCCGTCCTGCAGACCGCGTTGCGAGAAGCGGGGATGGAGGCGACGCTGGTCGGCGGCGGCGCGATCGAGTTCTACATTCCGGACGCCTACACGACGAGCGACATAGATCTGGTTGTCGAGCGCCAGACACGCGAGGCGTTAGACGACGTGTTCACCTCGCTCGGGTTGACGCGCCGTGGCAGGCATTGGGTCCGTGGGGAGTTATTCGTCGAAGTGCCCGGCAACTACATGGCGGAGCCGACGGAGGAGTTTACAATCGGTCCCATGACTCTGCGGGTGGTGCGGAAGGAGTACGTGCTGGCGGACCGCGTAATCGGGTTCCGACATTGGAAGTACTGGGCATACGGCGTGGAGGCAATCGAGATGATTCGCGCTCTCGGGAGCCAGATCGATGAAGCGGCGCTTCGTGCCTATCTGCGCAAGGAGGGCTCGGAGCACGCCTATGATCTGCTGCGTGAGATTATGGCGTCGGGCGAGCCCCTGACGGAGCAGACGCTTGAGGCCCGATGGCACCGCGAGTATCGTTGAAGCGTCATTGGAGACCAAGGACTATGGACATCGACGATATTGATCTCACTGAGCTTCGCGAGATGTGGGCGCGCCACCGGGCCGCGCTCGTCGAACTGCGAAAGCGGATCGATCCCACCGGAATGACGCGGCCGGCGCGCGACCCGGACGAGCGCGCGTTCCTGGCGGAGCGGAATGCGCTGGGGCCGTTCGTGGAGGTGGATCACCCGAGCTGGCGGGAATGGCGCGCCGGGCGGTCCACGAAGAAGGGTCCCTGACCCGGTTCGCCCGCGAACGGACCCGTGATCGCCGGGCGCGATCCCATTTGCATCCAACTCGGCGATTGTAAACGACTTGGCGGCTTACGTGGACCCGTTCTTGCCCCTTCCCCGCAGCTCGTTGTTGTGGCTACCTCCCCTGCGCATCCCGTGCGGGGCGGACGCGCGCGGCGAACGCCCGCATGCGTGCCACAGAGCCAGAAAGGGATGAGACCGATGCGGAAGATCAAGCTGGCGGTGGAGAGTCTCGATGTGCAGAGCTTCGCCACGTCGAGTTCACACGCCGCCGAAGGAACCGTGGTGGCTTACCAGCAGACCATGCAGGGGCAGCATTGCGGCTCGGCATACGATGCCTGCCACACGGGCCTCTGCACCCCCAACTGTGCGCCCACGTACAGCCCGGAAGCGTGCCCGACCCAGTATCCCCAGTACTGCTGATCGCGGGGCGGGCGCGAAAGAAGGGAAACCCCGAGCCGGCCCTCTCCGCACCCGGAGAGGACCGGCTCCCGCAGGATTCAGCGGATGACGCTCTCGCCCGCAACGTACCGCACGCTGGCCGACACCGTGGTGGTGATCCACTTCGGCTTCGTGCTGTTCGTGGTGCTCGGGGGAATTCTGGTGCTGCGGTGGCGGCGCGCGGCGCGGGCCCATCTGCCGTGCGCCGCGTGGGGTGCGCTGATCGAGTTCGGCGGGTGGATCTGCCCGCTCACGCCGCTGGAGCACCGCCTCCGCGACCTGGGCCACGAGCCGGGGTACGCCGGCGGTTTCGTGGAGCACTACATCACCCGCGCGATGTACCCCGCCGGCCTCACGCGCGGGATGCAGATCGCCATCGGCCTCTTCGTCATCGCCGTGAACGTCGCCGTCTACTGGCTCGCGTTCGGGCGGCGGCGGACTCCCGCCGTTCCCGCATAGCAGAAAACGGAACGGCCTCACGCGGAGACGCGGAGACGCGGAGAACCCATCGCCGCGATGAGTTCTCTGCGTCTCCGCGTGAGATTGCAGTTATCGATGGTTCAGAAGAGCGAGATCTGCTCCCCGATCTGCTTCGGGTCCACGGGCGCGATGCCGAGGCGGCGCTGCAGGTCGCGCGCGGAGGCGGGGCTGTGACCGGCGAAGTGGTTGTTCATGTAGCCGAAGACGTCGACCGTCAGCCCGCGCAGCACGCCCGCCCACTCCGCGGTTTCCTCGCCGCGGTCCACCTGCACGTGCGAGAAGTCGGTCAGGTCGCGGTTGGGCCCCATCCACCGCAGGTAGTGGAAGTCCGCCGTGGGCTTCGCGGCCAGCTCCAGCACCATGTCGCGCGGGATCCAGCGGCCGTCGCTGAGCGCCAGCGCCACGCCGTGCTCGGCCAGCAGCGCCAGCAGGTCCCACAGCACGTCCGGCCGCATCCACTTCGCCTGCCGCAGCTCCACCGCGAAGCGCAGGTCGCGCGGGAGCCGGGGGATGAACGACTCCAGCGCGTCGAAGTCCGGCGGCGCGAACTCGGGCCCCATCTGCACCAGGATGGGCCCCAGCTTGGGGCCCAGCATCCGCGCGCGCTCCAGGAACGTCTCCGTCTCGGCCTCGGCGCGGCGGAGATGGCGCTCGTGCGTGATCTCCTGCGGCATCTTCAGCGCGAAGACGAAGTCGTCCGGCGTGCGCCGCGCCCACCCGCGCACCGAGTTGGGCGGCGGAGTGGCGTAGAAGGTGGAATCGACCTCCACCGTGCCGAACGCCTGGGCGTAGAGCGTGAGCATGTCGGCCGGGCGGGTGCCCTCGGGGTAGAAGGGCCCCACCCACGCCGCGTAGTTCCACCCCTGCGTGCCGATCCGGATCTCTCCCGCCACGCCGCATCCTCCGTTCACGTGTATCCGTGAGGATGCGCGCGGGCGGCGATCCGCGCAAGCCCCGCATCACCGCCCGCCGGCCCGCTCCGCGCGTCCGGGAGCGGCTATCCGCGCTGAAACCGTTGTCCATCCCCCCGCGTATCGTGAGATTGCATCGCGCCTTCCGTGTCGGTCCGGCGCGGGCCCGAGTGCCGGCGCCCGGCCGGCTGAAACTTCCCCGCGGCGGCCCCCGTACAGCGGGATGGCCCGGCGAATCCGCCTGAAACGCAGTCCCCAGAATCCGGAGCGCTCGAGATGGACACGAACGGAAAGAACAAGGTAGAGATGATCCTGAAGTGGATCGTCCTGGTGATCCTCGCCGTGGTGGCGATGAAGATCGTCTTCAGCGTATTCGCCCTGGCATGGGTGCTCGGCGGGATCCTGCTGACCAAGGTGCTGCCGCTGGTGCTCCTGGTGTGGGGCGTGCTGAAGCTGGTGGAGTGGTGGAAGAGCCGGAACGGCGGCACCGCCGCCTCGCCCGCCGAATCGGAGTTCTGATCCGCGCCCGGGCGGCCGGATCCTGATTCTCCAGGCGGAGATCCAACCACCGCGGGGGCGCTCGGAAACGGGCGCCCCCGCGGTTTTGTGTGGAGATGGATTGGAGGCCTCGGCATCGAGGGGCGGATCTACTCGCTTTCCACCCCCGGCGCGCACCCGCGGCATCATCGCCGTTCTGGCTCCGCCGCCGCGCCACGCCTATCATGAGAGCAATCCTCCGTCCCACCCGCCGCCCGCGCGATGCCGACCATCCTCCCGCCCACGCTCCCGCTCTCGCCGCTCCTGCAGGGATATCTCGATGAGCTCGCCGCCATCCGCCGCGACGCGGAAGAGCTGACGGCCGGCCTCACCGGCGCGCAGTTCGGCTGGCGCCCGGAGCCGGCCGTGTGGTCGGTCGGGCAGATCGTGCGCCATCTCACCGTCTCCGGCCGCAGCTACGCGGATGCGCTGCGCCCGGCGCTGGCGGCCGCGCGCGCCCGGGGATCGGCGGACCGGGGGGATTTCAGGCCGAGCCTCGTCGGCGGGCTGATGGTGCGCTGGATGGAGCCGCCGCCGCGGATGCGCTTCAAGGCTCCGCGCATCTGGCGCCCCGCCGGCGCTGGCGGGGATGCGGCGGATCGAACGCGGGAGATGGCGGACTGGCGCGCGCTGCACGACGCGTTCGAGGAGACGATCCGCGCCGCCGCGGGGCTGGACCTGCGCCGCATCCGCATCGTCTCCCCCGCCAGCCGGCTGGTGCGGATGAACGCGGGCGACGCGCTGGCGCTCATCCTGGCCCACGAGCGACGCCACCTCTGGCAGATGCGGCGGGTGAAGGAGCACGCCGGCTTTCCGGCAGGCTGAGCTCGCGGGGATCGCATTCCACAAGACGGAACCGGCGGCCCGCGAGTGGTGCGGGCCGCCGGTCGTTTGATTTCGTCGCCGTCCCCGCGCCGCGCGGCGATGCGCGGATGCCGTGGACCGCGCGTTCGCTTCCGGGCGGACCGGGAGCGGGGGATGGAGATGCGTCAGTTGAGCCAGGTCTTCTCCGGCTTGCCCCGCGCCCGTGCGGTCTCGCGCAGCTCGAACAGCTCGCGGCTGAACGCGCGCGCCGCCGTGGCGAAGGCGCCGCGCTCGCGCAGCTCGCTGGGCGGGGCGCCCATGAACTGCCGCATGGCGGCTTTCAGGCTGACCTCGCTGGCGTACCCGCAGGCGCGCGCCACCTGCGCCACCGTGCGCCGCGGGTCGTCCAGCAGCTCCGCCGCCAGGAGCAGGCGCAGCCACGCCATCAGCCGGCGCGGCGGCGGCAGGTCGGCGCGCGCGAACCAGCGGGGGACGGTGCGCTCGTTCACTCCCAGCGCCGCGGCCAGTTCCGGCGCCTGTCCGCCGGCCGCCACCGTCTCGGCCGCGGTGGTCAGCAGCGCGCGGGCGCGGGCGGGCACGCCGCGCGGAAGGGCGCGGCGCAGCAGCCGGTGCACCGTGCGCGCCTGCACCGCGGCGATGCGGCGGGCCAGCGCCGGCTCGCTGTCCTCGCGCCCCAGCGCGACGACATCCGCCACGCCCCACGCGAGCAGGGTGCGCAGCGCGTCGGCATGCCCGGGCGTTACCGGGAACGCGGCGACCACGGTGGCCAGGGGGTGCTCCTCGAGCAGCGCCCGCAGCGCCGGCACCGGCGCGCCGCCCGCCGCCCCGGCGAACGGGTCTACGACCGACACGGCCGTTCCCGGCGCCCGGCCCAGCTCGGACGCCAGCTCCTTCCAGTCACGCACCGGCACCAGCCGGAAAGCCGTTCCCTGCACCGCGGCCAGGCGCTCCTTCAGCACCGGCGAGGCGTGGAGCAGGAACAGCGGCCGGACGACCTCCTGCAATGTTACGTCCTGAAAGGGGGTCAGATTGGCGACACCGCTTGACGGGCCGCACAAAAACGCATCACCTTATGCCGCCTCGCCCCCACACAACCCGATGCACACCAGGAGGACCGGATGAAATTCCGTACGTCGCTCGTGTTCGCCGCCGCCGTGCTCACGCTGGCTGCCTGTTCGGCCGACTCGCTTACCGGGCCCGTGACCCGGCGCCCGCCCGTCAACCAGGAATCCAACGGGAGCGGGATGATGGGCGGCGGCGGAAACAAGACCACCGACGGGAGCGGGATGATGGGCGGCGGAGGCTGATTCCGGATCGCGAGCCACCCGGCCGGGCCGTCACCCGTGCGGTGACGGTCCGGCCGGGCTCCGCTGCGGAAGCCGTGCCGCGAAGTCCCTGATCCGGACCGATCGGGGGCTCGCGCCGTTTTCAGGCGTCGGCGTGCGCCGGGCGGCGCGCCAGCGAGGCGCGCACCTGCACCGCGAGCTCGTCGGCGCGGCGCGCCAGCTCCGTGGTTTCCGGAGGCGCGGTGCGCTCGACGGCGCGGCCGTTGGCGGCGGCCTCGAGCTGCGCCTCGGCCGCCATCATCGTGCGCGCCTCGTCGCGCTCGCGGGCAACCACGAGCGCCGCACGCGCCGCCGTCTCCGCGCGCGTCCATTCGCCCAGGCTCACGTCACCCTGCGCGATCACCAGCAGCGACTCGGCCGCGAACTCGGCGCAGATAGGCATCTCGGCCAGCGCCATGGCCTCGGCGCGCGCGGCTTCGTAGCGGGCCCGCGCCCCCGCGCCCCCCGCGGCCCGCACCACGTTCGCCAGCGACAGCAGGCGCCCGGGGCCGCCGGGGAAGTGCGGGAGCGAAACGTCCAGGATGGAGAGGGCGCGCGCGAAGTGCCCGCGCTCCGCCCAGAAGCATCCCAGGTCGTGGGCCAGCGCGGGAAGGCGCGCGTGCCCTTCGCCGTAGGCGCGCAGGGCGAAGCCCGCGTGCGCGTACCCCTCGTCCATCCGCCCCGCGTCCACGCAGAACACGAACAGGTGGTGGTGCGCGGACCCTTCCAGGCCGTGCAGCCGGCGCTTGCGCGCGGACCGCAGCGCGCGGCGCATCACCGCCTGGGCGGCGGGGTAGTTGCCCGTGCGCATGTACTGCACGCCCAGGCCGATGAACCCCCACACGTAGGTTTCCCAGTCGTGCCCCCGGGCCAGCCGGATGGCCCGCCGGAACCAGCTTTCGGCCTGCGCGTGGCGCGCCGCGTCGCGCGCCAGCCGGGCCGCGTCCAGCGCCAGCCGGGCATCGTCGGCCACGGCGACCGCCGCCGCGTGCGCGAACGCCAGCCGCGCACGCGGCGCCCCGCGCCGCTCCGCCCACCGCGCCAGCGATCGCACGGCGAACACCAGCCGGGTGGGGTCGGCATGCGCGGCGTCGTCGGTCATCTGGGCCAGCGTCAGCAGCGGCGCCCAGAGCTCCTGCTCCGGCGCGGCCGCGGCCAGCTCGCGGCGCCGCACCTCGCCCGCATGGGGGCCGAACAGGCCGGCCCGCCGTTCCGCCGGCGTGTCCGCCCAGAGCATGAAGTCGCGCAGCGCGCTCCACAGGAGCACGCCCACCGGCCCGGCGATCTCGTCCAGCAGGTCCGCCCCCTCGGCGGCGTCGTCGGCGTGCGGGGGCGGCGGAGCGGCGCAGGAGGCGCGCGGACGCACGACGCGTCCGTTCGGCTGGAGTGCCTTCATCGGGCTCCGTTGGCGGGGCGCGGGCGCTGAAGCCCGCGCGGCGACGGGATGGACCGCGTTTGCGGCCATAAAGTATGTCGGTTGCGGCGCCATGACCAGAGTCTGTTACCGGGAGCCCGCGCTGCCTGCCTCGTCTTTCGTGAACGAACGTCTGTCCGGGAGCCTGACGCGGCGCTTCCGCGCGCGTCCGTTCACCGGCTTCCGGGCATCCGCGGCGGCGCGGTGGACCACATCAGCTCCACCTCGTCGGGCGACAGCCCGTAGGCGCGCACCACCAGCTGCGAGATGCGGCGCTCCAGACCGGCGGCCTTGGCCTGCACCGAGGTGAGCCGCGGCGCGTACTCGGCGTGCGCGTTGCGCAGCATCCCCACCTCGCGCGGCGCCAGCGGCTCGGCGTGCGCCACGCGGTGGCGGCGGACGGCGTCCACGAAGGCGGTGGCGTTCAGGTCGGCGAAGGCCGCCAGCGCCGCGTCGGGCGGGGCGATGTGGTACTCCGAGCGCAGCCACGCCATCATCTCCTCCGTCATCCCCCGCCGCTCGGTGGTGAGCTCCACGATGCGCTCCACCCCGCCGTCGATCTCCCCCTTCAGCTCCGGGGTGGGGAGGGCGACGGGGAGCGCCTCGACGGCCGACGGGGTGAGGCGGAGGACGTCGTCGCGGCCGTGCAGGGCGCTGCGCCAGAGCCAGGTCCACGCCACCGGCGAGTTGGCCACGGCCAGGAGATACGGATCGGCCGCGGGCCAGACGCAGGCGTTGGCGAGGACGCAGACCTCGGCCGCGGCGTAGGCGAACTGCGGGTGCGCGGCGCTGTCGGCGTGCACGATCTTCGGCCCGGCGTGCTCGCGCTCGGTCCGCGGGCGCAGCTCCCACCAGTAGCGCCCCTGGTCGTGGCGGGCGCGCAGCCGCTCTTCCCACGGCTTCAGGTAGGCGTGCAGGGTGGGGAAGGAGCGGGCGAAGAGGTGCTCGGCATCGCTCTCCCCCGCGCCCGTCCAGGGCCACGCGTGCTCCTCGGAGCTGGGGATGGCGATGAGCCACGCGCCGCGCCAGTCCGCCGCCCAGCGCTCGATCTCGCCCGCGCGGACCAGCGGGCGCACCAGGTGCGCGGCGCCCGCGTGCGCGTGGACGATGCGGTCGCGGGTCTCGGCGTCGACCACGAACGCGTCGTTCAGCCCGGTGCGGATTCCCCCCGCCGGCGCCGCGCCCATGTAGTCGGCCAGGGGAACGCCCGCGGCGGTGATGCGGTCGATGAGCCGCTGCACCTCGGGGCGCTCCAGGCTCCACGGCGCCCCGCCGAAGCGCCCGCGCGGCACGGCGTACGAATGCGCCGCGGCGTACGCGGCCAGCCGCGGCTCCGCGCCCGCGCCGGCGGGAAGGACGGTGACCTGCGTCTCGCCCGCGGTGGCGCGGCCGTCCGGGCCGGGGCGGCGGGCCACGACCACGCAGGCGGCGTCGGGCTCCACCCGCGCGGCCGCGGCGCGGAAATCCACCAGCCGCTCCATCTCCGCGCGCTGGGCCAGGAAGCGCCGCAGCCCCTCGGCCGGGCCGGAGCGCATCCACCGCTCCGCCGCGGCGAAGGCCACGCGGCCGCCCCGGCGGAGCACGGTCATCGCCATCTGCCAGAAGTAGGCGTGCAGGTCCGCCGAGGCGTCGTACACCTCGGCGAAGGCGTGCGCCAGGTGCGGGCGGAGCGCGGCGCCGTGCTCGCCGCGCGAGGCGGGCGGGCGGCCGATCACCGCGTCGAAGCCGGGGTCCTCGCTCCACGTGGCCGTCTCGGCGTCCACGAAGGCCTCGGGGAACTCCAGGTCCCAGTGGAAGAAGCGGTGCTCGCGCGCCAGCCCCGCCGCGCGCTCCAGCGCCTCGGCGTGCGCGCGCCCCAGCTGCCCGCGCCCCCCGCGCGCCGCCTCCACCACCTCGTCGGCGTGGAGGCTGGCCATCTCCTCGGCCAGCCGGTTGCCGAAGCCCCGGCTCATCCACACGTCCAGCAGCCGCTTGTAGGGCGCCAGCGCGCCCTCGAGCTCCTCGTGCCGGCGCGCGCCCTCGGCCGCCTCGGCGGGGCTGGCGTCGGCGGACGCGGCCACCTCGCGGATGGCGGCGGCGGCGCGCAGGAGGCCGCGGAAGGGGCCGCCGAACGCGTCGAACTGCCCCTGCGGGTTCTCCTCCATCGCCCGCTGCAGCTCGGCCACGCGCGCGCCGGCCAGCGCGTTCCCGCACTTCAGGTGGTGGTCCAGGCGCGGGAGCGGGGCGCCGGGGACGAAGCCGGCCAGCGAGAGCGCCAGCCGCGCCGCCTCGACCGCGGCGGGGTCCACGTCCACGCCGAAGAGGCAGCGGCGGACCACGATGCGGCGCAGCAGCGCGTCGTCGCCCAGCCGGGCGGGATCCGGCTCCAGCCCCTGTGCGCGCACCCCGGCGGCGATCCCCGCGCGGACCTCGGCCACGCGCGCGGAGAGCGGCCCGCGCGGCATCTCGCGCAGCAGCTCGCCCAGGCGGCGGGCGGCGAGGTCGGCGGCGTGCACCAGGAAGCGCCCGCTCCCCATCGCCGGGTCGGCGACCCGGAGCGAGAGGAGGGCGTCGGCGGCGCGGTCTTCCAGCGCGGCGGCCTCGCGCGCCAGCCGCGCGGCGGACTCGGGCGGCGCCTCGTGCAGGCGCTCGCGGCGGGCGGCGGCCTCGTGCACCGCGGCGCGGTACGCGGCCTCGCGCTCGGCCAGCGCGGGGCCGACCGCCTCGGCCACCACGTACTCCACGATCCACCGCGGGAGCGCGCCGTGCGGCGACGCCTTCCGCTCGCCGCGCGGGTCGACGAGGACCGGCTTGCCGCGCTCGTCGGCCGCCAGGCGGAGGCCGTGCACGCCGTCCAGCACCCCGGCCACGTCGTCGGGGCCCAGCGGGGCGAAGTCGTAGAATCCCCCCTCCGCGTCGCGCGAGAGCTTGTCGAGCGCGGGGACCAGGAAGAAGTCGGAGACGGAGTGGTCGCGCAGGAAGCGCCCGGCCGGCGTCCCGGCCGCGAAGATGCCGCCGTACGCGGGGAGGCCGACGGAGGCGCTGCCGCGGGCGACGAGGTCGAACACCGCGGCCAGCTCGCGCCACAGGTCGGCGGACTGGGGATTCAATCGCTCGCCCGGCGCGCGCAGCTCCGCCACCCGCTCGCGGATGCGGCCGATGCCGTGGCGCGCGTACGGCCCGTCCGCCGGCAGCAGCCCGCGCGACTCGGCGCTCAGCAGGAAGAGGACGCGGGAGAGGAGGAGCAGCGTGCCGGCGAACACCTCGGCCAGCGACGCGTCGGTCTCCTGCGCGGTCCCGCGGCGGCGGCGGCCGTCCACGAACCCCGCGGCCAGCCGCTCGAAGACGTCGGCGGCCACAGCCAGGCGCAGCTCGCGCTCGGCGGCGGCGGCCCCGTGCGGCGCGTCCACGTGCGCGGCGGGCGCCACCATGCTCACCACGACCTCCGGGCGCGCATGCGCGGATGCGGGCGCGCGGGAGCGTGCGTGGGGGCGGTGCGCTTCATTCGGCTGCGGGATTCGGGGTCCGGCGGGGGTGGGCCAACGCCCGGAATGTCAGGCCCGGCCCCGCGGAAGTCAACGGGGATGAAGACGCCAACTGTTTGTGTCCGCGACCTCGCCGCCGGCGGTCCGCGGATGGCGGTGGAGACGGGGGCGCGCGGGGTGGAGCGATGCCCTGCCGGCGGCGCGTCCGCGCCTGTTCCGCCGAGACTCGCCCGGCGGCGCCGTCCTCCCGCGCGGGCGGGTGGTTGTCCCCCGCGTGCGTCGCGGCGTGGAGGTGATGGGACCGGGAGCGGGGGCGGGCGGGAAGGCGCAACTCGTTGCGATGCATTCGCGTTGGAATAATCAAACGGAATCAGATGTTTTCGCAAGCGGGGTGGCGCGATATCTTCGTTCTCCGCCGGCCGCGCGGGGCGAACTCTCCCCCGCGGCAGCGCACACCTCACCACGATCGAGCCCTCCCATGAAAAATACCGGAATCGCCGCCGCTCTCCTCGCCGCCACCATCTCCCTGGCCGCCTGCGGCGACAGCACGGGGAGCAGCGTGGACCCCGGATCGCTGTCGTTCACCTACACGGGCGCGCGCAGCGGCTCGTACAGCGCCACCGGCGCCATCGTCCGCACCAGCGACACCACCTTCGCGAAGCAGCCGTTCGCCGTCGGCGCGAAAGGCACGCTGCAGGGGCAGACGTTCGTCAGCATCCTTTCCTACCGGCCGGTGACCTCCAGCACCGGCGACATGGTGCTGTTCGACCTGGCGAACGTGACCGGGCCCACCGTGCTGAGCCTGGACGCCGGCTGCGTTGCCGACGACTGCCCCTTCGCCGGGATCGCCTTCGACACCGATCCCGACGCCAGCGAGGACGAGTCCGACTTCTACCTGTTCGACAGCGGCACGCTGAGCGTGACCGCGGTCTCCGGCGGCCGCATCCGCGGCACCTTCAGCGGCACGGCCACGGAGTTCTTCGGCGACGCCACCATCACCGTCACCAACGGCGCCTTCGACGTGCCGCTGGTGAGCCCGTCGCGCGTCCCCTCCGCCAGCCGTGCCTCGGTCGCCACCCGCCTGCGCGCGGCCCGCTCGCACCGCTGAGCATCCGCTGGCGGCCGGCGGACGGGGAGGTGCCGGGAGCGGCGCCTCTCCGTCCGCGTCTGGAAGCCGGCGCGCTTACGGCTTCTTTGTCCATCGAGGACCTGAAACCGGTCCTCGCCGGCGATCGAGGCGAACGTATGGCGGAAACAGAGCGCGTTCCGGCGGCTCAGTGGTGTATGTGGTAAACGCGGCGGCTTACGTTGAGGGGCACGCGGAGATGGTTCTCGCCGCGTCCATCCATCGTTCACCGCAAGGAGCCCCGATGCGAACCACCCGCTACATCCTGGCCGGAATCGTCCTTCTCACCGCCGCCGCGTGCGGCCGTTCCTCGTCCATCACCGCCCCCGACCGCCCCTCGGCGCCGCGTGCCGACGGCGGCTCTACGTACGGCTCAGGGAACTTTGCGCCGGGCGGGACGGGCACTTCCACCGCCCAGGGCGACACCGCCACGCGCATCGGCAACGGGACGCTGGGCTCCGGCGCCTGACGCGGGGTCCGCGCTAGTCCGCCACCGGCTCGCCGGGGTCGGGGTCGACGCCCAGCGTCAGCGCCTCGGCCAGCTCGGTGGCGAACAGCGCCTCGGGGGTCGCCTCCGCGTCGTCCTCCGCGGGGGGCGGGGGCGGCACCCGGGCCCGCACGCGCACGCTGCGCGCGGCCTCGATGATGCGCTCGGCGGCCAGGCGCGGCTCCGGCTCGTCGCGCTTGCGGGCCACGGTGGCCGCGTGCCCGGCCGCCAGCTGCGCGCGGTCCGGGTCGCCCAGCGCGGCCGCCCCCGCGGCGATCCCCACCAGCGCCTCGGGCACCCCCTCGGTGTCCTCGTACTCGTCCACCAGCCGCCACGTCTCGCCCCACATGGCCGCGAAGGCCAGCCGGTCGCCCATCCCGGCCGCCGCGGCCGCCATGTTCGCCACCACGATGCGGCGCTCGGCGATGCGGCTCACGTGCGGGAGCACGGCGCGGAACACCTGCAGCGCCGGGCGGAAGCGCCTGCGGTCCAGCCAGAAGCGGGCGACGTCGTGCGCCAGCGCCACCAGGCGCGGGTGGCGCGGCCCGTACGCCTTGAAGGCACGCTGGGCCCACTCCTCGGCGGTGTCGCCGTTCTCCCCATTCATGGAAACGCAGAACAGGTCGTGCAGCGCCAGCGGGCGCACGTCCCACAGCGCGTGGCGGCGGGCCACGCGCAGCGCGCGTCCGTACCAGGCACGCGCGGTGGGATAATCGCCGCGCTGGCGGTAGAGGTTGCCCACCCCCAGGCACGCCAGCCCGTAGTGCCGCCAGTCTCCCGAGCGGCGCGCCAGCCCCAGCGCGCGGCGGAACCACGTTTCCGCGCGGCGATACTCGGCGTTGCGGCGCGCCAGCAGCCCCACCATGTACGCGGGCCCGGGCTGCTCGGGCGTGGCCAGCGAGGCGCTCTGCGCGAAGGCCAGCGCGGTGCGCGGCATCGCGTGGTCGCCGGCCCAGCGGCTGAGCGTCTCGCAGGCGCGGGTGATCTGCGCGCCGGCGCCGTGCGTGCGCCCCTCCAGCGCCTGGCCGATGGTCTCCAGCGGCAGGCGCAGCTCGCGGCGGACGCCGAGCTGCGCCAGGAGCGCGCGCCGGCGCCGCACCATCCCGGCGCTGAACAGGCGGCCGCGCGCCTCGGGCGGGGTGGTGGACCACAGGTCCACGTCGCGCAGGAACTGCCAGAGCGGGACGCCCAGCCCCGCGCCGGCTTCCTCGAGCACGCGGTAGCCCTCGAAGGGCTCGTCGCTGGCGGTGAGCCCGGGCGGCACCACCCACAGGCGCGAGATGCGCCGGCTTCGTCGTTGGGTTCGTTCCTCCGTCACCAGAAGTCTCCGGATGCATGGTCTGAGGGCGCATGGCAAGGCTAAAAAGAAACGTTAACAAGCGCGTGCTCCCCGCGCAATTTTACGAAGTAGACTCGCAAGTGAACGGCTGTTGGGGAGATCGGTGAAGAGATGGATGTTGAGGCAGTGCAGCTACTTCACGCGGACGTAGCCCGATCGTGCGTCAGTGGAAGGATGCAGACAAGTAGACGTTTTTACGATGTATACCGCGCAAAAAAACCGGATGAATTCGTGCGGAAAGAAGATGCGCGTATCGAGATGACCGCCCGTATTGGAGCAGTTCGTGCTGGAGAGGGAAAAAACGTTGAAATCAGAGGGGATTTGTGGAGGGTGCGGCGGCGGGAGAAATTTTAGCGAGTGGGAGACTGCCTGGGGGATGACATCGGGATGCCTCGGCGGCATTGCGCCCTCCGGCGCGCGGTGAGGGCGGCGCGAGGCCGGGGAGACGCATCTGCGTGAGGGATGCGCGCCCGAAGGGCCGGGAACCCGGCGGGGCGGCCGCGGGGATGCCGGGGCGAGCGGCGGCGCGGGAAAGCGAGGAATCCGCCGGGGGCCCGGCGCGGTTGGCAACAGTCGTATCGTTGCCTACCGCGCGCGCAGCCCGGTTTGGCGCCTCGGCGCCAAACACGCCCAAGGAAAAGAAGTGCGTGAGTGCGGAAGTGCGGAAGTGCGGGAGTGCGGGAGTGCGGGAGTGCGTTGGATTCGCGCGGACCCGACGCACTCACGCACTTTCGCACTTTCGCACCATGAACAACGGGCGGCCCCCCGCGAGGAGGGCCGCCCGTCCGCCGACGCCGGTCAGCGCCGGATCGTGAAGATCAGTTGCTGCCGGCGGGCTTGTCCTCGAGGCCGCGCGAGACGCGGTTGTTCAGCGCGTCGGTGTACAGGGTGCGGAACTCGTTCAGCTTGCGCGTGGACGCGGTGTCGGCCGGGTCGCCCAGGTTGCTGAGCGCCACCAGCCCCATTCCGCCGGTGGCGAAGCCGATCTGCGTCCACATGGCGTCGGTCACGTTGGGGCGCGCCTGCTTCAGCGCGTTCAGGTTCTGCTGCAGCGCCGGCGACGGCTTCATGTTGGCGTCCATCTCGTCGGCCTGCTTCAGCATCTCGTCGATCTGCTGCTGCGTGACGCCGGGCTGGCCCTTCATGGCCTCGGCCTGCTGGCGGAAGCTGGCGCCCATGCTCTGCGCCGGCTTCATCATCAGGTGGCCGCTGATGGCCACCATCCGCTCGCGCACGTACTCCATCTCGGCCGGGTTGTAGTGCAGCGTGCGCGCCGAGCGCACGTAGCTGCCGCCGATCAGGTCGCCCCAGTGCGCCATGGCGCCCATGCCCTCGGCCACGTTGCGCAGCCCCGACAGCACGCCGCCGTCCTTGCCGCGCTTCTCCATGTCGGCCACCTGCTGGTGCAGCCGGGGCGCCTCGGCGCGGATCACGTCGAACTGCGTGAGGCTGGTGCGCAGGTAGTGGTCGATCTGCTCGGGGGTGAGCGAGCTGTCGGCGGGCGCCTTGAAGGCGGCGAGCTCGGCCTCGGTGACGGTGGCCTCGCTCTTCTGGTCCACGTCTTCGGGGGCGGCGCCGCCGTCGGTGCCGCCGTGGGCGATCTTGTCCTTGAAGCCGCACGCGGAGATGCCCAGGGCGATCAGGCCCAGGCCCAGGCTGCGGCGGAGGCGCGGAGAATTGAACTGCATGCTGACCTCGTGAGGTTGGCGGGGCGTTGAGGGAAGATGCCCGGCGGACGGAAGTCGCGGGCTGGGGAACCATACGGGGTGCTTCCGCCACGGTTTCGCGGTGGGGAACCGCCGCGCGCGGAAACATTTGCGAGGATTGAGATTGGGTACGCGGGGGCGGGTTGTCAAGCGCTACCTCGACGAGGAGCCGTAAGGACTGTATTCCCCACCCGTGGGGAATGGAAGGAAGATAACTGGACAGTGCCCCCGTAATGCCCTTGCTTCTACTCCGGAGAACATCCTGTGGCGCGCTATGGCAACTTCCGTTAACTTAGTACAGCCTTCTCGGGCGTTCTCCGGATGATATAGACACTTCCACATGAGGGTCCCATGGAAGATTCCCCGCTGAGCTCTATCGAAATCTGCGCTGGTGCAGGTGGCCAAGCACTTGGTTTGGAGCGGGCGGGGTTTCGGCACGAGATCACCATCGAGATTGACGATGCTGCTTGTGCCACCTTGCAGCGGAATCGTCCGGAGTGGAACGTTGTAAAAATGGACGTTCGCGATTTCCACGCCCGTGAATATCGCGAGATTGACCTTCTTGCGGGCGGGGTTCCGTGTCCCCCTTTCTCAATCGCGGGAAAACAACTCGGGCCAGGGGACGAGCGGGACCTCTTTCCGGCCGCTCTTCGTCTTGTGGAGGAGGCCAGGCCACGGGCCGTGATGCTTGAGAACGTGCGGGGCTTGTCCACTGCGCGGTTTAAGCGATACCGGGAGGACATCCTTTCGCGGCTGCGTAACTTGGGATATGATGCTCAATGGCAGGTACTGAACGCATGCAATTACAGCGTGCCCCAGTTGCGGCCCCGGTTCATCCTCGTCGCGTTGCGAGGTGATGCGGCTGCTCGGTTTAGGTGGCCGCGCCCCATTGAAACGCCTCCAACTGTCGGTGAGGCCCTACGGGAGCTAATGGGTTCAAGAGGCTGGCCTGGGGCGGCCCATTGGGCGGCTAAGGCGAATTCAATTGCCCCGACGCTCGTTGGTGGGTCAAAAAAGCACGGAGGCCCCGACTTGGGGCCGACGCGCGCAAAACTTGCTTGGCGCGAGTTGGGCGTGGATGGACACGGAGTTGCCGACTTGCCGCCAGCGTGTGAATTCCCGTGCGACGGGCTTCCGAAGCTCACTGTAGAGATGGCCGCGCGGCTTCAAGGGTTTCCAGATAGCTGGGAGTTCATTGGGCGCAAGACCGCGGCTTACCGCCAAGTCGGAAATGCGTTTCCTCCTCCTGTCGCGGCTGCCGTCGGAGCAGCTATCCGAGCCGCATTGCTCGGCAATACTCCCGTGCTGGTACCTGACGTGCCAGACCTTTTTGCTTCCGTAGGGTAACTTTCGAGGCTCGGCCGAAGTGCGACGAGCGCGACGCGGTTCAGCAGCAAGTGAAGGAAAGAGAAGTGAGTCACCGGCCTAAGGCGCCTGAAGAAATCCGCCGTAATATGGCGGCGATACGATCCAGCGGAAACAAGACGGAGCAAGCGCTCGCGAAGACGTTACATCGGATGGGACTTCGCTACCGGAAGTATGCTCCTGGGCTTCCAGGGCGGCCTGACATCGTCTTTCCACGATCTAAGGTCGTCGTTTTCGTTGATGGAGACTACTGGCACGGGCGGTTGCTTCGGGAGCAAGGAATGGAGGCAGTAGAGCAAAGAATGAAGGGCGTCAACATCGGATATTGGAAAGAGAAATTTGCACGAAACATGAAACGAGATGACGAGGTAACAGCGAAGCTTCGAACGATGGGTTGGACCGTTATTAGGCTCTGGGAAAGCGACGTGAAGCGCAATGTAAACGGTGCTGCCGATATTGTGGCTAAGGCCGTTCGGATTAACAATGTCGACATATCTTGAACCGCTTACAGATCAAGTTCGAGGGGGCCCAGTCGCGACCGTTTTCTTCGCTTCCTGTCATTTTCGATGCGAGATATTGCCGCCCGGGGTCCTCCTTCAGGCCAGGGCTCACAATGCTCAAGTGTGTAGTATGAGTTTGTTCGTAGGCCTTCCTTTCGTTTCATGACGCTGATGCGCCACCCAAGAGCACGCAGCTCTCGAAGACGCCTTGTCGGATCCCCTCGGTTTTCTTCGCGCGCGATAAGCTGAATGAGAGATACGGGTACAGGCTTATCTTTTAACAACTTTAGCAGCTCTCCAATTCGAAGGTGGGGCTCAGTGAAATTGAGTACAGCTCGTATTACGTCCCCGAACTCGTCGAACGAGGCATAATGGGCCTGCTTCCCATGGTTGTGATCCTCACACAAAACCTGGAGATTCTCGATATCGTCTGTGCCGCCCCAAGCAACGGGTATTTTGTGATCAATAACCAACTTGATTCCGTCTTCTTTAGGATTCCGCCCACACATCGCGCAACGGTACCCGTAGGTTTCGAATACCTCAGCTTCAACTCGATGGCTTAGATTGCTCCGGTTGCCTCGCCGTTTGTCCGCCCATCCTACAAGCCGGTAGCGGTGCTCATGAGCGTGGCCTTTGACGCGCTCGGCGAGAACTGAAAAAGTCTTTCGTAAATCTCTGACTCGCCGGTCGGTCTGTTCGTGTGGTTTTCCTATGGTGGTTTCTACATGTCGCCTGATTTCCGCCATAGTCGGGGGATCGTCACGCCGAACGTAGAGAAAGGAGTAAATAACCTGAAGCTCCCTGCCTCGTAGTACCTCCTTCAGCTCGGGTCCGTTTGGATGTGGCAGAACGCGGTCAGTCATGGCTGACAAGGAAACTGTGTTCGAAGTTTCAGAAACGAGGAGTTAGCTGCTTAATGTGGTATTCGTTGATCACCCCCGCCAGATCAATCCACAGTCCAGCGTTCTAATGCTCTGTCCTCCCGCCCGGCGCGGTCTGCCAGCGCTCGCGCTCGCCTTGGCCGATGAGGGCGCCGGTGCCGGCTCCGGCGGCGCCCAGGAGCGGGGCCGTCCACAGCGCCGTCATCCACGGATTGCGCGCGGGGCGGTCGGCCGAGCTGCCGCTGCCGGCAATCAGGCCCACGATGGCGCCGGCCACCAGCCCCGCGATGGCGCCCGTGCGCGCCGCGGGCCCGCGCGAGCGCCCGCCCGGCCCCAGGCTCACCTCCACGCGGCGGATCAACTCGCGCGGGATGGAGATGGTGTCCAGCCGCGTGTCCTGCCGGACGCTGGGGTCCAGCCGCAGCAGCAGACGGCCGTTCTCCTCCCTGACCACGTTTCCCGTGAAGCGCGAGCTGGCGCGGATGATGGGCGCCGACACGCGCACACGGGTGCCGGGCTGAAGCTCCTGCCCCGCGGCCGGCGCCGAAAGCGCCAGCGCGGCGGCCGCGATCAGGAGGGGGGTGATGCGCATCGAGGCTCGTCTCCCGTGGTGGGTGTCACGCCCGGAGAATCGCGAACGCCATGCCCCGCCGTCAATCTCCATCTCCGCCGTCCTGAACGGCTGATCGCCCGCTCCGGACAAGGCTGCGCGGCCAACCGGCCATCTCTACGCCGCAGCGGCTCCATGGCGCGCCACGGGACACGCTGTCCAGCAGCAGAGCACGGGATGCGGGCGGCGGACCAAACGAAAGACCGGCTCCCCCTCGCGGAAAGCCGGTCTTCTCACGTCCGTCCCTAAGCGGCGGTCAGACCGCGCGCTCGTAGACGCGGTAGGTCTTGTAGACGTACGCGCCCACCTTCTCCAGCGCGTGGCGCATGGGGCCGTTGTCCTCCAGGATCCACGAGGCGTCGGCGTTGTCGTACCCGTGCCGCGCGCCCATCTGGAACACCTTCAGGTACAGCGCCGCGCCGATCCCCGAGCGCTGGTGGCCCGGCTTCATCCCCAGCGTCAGCACCCGCGCCGTGCGGATCTTCCGCTTGGCCCACAGGAACCTGAAGACGCCGAAGGGGAAGAGGCGGCCGTTGCGGAGCGGCTTGATCGCGCGGTTCAGGTCCGGCAGCGCCAGCAGGAACCCCAGCGGCTCGCCCTCGAGCGTCTCGGCGATCAGCACCAGGTGGGGGTCCACCACCGGGCGGAACTCCTTCGCCATGCTCTCGAACTCGGCGTCGGTCATGGGGATGAAGCCCCAGTTGCGCTCCCAGGCCGAGTTGTACACCTCCATCACCCGGGCCACCTCGGCCTTGAAGTCCTTCATGTTCACCGTGCGGATGCGCCATCCCTCGCGCCTCGCCACCCGGTCGATCCCGTCGATCAGCCGCTTCGGCGGGTCGTTGTGCGGGAGCCAGTAGGCCACCAGGTCCTTGGCCTTCTCCATCCCCGCGGCCTCCATCAGCCGACCGTAGTACCGCGGGTTGTGCCCCAGCATGAAGGCCGGCGGCGTGTCGAAGCCGTCGATCAGCACGCCCCCCGAGTACAGCTCGTCGTTGGTGGAGAGGTTGAACGGCCCCTGCATGGAGGTCAGCCCCTTCGCCTTCAGCCACTGGCCCGCGCGGTCCAGCAGCGCGCCGGACACCGCCGAGTCGTCGACCGATTCGAAGAGGCCGAAGTACCCGGTGGTATCGCCGTGGAACTCGTTGGCGCGGTGATTGGCGATGGCGGCGATGCGGCCCACCATCTTCCCGTCGCGCTCGGCCACGAAGAAGGCCACGTCGGCATGCTGGTAGAACGGGTGCTTGTCCCGGTCCATCAGCGCGTTGAAGACCATGCGCAGCGGCGGCACCCAGTTGGGGTCGGCCGCGTTCAGGGTCCAGGAAAGGTCGATGAACGGCTTGAGCGACTCGCCCCGGCCGATCTCGCGGATGGCCGGGGCCGAGGTGCGGGCGCTAGCGGACGCCGAGCTGGCGGCCGACGCGGGCGAAGGCATCGAGGACCCTGTCCAGCTGGCTGGTGGTGTGGGTGGCCATCACCGAGGTGCGCAGGCGGCACGCGCTCTCGGGCACGGCGGGCGGCAGCACGGGGTTGGTGAACACGCCGGCGTCGAAGAGCTGGCGCCAGAACACGAAGGTGTGCTCGATGTCGCCCGTGGTCACGGGGATGATGGGCGTCTCGCTCACGCCCACGTCGAAGCCCAGCGCCCGCAGCCCCTCGCGCAGATACTCCGCGTTCGCCCACAGCGTGCGGCGCCGCTCCGGCTCGCGCTCCATGATGTCCAGGCATGCCAGCACGGTGGCCACCGCCGAGGGCGGCATGCTGGCGCTGAAGATGAGCGAGCGGGCGTGGTGCTTCAGGAAGTGGATCACCTCCTCGGGCCCCGCCACTGCGCCGCCGATGCTGGCGAAGCTCTTGGAGAACGTCGCCATGGTCAGGTCGACGCGGTCCTGCACGCCGTAGTGCTCGCCGGTGCCGCCGCCGTGCTCGCCCAGCACGCCGACGGAGTGCGCGTCGTCCACCAGCACGCGCGCGCCGAACTCGTCGGCCAGGTCCAGCACGGTGGGAAGATCGACGATGTTGCCTTCCATGCTGAACACGCCGTCGGTGGAGATCAGGATCCCCCCCGCGTCGGCGTTGCGCTCCAGCGCGCGGCGCAGCGCCGCCATGTCGTTGTGGGCGTAGCGCACCAGCTCGCCGCTGGCCAGCTGCGCGCCGTCCAGCAGGCTGGCGTGGTTCAGCCGGTCGTGGATCACCACCGAGCCGCGCGTCACCAGCGCGCTGATCACGCCCAGGTTGGTCTGGTAGCCGGTGCTGAACACGAGCGCCGATTCGGCGCCCATGAGCGCGGCCAGGCGGCGCTCCAGCTCCTCGTGCAGGTCCAGCGTGCCGTTCAGGAAGCGGCTGCCGGTGCACCCGCTGCCGTAGCGGTACAGCGCCTCGTGCGCCCGCTCCAGCACGTACGGGTGGTGCGTGAGCCCCAGGTAGTTGTTGGAGCCCACCATGATCAGCCGCTGCCCGCGGATCACCACCTCGGTGTCCTCCGAGCTCTCGATCGGCTGAAAGTATGGATAAAGGCCGCGGTCGATCATCTCGCGCGCGGCCGTGTAGCGGCCGCACTTCGCGAAGATGTCGCCGGCCTTCCGTGCCGTCTGCTGCTCGACAATCGACATCAAAGCCATCCCTGAGTTCGGTACCACCGGGCCGTTTCGGCCAGGCCCTCCGCGAGCGGCGTCGCCCGCGGCAGCAGCGCCTCCGACCCCTCCAGGTCGCACACCCACGCCTCGGCCAGCATCTCGTCGGCCTTCTCGCGGCTGAACACGCCCGTCCCTCCCACCATGCCGCCGAAGCGCTCGGCCAGCGCGCCGGCCGCGCGCAGGAGCCCCGCGGGAACGGGCAGGCGCACCGGGTTCTTCCCCAGCGAGCGGCCGATGGCCGCCACCAGCTCGGCGTACGGGTGCGCCACCGGCTCGGCCACCGCCCACGTTCCCGGCCGCGCGTCGGCCGCATTGGCCAGCGCGGTCACCAGGTCGTGCACGTAGATCAGGTGCACGTGCCGCGCGGGGCCGGTGGGAACCGGCGCCACCCCGCGCTTCGCCAGGCGGAAGACGGGAAGGAAGGCGCGGTCGCCGGGGCCGTACACCGCCGGCGCGCGCAGCGTCACCAGCTCCACCCCCGCGGGCTCCACCTCGCGCGCGGCCGCCTCGCCTTGCAGCTTGGTGCGGCCGTACGCGGTGAGCGGCGCGGGTGTTTCGGCCACGCGCCGCGGGCGCCCGCCGGTCGCCGGCCCGCAGGCGGCGTAGGAGCTCAGGTACACCAGCCGTCGCGGCCGCGTGCCCCCGCGCAGCGCCGCGCGCGCCACGTTGCGCGTGCCCTCGGCGTTGGCGCGGTGGAACGTGGCCTCGTCGGGCGCGGTGGTGAGCGCGGCCAGGTGGAACACGGTGTCGGCGCCGTCCGCGGCGGCCGTCAGCGCGTCCACGTCGTCCAGCGAGCCCGCGGCCAGCTCGGCGCCCAGGGCGCGCAGCCGGGTGGTGTCGCTCGAGGGGCGCACCAGCGCGCGAACGCGCCAGCCCTGCGCCGCCAGAAGCTCGGCCAGGTGCCCGCCCACGAAGCCGGTGGCGCCGGTGATCAGTGCGGTTCTTCCCATGAACGGCGGTGAAGATGCACGGCGCGTCACGGGAACGCAACGACGGTGGCGCGCGGATAACAGAAAAGAGGATCGGGCCCCGAAAGCCCTGATCCTCTCGCGCGGTCCCGTGCGCCGGGGCCGACCCGATGTGCGAAAATCAAGCGCAAACCTAGCCCCGGCACGGCCTTGTGTCAACCCGCACGCAGTTCACGAGTGCGGAAGTGCGTGAGTGCGGAAGTGCGTTCTGGGGATGGAGATGATGATCCCCGCGCGTCACACCGGCCCTCCCTTCGGCCCACTGTGACCCCCTGTCCCGCCGCCGGCGCGAGGCGAGGGATCTTGCCAGGCATGAGCGAGAGCTTCCCGATCGGCGGGGCGCCGGACAGCAGTCCGCGAAGGCGGACTTCGGGCAGTTGTTGCCGCGAATTCATTCGCCCTTCCGGCCTTGCCGCGCCGCCCCCATCCCCCATCATCTCCCCTCGTCCCCTGTCCCCTAAACCCGGTTCGCCCTCAGCTCGTCGAGCGGGTAGTGCGTGCCGCGCCACTCGATGCCGCGGTGCATCAGCGCGTACAGCGTGGCGTTCCAGATCACCACGATGAAGAGGATGCTGGCCAGCGGCACCGCCAGGCCGTACAGCATCGGCACCCGCTGCTCCCGCGCCGCGCCGGCGAAGAGGCAGAGGACGATGGCGACGGCCACGCCGTAGAGCGTCCGCGTCACGCCGTGCGTCACGAAGACGGCGATGAACGGCCAGATGAAGAAGAGGAGCTGGGTAACGGTGGCGAGCAGGATCAGCGACAGCCGGTAGTCCACCCCCGCGAAGCCGTTCTTGCGCAGCCCGCGCACCGCCTCGCCGACGGTGTGGTACCACTCCACGCGAACGTGGTCCGCCGCGCTGGCGAAGTCGGAGCGCAGCCCGTGCTTCTTCACCAGCTTCCCCAGCTTCACGTCGTCGTCCGGCCGCATGGCGATGGGCCGGTGCCCGCCGATGCGCCGGTACGCCTCCGCGCGCACCAGGTTGAACGCGCCCACGCCGGCGTGGTGCCGCGAGCGCGGGTCCTTCACCTTCCACGGCCGGGTGAAGACCACGAACATGATCCCGAAGAACACGCCGAAGGTCCGCAGCAGCCACCCCGGCATGTCCACGTGCGGCCCCGCGGCCACGTGGTCGAACCCGCCGCGGACAAGGTGCGCGGCCGCGCGGCGGAGCGTGTCGGGCGCCATCACCACGTCCGCGTCGGTGAACAGCAGCAGCTCGCCCGTGGCCCGCGCGGCGCCCAGCTCCAGCGCGTGGTTCTTCCCCAGCCACCCGGCCGGCAGCTCGGTCACGTGCACCACCTTCAGCCGCGGCTCCCCCGCCGCCATGCGGTCGAGGATGGCGCCCGTGCCGTCGTCGGACCGGTCCTCGACCACGATCACCTCCAGCCGCGGCACGTCCATCCGCAGCAGCGACCGCAGCGCCGCCTCGATCCCGCGCTCCTCGTTCCGCGCCGGGGCGATGATGGTGACCGATGGCATCTCCCCGTCGCCGAGCGGCAAAACGTCGCGCAGGCGCACCAGTTGCCGCACGCCCGCGACCAGGTCCCCCGCCAGCAGCACGAAGAACCCCGCCGTCACCGCCGCCAGCCCGAAGAGGAGCGATCCGATCATCCGGTTCCCGTTCGATTTTCGCCGCCAATCCGTTCCCGTGCGGCCGTGAATCTGGCGCGGAGGCCCCGCGCGTGCTACCGATTCCTGCACCGGCGCGGGGATTGCCGCTCCACGCGGCCGAATCCGTGTCCATGTTCATCCCATCCCGCTCGCGAACCCGAGGAGACGACCGTGGCCGACATCAGCGTCGAACGCAAGCCGCGCAGCCCGCTTCCCATGATCCTGGCCATCCTGCTCGTGGCGGCCATCGCCGTGGGCGCCTGGTGGTACATGACGCACCGCAACGCCGACGGCACCGTGAACGCCCCCGCCGTGGGCGACACCACCGGGCGCTAGCGTGCCCCCGCGCCCATCCCGCCGCACGGTGTGGCGCGGAACGGCGTTGAACTTGGGGCGCCGCCGGGTTATCGTACCACGTTTCCCTGATTTCCAGCGCGGGCCGGCGGGCCCGCGGCCGGTCCGCGGCGCGGAAACCAGCCCTTCCGCGCCGGGGCCGATCCACGCACTCCAACATCCCCAATGGCCAAGCAGGAAACCTTCCAGATGGACGGGGTGGTCACCGAGGTGCTCCCCGACCGCAACTATCGCGTGAAGCTGGAGAACGGGCACGAGGTGCTGGCGTACGCCGCCGGCCGCATGTCGAAGTTCAACATCCGCGTCCTCGAGGGCGACCGGGTGACGCTCGACATCTCGCCGTACGACCTCAGCCGCGGCCGCATCACCTACCGGCACAAGTAGCGCGCCCGCGACGGATTCCCTCCGCCACCGCCGCGCCGCCCGCACCGGGACGATGCATCCCGCCGCCCTCCGCGGGGCACCGCCGCCCGGGCCCGTCATGGCACGTTCCGCGCGGCCCGCGAAGGCTCCCGGAAACACCTGGCGCGGGCGCCCCGATGCAAGCCATTGTGCCCGCCGTGCTTCGGCTGAAAAGGTTTGTTCACCGTCCCCCGGCTGCGACCGTAGGGGGAACGGAACCTGCGGATATCCCCCATGCGATTTCAGCAGGCCCTCGTTCCCCCCACTCCAGCCACACCAGGGTTACCCACATGGAACGCGACACAGGGACGGTGAAGTGGTTCTCGTCGGAGAAAGGGTTCGGCTTCATCAAGCGTGAAGACGGATCCGACGTGTTCGTCCACCACAGCGGCATCTCCGGCAACGGGTTCAAGACCCTGAACGAGGGCGAGCGGGTGGAGTTCGAGATCCTGCAGGAACCGAAGGGGCTGAAGGCGTACAACGTGGTGCGGCTCGACGCGCCCGCGGAAGACGACGAGCGGCAGCCGGAGTTCTCCGGGCCGCGTCCCACCGGCTACGGTGACGACCGCGGCGGCGGGTACGGGCGCGGCGGCTACGATCGCGGCGGCTACGGCAACGACCGTGGCGGCGCCGGCGGCGGCTCGCGCGGCGGCGGCTTCGGCGACCGCGGCGGCTACGGGCGCGACGACTATCGCGGGGCGGGCGCTCCGCGCGGCGGCGGGTTCAACCGCGCCCCCTCGGCCGGCGCGCGCGGCTTCGACCGCCCCGCCCGCGGCTGGGGCGAGGAGTAGCCCCGCCTTGCCCGCCGCCTTCCGACGTTTCGCCCCCGGCCCCCAGGGCCGGGGGCGTTTTGCTTCGTCCCCTAGGTCCACTTGCCGTCCTCCACACGACCTTGCGTAGCTGGTGCGCCCCGCGTACACTTTCACGTGAATACTGGAATCGTGGGACATAACGGACACAAGACGGACGCCCAGGCGCCCAACCCGCTGAGCGAGCGTGTTCAGGCGGCGCAGATCGCCGCGCTCCTGGCCGAGCGGCGGAGGCGGATGTCGCTCCGCGACCTCGCGGACGAGGTGGGGATCTCCAAGAGCGCGGTCGACACGATGGTCAAGGCGTGGGAGGCGGTGCGCGAAGTGCCGCAGCCCCGTTCCAACCTGCCCAAGCTGAAGGTTTGGTATCTGCGCCAGAAGCAAGAAGAGCCGGGCGGGCTTCACGACGATCCCATCGACATGGGGATCCTGGCGCTCGAGATGCTGGCCGGCCTCCCCGCGGCCGAGCAGCACGACGCTGCCCGGGAGCTGGTCGAGGCGATGAAGGGCATCTACGAGCGCCGCAAACGCCCGCTTCCCGTCTGGGCCGTGCGCCTGGCCGAGTCGCTCGACGAAGAGGACCGGCCCGGGTCGTAGCCACACGTCTTTATAGAGAGCCGCCCGACACCGCGCTCCCGGGGATCGTCTCCCGGGAGCGCGTCCTCGTCCCCGTCATGCGGCCGAGACGATTGGGCGACAAGGGGTTGACCTCCCGATACCGACGGTGTATCATTGGCGCCCCGCTGGAAACCCGAGGGAAACCGGCCCCCGCGAGGGGGTTGACGGGGCTTTGCCGGGCTGATATCCTTTAGGGCTGTCGCCCGAACGGCGGCGGGCGATCGAGGGGCAGCAAAAAACGTTCGAATCGCCTCTTGACCGCAGGTTGTAAGTGGTTTAACTTGAGAGAGTTAGCCGACGGCGGGGCAGAGCGGAAGTCGCAAAAGAAGAGGCTTCCGAGGGGTTGACGGTCGGGCCGGTCAGGGTTAGATTGAAAGGCTTGCTCGAAGGAGCGGGCAGACGCGACGGGCCGGGTGAAACCGGGCGGTTGCCATGAAGGCGGTCCAGAGGCCGCCGCGGAAGGTTTGACAATCAGGGTGTTGGGGAGTGCTTGAACAGGGCGTCCCGTGGCACGCTCGGCGAAAGTCGAGGGAGGCATCGTGTCCTCCGAGTGCCGAAGAAACGGGAAACTGTCAACACGAATTCCGAACAAGCGTAACAACGTTTGTTCCTACAGAGCTGTTTGGATTCTCTAATGGAGAGTTTGATCCTGGCTCAGGACGAACGCTGGCGGCGCGCTTAACACATGCAAGTCGTACGGGGTTCACC
>Ga0326721_10000075_pt1 | contig 74432 bp, 81 predicted proteins | sample SGPome_FD_203951 | JGI IMG/M metagenome (GOLD analysis project Ga0326721, IMG submission 203951) | Soil microbial communities from Southern Great Plains, Lamont, Oklahoma, United States - SGP_1_2016 | ecosystem: Engineered > Artificial ecosystem > Soil microcosm > Unclassified | place: USA...
TGGGATCGGCCGCCCGCGCGCTCACCTCACGCGCAGACCGCCACGAGTGCGATGCCGACTGTCAGATTTTCGCCCGCCGAAAGTGTCAGATTTACGCCCGCCGCTAACACCCTCACCCCGCGCCGGAGGGCGCGACCCTCTCCCGTCCCGGGAGAGGGTGGCTCTCCAGCATCCCCAAGATCCCGCAACTTCTTCGCACACAAGTGCTTGTGGCAGCGCGCCGATGCCGGCCAGCCACCTCTCCCGGTACGGGAGAGGTGGACGGCCTGAGCCGGCCGGAGAGGGCGCGGTGCCAGTCCAGGCGCGCCTCCAACCTTCCATCCTCCGCGACCGCTACCCCTCCATCCCTCCGCCCACCACCACCCGCACCAGCCGCTCCGGATCGAAGTGTTCGCGCGCCATCCGCGCCACGTCGGCGGTCGTCACCGCCTCGACGGCGGCGGGGAAGCGGTCCCACCAGTCGTGCGGCAGCCCGAACGCCTCGATCGTGGACAGGCGGCTGGCCACCCCCGCGGGCGTCTCGAACATCCGCGGAAGGGAAAGCATCAGCGCGTCCTGGGCGCGGCGGAGCTCCGCCTCGTCCACCGGCTCCTCGGCCAGGCGCCGCATCTCGCGCAGCATCTCGCTCACCGCGTCGGCGGTTACGCCCACGTCGACGGCCGTCTCCGCCACCCATCCCCCGGCGACGATCCCGGCGGAGAACGACGAGCGCACGCCGTACGTCCACCCCTTGTCCTCGCGCAGGTTGGCGCCCAGGCGGCCGGTGATGGTGCTGCCGCCCAGCAGGAAGTTGGTCACCCCCGCGCGGATCCAGTCGGGGTCGCGGCGCGCCATCCCCCCGCCCGCGATGCGGATCTCCGACTGCGCCGCATCTTCCCAGGGCTGGTAGACCAGCTTTCCGGCCATCGGCGGACGGGGCGGGGCGGGGGGGTACACCACCGGCGGCGCATCTCCCGTCCACCCCGCGAACCCCGCCTCCAGCGCCTCGCGCAGCTCCCCCGCATCGAACTCCCCCGCGGCCACCAGGAAGGCGCCGCCGGGGCGATAGCGCTCCGCGTGGAAGGCGACCAGCGCCTCGCGCGGCACGGCGCGGATCCCCTCCTCGGTGCCGAACGAGGGGATGCCGTACGGGTGCCCGGCGCCGAACACCTCCAGCGCCGCGCGGTCGTCGGCCACGTTCGCCGGCTCGTCGTGGCGGGCGACCAGCGCGTCCAGCGACTCGGCCCGCACGCGCTCCACCTCGTGCTCGGGGAACGACGGCCGGCTGGCGATCTCCGCCAGCAGCCCCACCCCCTCGCGCAGCGTCTCCGACAGCAGCACCAGCTCGATCTCGGCGAAGTCGTGGCCCACGTGCGGATGCACCGCGGCGCCGAGCAGGTCCAGCCGCGCGTGCAGCTCCTCCGCCGCCAGCGACGCCGTTCCCTCGGCCACCAGGTGGCCGACGAGCGAGGCGGTGCCCGCGTACCCCGGCGGGTCGGCCATCGCGCCGGCGGGAAGGACGAGGCGCAGCACCACCTGCGGCACGCCGTGGCGAGGCGCGGCGATCACGCGCAGCCCGTTCGCCAGCGTCCACCGCTGGGGGACGGGAACGCGCGGCGCGGGCGGCGGCCCCAGCCGCGGCGCGGCGAGGACGGCGAGCGTCGATTCACTCATCGCCATCCTCCTCGTCGTCGAAATCGTCATCTCCATCATCATCGTCATCCGGCGCGGCCGAGCCGGGCGCGGGGACGACGGCCAGGGTGGCGCCGCGCTCCGCGTCCAGCCACTCGGCGGCGGCGCGGCGCACCTCGTCGGGCGTCACCTCGGCGTACAGGTCGAAGACGCGCTCCAGCGCCTCCGGCTCGCCCAACACGGTGGCGGCGTAGGCGAGCGATTCGGCGCGCTCCTCCACCGTGGCCAGCTCGCCCACCTGGTCGCGGCGCACGCGGCGGACGGCGCCCAGCACCTCGTCGTCGGTCACGCCGTTCGCCGCCACATCGTCCAGCACGCGGCGGATGGCCTCCTCCAGCGTCTCCGGCGCCACCCCCGTCCGCGCGGTGGCGACGACGCCGATCACCCCGCAGACGGCGGTGGGATAGAGATAGGTGTCCACCTCCTGCGCCAGCCGCCCCTCGCGGATCAGCGCGCGCTGCAGCCGCGAGCTGTCGCCGTCGGCCAGGAGATAGGCCAGCACGTCGAGGGCGACCCACTCGCGCGTCCCGTACGGCGGCGTGGCCCACGCCTGGTAGACGCGCGGGAAGCTGACCTCGTCCTCCATCACCTCGCGGCGCACGGCGGCGGCGGGCGCGGGGTCGGGCGGATGGATGGGCGGGGGGATGGGCGGCCCGTGCGGCAGGTCGCCGAAGTAGCGCTCGGCCAGCGCGGCCGCCTCGTCGGCGCCGATGTCGCCGGCGAAGACCAGCACCGCGTTGCCGGGCGTGTAGTAGGTCGAGTAGAATCCGCGCGCGTCGTCCAGCGAGATGCGCTCCAGGTCGGCCATGTAGCCGATGGTGGGCCAGGCGTACGGGTGTCCCTCGCCGAAGAGCATCTGGTGCAGCCGCTCGTCGGCCAGGCCGTATGGGCGGTTCTCGTACGCCTGCTTGCGCTCGTTCATCACCACCCCGCGCTGCACCTCCAGCATCTCGCCGGTGAGGCAGGGGAGGAAGAAGCCCATGCGGTCGCGCTCCAGCCAGAGCGGAAGCTCCACCGCGTGCGAGGGCACGGTCTCGTAGTAGTTGGTGCGGTCCAGCCAGGTGGAGCCGTTGTTGGTGCCGCCCACGCGCTCCAGCAGGTCGTCGAACTGCCCCTTGGGCGCGTGCAGCGAGCCCTCGAACATCAGGTGCTCGAGGAGATGCGCCAGGCCGGTGCGGCCGGGGGTCTCGTGGCGGCTGCCCACGCGGTACATCAGGTGCACGGCCACGATGGGCGCCGCGCGGTCCTCGTGGCAGACGATGCGCATCCCGTTGCCCAGCGTGAGCGTGCGCACGGGAAAGCGCAGCGCGGAAGTCGGTGCGGTGGTGTCGGTCACGTGGTCCAGTCGTTCTCGTTCGGTGTCGCCGGAGGTCCGGGCGGAACCCGCAAGAGCCGGGCGCGCGAATCTAACACCCGCCGGGCGGCGGCGCGCGGGAACCGAACGTGCGAGGGTGCGAAACCGAAGTGCGGGAGTGCGAAAGTGCGGAAGTGCGGAAGTGCGTTGAGGGTACGGCGAGCCGCGCTGCATTCGTGTGATGCGGGACTTGCGTGCCAGCCGCGGGCCCCTCCCCCGATAACGGGAGAGGGTAAATTCGGCGAGGCGCGCGGGCCGTTGCGCATCGTCGCGTCTGGCGCGATGCGTGGCCCGAGGCAGCTTCGTAGCGCGCTCCGCGGCTTCCCTCGCGATGAGTTCTCCCCCTCCCCCAGTCGGTTTGGGGGGAGGGGGCCGGGGGGTGAGGGCGGCGGCGCCAGGCGAACGCGAAATCCATGGTCCTGTGAAGAATTCGATCCCGATGCCCGAGTCCGACCGTCCCCACCCCGCGCCCGCCGAGATCGCGGAGAACCCCGAGGTCCCCGGCGCGCGTGCGCGGGCGATGCTGGGCGCGCTCCGGCGACTGCCGCAGGGCGCGCTCAGCCGCGCCTTCGGCCGCCTGGCGGACGTGCCGCTTCCCAAGCCGCTGCGCAAGCCGGTGCTGGGCGGGTTCGCGCGGATGGTGGGCGCCGACGTGGGCGAGGCCGCGCAGCCGCTGGAAAGCTTCGGCTCGCTGAACCGCTTCTTCGTGCGCGAGCTGAAGCCCGGCGCGCGCGCGTGGCCGCACGACCCGCGCGTCGCCGCGTCGCCGGTGGACGGGGCGACGGGGCAGATGGGGCGCGTTTCGGGGGGAAAGCTGATCCAGGCGAAGGGGCGCGACTACTCGCTCCGCGACCTGCTGAACGAGGACGGGCAGTGGGAGCGCTTCGACGGAGGCGCGTTCGTCACCCTGTACCTGAGCCCGAAGGACTATCACCGCATCCACGCGCCCTGCGACGGGACGATCCCGCGCGCGCGCCACGTCCCCGGCGCGCTGATGCCGGTGAACCTCCCCGCGGTGATGCACCTGCCCGACCTGTTCGCGCGCAACGAGCGGCTGCTGTGCTACCTGGACGGGCCGCTGGGGCGCGTGGCGGTCGTGGCGGTCGGTGCCTACAACGTGGGCCGCATCTCTGCCGCGTTCGACCGCGAGTGGAACGCCGCGCCCGGCACCGGCGGGTGGATCACCAACCGCCGCGGCATGGAAGCCGCGACGAAGACGTACGATCCGCCTGTCTCCATCCGCCAGGGCGACCACATCATGACCTTCCACCTGGGCTCCACCGTGGTCCTCGTCTTCGAGCCGGGACGCGTGGAGCTGTCGCCGGAGCTCTCCCTCGGCAGCGCCGTACGCCTGGGGATGGAGATCGGGCGCGCGCCGGGAAGCTGAGCCGCGCCGGTGGACGGATCGCCAGATCGCGAAAAGAAGCACCCCGGCGGATGCACGCCGGGGGGCTTCTGCTTTCATCGCGCAACGGGCCTCAGATCTCGCAGTCGACGTTGTTGCTGCTGGGCTTGCAGCAATCCGCCGTGTGGCCGGCGCAGGTATTGATGGACTCGCACTGCCAGTTCCCCGTGGCGCAGTAGGGCCAGCACTCGGTGCCGATGTACGAGTTGCAGCTGTCGAAGGTCGGGTCCGATTCAGCATCGCGCACGGTGCCGGCCTCCGCACGCGCATCGGAGGGAGCCGAACGTGTCCACGTTCAGCGATTCGAGCCGCAGCGTCAGCTTCTTCTTCATGCGATGGTCCTCCGGGTGCGGTGGATGCCGGGATGACGATTGGCCGCCGCGTGAGGGCGACGGAGGCGAGCGGCCGGACATCTGGCCCCGGCTATGATGCCGCGCGTGCGGTGACGGTGCAATTCTTTTGCATCTGGACCATCGCTCTTGTTGGCGGGAAGCGTAAGCGGAAGATTGGGAGATGAGGAGCGGCCCCCCATCTCCCACCCTGGAGCAGACCGATGAAAAAGCTGACGCTGGCGCTGGAGGATCTCGCCGTCGATTCGTTCGACACCGCCCCGGTGCGTGGCGGGCGCGGGACGGTGGAGGCGCGTTCGGGGACGACGTACGCGGACGAGAGCTGCAACGGCACGTGCGCGTGGACGTGCTACCCCGCTACCTGCGCCACCTGCGATTACGCGTGCGGCGGCTCGGGGGTGAGCTGCGGCGGAGGATGCGGCAGCGGAGGCGCCACCTGCGGAAGCACGTGCGACTATGCAACGTGCGCGCAGCCCGAGAGCTGCTGGATGAACATCTGCTGACACCGCGGTTCGGCGTCATACGAGGGCGCCCTCTCCGGACCGCCGGGAGAGGGCGCCTTCGCCAGCATTGCGCTCATTCTTCGGCGCGTGAGCCTGCCGGGTGCACGGGTGGCCGGCCATGATCGGGCAGGGGTCCCCGCTTCCACCTTCCCTCGCGCCGCCGCCGCAGTATCCCCCACCGCCAGCGGACGCTTCGGCGCTCCTCCGCTTCGGCCGCGGCACCCGCCAGCGGAACGATGTCGAGCACGACCCGGGGATGAGCTCGGAGCGCGGCCGCCGCGGCGCCCGGCGATCCGGGCGCCAGGGCGTGCGGGAGCACCCGGATCCCGAACACCAGCATGGCGAACGTGCCGGCAAGGAACGAGATGAACTGGATAGCCGAGAACGCGCGCGCGAGCCCGCCGATGTCGGCCAGCTCCGGCTTGAGCCCTCCACCCGGCATGAGCTGGCCGGTGAGCGCGCTCATGGCACAGACGCCGGCCACGGCCGAGATGGTGTGCGAAACCCAGGTGGCGATGAGCCACTGCCTCCAACGCGCGGTCAGGAACGGCCGGCTCCCCAGGAACGTGATGGTGATGGCGAGCACGCCGGTGGAAAGCGTGATCAGCTGCTTCGCGTGCTCGTTCGCCAGCTGGAAGCCCAGCTCCACATGCGGGTTCACCATCGAACGTCAGCAGAACGGATAGAACGGGCAGAACTTGCCGAGCGCGACGTTCAGCTCCTGCTGGCCCACGGCACCGGACTGCCGGGAGCGTGAGGCGGCAAGGCTCGCGACGAATCGCGAAAGTCCCTGTTCCGCACTGCCCACCTGCGCCTCGGTTCCGTCCGATGCCAGCCGGAGCGCCGCCCTGTCCACGATCTGCTGGAGCTGCGCGGCCGCCGCGGGGTCCAGCACCAGGCGGTAGCGGGTCAACTCGGCCGACGCGGTGCCCCGCAGGCGCGAAGCTGTGCGCTGGGCGCCGCCACCCTGTCCGCCCCCGGCCGCGCCCGCCGGCGCGGACATGCCGGTCCCGCCGCTCATCGCGCCGCTGCGGTCCCGCGGCGGCGCCTCGATGATCCGCGCCACGAGCATGGCGGCGAACTCCTGGTCCCATTGGCCGTTGCCTCTGCGGACCGTGGCCTGCACCACGGTCGCCTGGCCGCGCGGCCGCACCTCCACGCTCACGCTCCCGTCCGCGGCCGCGCCGCGGAACACGGCGCTCGAGCCGCTCGCCTGGCGCCCCTGGAATGCGATGCCCGTTTCCGCGAAGGCGCGGCGGACGCGCAGGTCGGTTTCCGCCATGGAGCTCCACGTCCATCCGGCCGCCCCGCTCTCGGTCAGAGAGACGGACGGCGCGCTGGACTGTGCCGCCAGGCACCCGGCCAGCGGCGGCGTGGCCAGGAGGATGCCTGCAAGGGCGATGGGGAAGGTCGATCGGTGAAACATGCGTCCTTTTTCCCGCGAAATGAATGAGCCGATTTACCACGGCAAGGATGCGCGCGTTCGTTCCCGCGGTCAAGCATTCCTTTCCGATGTTTAGCGTCGTTGCAGTGGCACCGATTGCCACGTCCGAGGCTTGACGATGGCCGCGCGCACGCCCCGGCGGGAGCAGCTCCCGCCGGGGCGCCGTCGTATGCGCGTGCCCAGGCAGGAGTCGCTACGACTGCTTCCCCGCCTCCAGCGCGCGCTGCACGTAGGCCATCATCTCGCGCACGGGCGCCGTCTCGATGCCGTGGATGGTGGTCTCCTGCTGCCACATGGTGTTCAGCGACCCCAGGATCTCCGGGTTGCCGCCGGTGAAGCCGCGCACCAGCTCCATCCAGCGCGCGGCCAGCGCCTGCACCTTCGGGTCGGCGGGGTCGGTGCCGCGGTCCATCTCCGCGCGCACCTCGGCCATCAGCCGCTCCCACTCGCCCTCCACGGCGCGGATCTGGTCCTGCCCGATGGTGTCGGCGCGGGTCTTCAGCTCCTCGCGCTGCTCGGGGGTGAAGTACTTGTCGAACATGGTCGTTGCCTCGATGGTTCGGATGAGCTCGTCGGCGGAGACGGTCTCCGCGCGGTCCAGCTGGGCGGCGATGCGTTCCAGGCGCTCGCACAGGCGGCGCTGGGCGTCCATCTGCTCGCGCAGGCGCTTCAGGTGGAGCGCGATGGTTTCGCGCGGCGAGACGGCGCGGCGGTCCAGCATCCCGCGGATCTCCTCCAGCGGAAACCCCAGCTCCCGCAGCGACGTGACCTGCTGCAGCCGCGCGACGTCCCGCTCGGCGTACAGCCGGTGCCCGGACGGCGTGCGGCGCGACGGCCGCAGCAGCCCGATCTCGTCGTAGTGGTGCAGCGTGCGCACGGTCAGCCCCGTGGCGCCCGCCAGCTCCCCCACCTTCCATCCATCCCGCGCCATCCCGCCCTCCTTCGGTTTTTACTGCGTCTCGTGGCCACGACGGAAGGCTAATACCTCACGCCACGTGAGGTGCAAGGGGGATGATGGCTGAGGGCGAAAATGCGACTGAAGTCGCGGCTGCAACGGCACACACTCCGCCTGCGCGGAGTCCCTCTCACGCCCGATGCCATGGGTGTCGAACCGAACCATCCCGGCAGTCCGCGAAGGCGGACTTCGGGCCGTTGTTGCCGCGAATTCATTCGCCCTTGGATGCAGGGCATGTCACGAACGCACGAAGCCCCGGCAGGATTTCTCCCGCCGGGGCTTCCGGTCTCCGCCGACGCCGTTCAGCCGAGCGGCGACAGCCAGACGGGCACGCCGCCCATGTGGTCGCCGGTGATCACGTCCTCGTCGAAGGTGGACGGGTCCAGGCCGGGGAGCGCGCCGTGCGAGCGCTGCGTCATCTGCGTGCCGCGGTTGGCCGGCACCTGGTCGTTGTTCAGGTTGAACGAGCGCCAGTAGTGCTGGAAGGGCAGCTTCCAGAGCTGCGTGGGGTTCAGCCCCGGGTTCCAGCCCACGTACAGGCCGGGCACGTACCCGGCCGCCTTCACCGCGGCGTACCAGGCGCGGCAGTACGCGTCGGTCTCGCTCGCCGGCGTGCTCGTGGCCACGCCCTCCAGGTCGCACCACAGGTTGATCCCCGGCGGCAGGCCGATGCTCTTCGCGTAGGCCACGCCGTTGTTGCCGTTCTGCGTCCCCTTGGCCGCCGAGGGTGTCCACGCGTTCTCGCTCTCCACGTACTGCACGGCCATCAGCGACAGGCCGGCGTTCAGGATCATCTGCGCCTCGGTCTGCGTCAGGTCGCCCGCGTGGGCCACGGCGCGGCGCACGTAGCGGATGGCGAAGGTGTAGTTGCGCTGTTTGGCCGCCTGCAGGGCGGCCTGGGTGACGGTCGAGGCGGTGTCGAAGCCGACCTGCCCGACCGCCGCGTTCGTGACGGTGCCGATCAGAGACATGGGATGATAGGGGGATGGAGGATGAGATCCCGCGCCTTCGATCCGTCCGGGGTGGGGGAGACGGATGGGGATGAAGATGCGCGGTGGCAGATACTACGCTGTCGCCCTCAATCAAACGCCCGCGCGGCCCGGACGGAAGGGATTCGATGCAGACCTTCCTCCGTCGCCGATCGGCATCGGGGAGAATCGATCGATCCGCGGCGGGTTCGGTGCGAAACCAGCGGCGGCGCGACGCCTCCTGCATCGCGCCCTCTCCGGCCGGCCGAGGCCGTCCACCTCTCCCGTACCGGGAGAGGTAGCTTCCCAGCATCGGTGCTTCAATCCAGCATCAGCGTGAGCCAGGTCTGCTCATTGCCCCGATGGCCCGGGAGCCACCCTCTCCCGGAACGGGAGAGGGTCGCGCCCTCCGGCGCGGGGTGAGGGCGCGATGCCGCGGAAACGCGAAGTGCGCCGCCCCCGAACCGGGGCCAGCGCACTCACGCACTTCCGCACTTCCGCACTTCGTCACCCGCCCACGAACTCCTCGACGAAGTAGCGCGGCGACAGCGGCTCGCCGGTGGCGTGCACCAGCAGCTCGTTCCAGTCCAGCGACGCGCCGGGGGCGAAGATCTTCTCGCGCAGGAAGGCGCCCACCTCCGCGTGCCCGGCGATGCTGCGCCCCGCAGGCACCCCGCGCCGCGCGCGGGCGGAGATCTGCGACGCCATCAGCTCGCCCAGCAGGTAGTTGTGGTAGTACACGGGCGACAGCGACAGGTGGATCTTGCTGGCCCAGTCCGGCGCGTCGCGCCCGTCCGGCCGGCGGATGAGCTGCAGCCGCTCCACCAGCTCCCACCAGACGGCGTTCAGGTCCGGCCGGTCCGGGTCGCGGTACAGCTCGCGCTCGAAGTACGCCATCACCAGCATCCACCGCGCGGACACCAGCATCGCCGCGCGCTGCTGCGCCTCCACGTCCTTCGCCTCGCCGGGCGCCAGCCGCGCGGCGGGCACCTCGCGCAGCCACGCCGGGTCGCGCGTGAGGCGGCCCATGTACATGGCGATGGCCTCGGTGGAGAGCGTGTGCGAGATGGTGCGCAGGAAGAAGGGCAGCTCGCGCGGGACGTAGCGGTCGTACGCGGCGTGCCCCAGCTCGTGCAGGATGGTGCTGGTCCACTTCTCGTTCGGGCGCATGTTGCACAGCACCCGCACGTCGCCCTCGCGGTCCAGGTCGATGCAGAAGGCGTGCTGGTCCTTGCCCTCGCGCTCGTACAGGTCGCTGTTCGCCAGCACCTCGTCCACCGGCAGCCCGATGCCGCGGAAGAACTCCCGCGCCAGCGCCACCGGGTCCAGCGCGCCGAAGTACGCGTCCAGGTCCACCGAGCCCGTGATCGCCGGCGCCTCCTGGGCGAAGAAGTCGTCCCAGTGCCAGGGGCGCAGTTCGTCCGGCCGGACGCCGAAGCGCCGGGCCAGGTGCCCGTCCATATCCGCGCGGAAGCGGCGGAAGGGCTCGTCGGTGCGGTCGCGGAACTCGTCCAGCACCGCGAAGAGCCGCTCTTCCCCCAGCTCCTGAAGGTGCAGCTCCATCGCGTAGTAGTTGGGGAACCCCTGCGAGCGCGCGGCGGCGTTGCGGCGGCGCACCAGCTCCAGCAGCGGCCCGGCCACCTCGCGCCCGATCTCCTTCGCCGCCTCCCACGCCTCGCGGCGCACCCCCGGGTCCTCCGCCTCCTGCAGCGCCTCCAGCAGCTCGTTGTTGGAGAGCCGCCGGCCGCGGAGCGTCGACCGGAAGGTGTGGAACACGTGCTCCAGCTCGGCGCCGCGGCGCACCAGGTCCTCGATGGTCTCGCGCGGGAGCTGGTTGCGCGTGAACTCGTGGTCCAGCAGCACCAGCTGGCGGCGGAGCAGGGCGTCTCCCACGCGGGCGGCCAGCCACTCGCGCACCTTCCTCGCGTCCCCGGCGTCGGCGAACACCATCGCCACGGCGGCGCGGGCGCGGGTGGCGCGCTCCAGCGCGTCGTCGCCGGCGCCGACCGCCGCGTCCCAGCTGGCCAGGTGCGACTCGCGCATCAGAGGCGCCACGCGCGCCTCCAGCTCCGCCACGAAGGCGCGCGCCTCGCCGTCGGCGGACGGGGCCAGCGCCGCGGTGGACTCCGTCTCGGTCATCTCAGCTCGTCGTACAGCGCCGCGATGGCCTCGGCGCCGCGGTGGAAGTTGTCGACCGACATCCATTCGTTGGGCGCGTGCGCGTTCTCGCCCGGCAGGCCGAAGCCGATCAGCACCACCGGCGCGTGCAGCGTGTCCTCGAACGCCTTCACGATGGGGATGGAGCCGCCCTCGCGGATGGTTACCGGCTCGCGCCCGTACGCCTTCGCCAGCGCGCGGCGGGCGGCCTCGAAGACGGGGCCGCTCGGCGCCGCGTACCAGGGCTGGCCGCCGTGCAGCGCCTCGACCTCCACGGTCACGCCCTCGGGGGCGAGCGACTTCACATGGTCGGTGAACATCCGCTCGACCTCCTGGTGGTCCTGGTCGGGAACCAGGCGCATGGAGATCTTGGCCATCGCGCGGCAGGGGAGCACCGTCTTCGCCCCCTCGCCGGTGTAGCCGGAAAGGAGGCCGTTCACGTCCAGCGTCGGGCGCACCCAGATGCGCTCCAGCGGGCCGTATCCCGCCTCGCCGCCCAGCTTCGGAGCGCCCACCTCCTCGCGCAGCCCTTCTTCCTTGAACGGCAGCCCGGCGATCATCCGCCGCTCGGCGTCCTCGATCTCCATCACCCTGTCGTAGAAGCCGGGGATGGTGACGCGCCCCTGCTCGTCATGCAATTGGGCGATGATCTTCGCCAGCGCGTTGGCGGGATTCACCACCGCGCCGCCGTACGCGCCGGAGTGGAGATCGACCGACGGCCCCTGCACGCGCACCTCCATGTACGCCAGCCCGCGCAGGCCGATGGTGATGGACGGCAGCCCGGGCGCGAACATCGTGGTGTCGGAGATCATCACCGCGTCGCAGCGCAGGCGCCCGGCGTTGGCCGACAGGAACTCGGCCAGGTTCGGCGACCCGATCTCCTCCTCGCCCTCCACGCAGAAGACCACGTTCACGGGGAGCGAGCCGTTCGCCGCCAGGTGCGCCTCCACGGCCTTCATGTGGAGATACACCTGCCCCTTGTCGTCCACCGAGCCGCGCGCGAACAGCTTGCCGTCGCGCACGGTGGGCTCGAAGGGGGGCGACAGCCACTCGTCCAGCGGCTCGGGCGGCTGTACGTCGTAGTGGCCGTAGATGAGGAGCGTGGGCGCGCCCGGGGCCCCGCGCCACTCGCCCAGCACCACCGGATGGCCCGCCGTGGGGACGACCTCGACGGTGGTGAGGCCGATGGCGCGCATGCGGCCGGCCAGCCACTCGGCGGCGGCGGCGGTGTCGGCCCTGTGCTCGCTCTTGGCGCTGATGCTGGGAATGCGCAGCAGCTCGTTCAGCTCGGCTACGCTCTGCTCGCGGTTCTGCTGGAGATAGTCGTTGACGGACATCCGGCTCCGTGCGTCGGCGAAGGTTCGCTCGCTCGCCCGCCGCTTTCCGGCGGGTGATGGGGAGACGGCGAATATAACCGGCTGTAATCGATCCGCTACGTGCGTCCGGGTACGGGTAGCGAACGGCGGCGGCCGCGGGGGCGCGGCCCCGCGGCCGAGCTCACATTCCGTACGGCGGAACGATCCATGCTCTTCCCGGGGGTGACTCAATATCGCCACTACCCGATGAGGAGGAAGCTTATGATATCGAGACGGACAAGGCCCCTGCTGCGATCCCTGGCCCCGGTGCTCCTGGCCGTGCTCTCCGCGACCGCCGCCGAGGCGCAGGCCACCGCCGCGGGGAGAGGGCGAGTCGTGCTGCCGGAGGGGAGCGTGATCATCGTGCGGACCACCGCGCCGCTGGAATCGAACACGGCGCGGGTGGGGCAGGCGTTCGAGACCATCGTCGCGGACACCGTCCGCGCCGACAACTTCACGGTGATCCCGGCCGGGAGCCGGATCCGCGGGGTCGTCACCTTCGCCCAGCCGGCCGATCGCCAGCGCTCGGGCGTCATCGAGGTGAACTTCGACCGGCTGACGCTGCCGGACGGCGCGGTGCTCCCGCTGAGCGGGAAGCTGACCAGCACCGACGCCGCCGAGCGGCGCCAGATCGAATCGGACCCGAACGCGCGCGTCGTGCTGGTGGGCGGACGCGGCGGAGTGGGGGCGACCATCGCGGGGGCCGGGTCCGAGAACACCCCGGCGTCCGGCATCCTGGCGGCGCTGGGCACGCTGCTCTCGCAGGCCCGCGACGTCCGCGTGCCCCGGGGCACCCCGCTGGCCGTGCAGCTGGAGCAGAGGCTGGTGCTGAGCCGCCGCGGCGCCGCGCGGTCGCCCGATTCCTACACCATCTACACGGCGGAGGACCGCATCCGGGCGGCGCAGCAGGCCCTCGCGCGCCAGAACTACTATCGCGGCGCGGTCACCGGGCAGCTCGACGATGCCACGCAGCGGGCGCTGTTCGAATTCCAGGTGGACAAGGGGATCATCGCCACCGGGAACCTGGACGGCCGCACCGCGCAGGCGCTCGGCATCAACGCCACCGCGCCCGGCGGCGCCACGGGGAGGGCGGTTCTCTCGGCCGAAGAGGCGTCGCTCCTGCGCCGGGCGGGGCAGGCGCTGGTCGGCCGCTACCGGCAGGACATGGCGGTCTCCACCACGGGGCGGCTGGATGCGGGCCGCGCCTACGACGAGGGCGACATGGAGCTGTGGTTCGCGCTGTCGGCCTTCGCGGACAACAGCTCGCTGTACGAGCAGCTCGTGCGCGTGCCGGGGAACGCCTCCGGCTCGGAGGCGGCGGGCAGGGCGCTGGTGGGCGCGGCGCGGCGGGTGGACGCCGCCATGCAGGGCGCGGGCGCGTCGCAGGCGGTCCAGAGCGCCTGGGCGTCCATGCGCCGCCAGCTCGCCGAGCTGGATCCCGCGTACAGGTAGACCGCGGGGAGCGGAAGGCAGCATGACGAAGGACGGCAGCCGCGGGAGCGCTCTCCCGCGGCTGCCGTCGTATCATGGGGGTAATTCGGCCGATCGGCTGTGCATTTCTCGACCGGGCGAACAGCAGGGCATCACACGGAATCAGGGAAGGAACAGGTGCGGACGACTCGTGTCGCGCACCTCGACGGGATAGCACCGTTCAGCGCGGCCAGCACTCAAGTTGGTCGTGTCCATCAGGCTTGCGGCGTTGAGGGTCAAACAGCGAAGGCCGCAACAAGCACCAGGTCGTGTCCCACAACGAGGAGGGTAGCAAACTCGGACCCGCGCGGGGGCGCTTCGGCCACGAGGAAGTAGAATCCGCCCGCCGCGAAGAACGTGTAGGGCCGCCCGCCGATGATCCTGCGGCGGCTCGTATCCGGCTGCAGGTCTCGCTGTCTTTCGGGTCGGAGAGCGCCCGGACGTCCGCCGCGGTCGCAGTGATGGCATAACGTTTCCGCACACCCGCGACAACGTGCGAGCCGAGGAACCGCGTGAGGATTGCACGCGTCCCCGGCGCTTCGCGCGGGCATTCCCCAAGCGGCCCGGCAGCCGGGCTCGACGTCCCACCGCCCAGCAGGGCCAGCCAGATCGGCACGAGCACGCAGGCGGCGTTCACGGCTCCTCGCTCAGTTCCTGTCTTACCTTCTGCACCCATCCCGGCGCGAACATTTTCGCCGTCGCGTACGCCTGGTCCACCGCGTCGAGAAGCAGTCGCACCCCCGCGTCGGGGTTCGGAAGCGTTCCCACGAATCGGCGGAGCTGGACGGCAACCGTGGCTGGAGGCGTGCCGCCAATGCCGGTGTTGCGCTCGGCCCATGCGCGGAGCCGATTCAAAGTTTTGCCGTAGGGCTGCGTCCCCGCGACGATGAAGTTGCTCAGTCCCGTGGGCGACATGCCGAGTTCCTCAGCCACGCCGCGAAGCGTACGGGAGCCGACTGCATCCCGCAGTGCGGCTCGTAGCCGGTCCACCTCACCGGGCCTGCCCCGGTCGTGTCGATTCGCCATCGGCGTGGAACTCAATGCCGCATGGCGGGCCACTCGGCCCGAAGTTCATCCACCCATGGCGGAGGCGTAATCCCGCAGTCGTGATAAGCCGATTCCGCAACGCGGCCGAGCGACCGCAGCACATCCTCGCGATCGCCGCGACCGAGACCGGGCAGCGCCCACTCTATCAAACTGCGCGCGGCTCGCAGACTGAGTCCCGGTTCCGCCGCGCCGGAATCGGGGAAACTCATGCGGCGAGCGGCTCCGGCTCGCCAAGAACTGCGATCATGGCTCACGTTCATTTCTGTGAAGGCGGGCCGCGTACTGTACGAGGCCCGGCGGGCGTGCTCCCCGGAATCCGTCATACATCCCGAGCAGCCGGCCCACCAAGGCGCGGGCGCAGGCATCGCGCTCCAGGCTGGGCGGCCCGCCGCAGAGGCCGAAAACAAACGCCTCATAGTCCGCGGCGGTAACCCGGAAGCGTCCCACCAGACACTTCACCCGCCCGAGATGAGCCGGGCGCCGCCGTACCGAGGCGAGATCTCCGGTTCCGAGCGCCGAGGCGGCGCCGCGTTCCTGATCCGCTCGCGCAGCTCGCGCGCGTTGGCGTCGAGTTCCGCCAGCTCGGCCTCGTCGTACCGGGGATGAAGGAGAAGGCGGGCGATGCGCCGCGCTACGTGCGCAAGTTCCTGTTCCAGCTCGGAAACGGCCTCAGCCCCACTCATCGCATCACCCTGCCGCAGTTGAGTTTGGGGGCGGGCCGTTGCCAGGCATCGCGCGTCCTGCTGGCTCGGATGTGAGCAGCTGGTGAGAAGGATTCGCGACCGCGCCCCTGTCGTCCGTCCATTTCAGCAGCGGAGGCCGCCGAGCTATCCCCACATCCCCCCGCCGTTGCCTGCGGCGGGCTCACGTCTGGAGCCTCACGGGCAGTCGAACCAGCCATTCGGCAACCCCTTGCCCGTGAGCCTCATGAATGTCCGCGAACTCCCGTACGGCATCGTCACGCTGGTCCGACGGGATGTCGTCGAAAACGCCGGACAGCATCGCGGCGAGGGCGTCCGTATCGTCCCGAAGGGATTTTCGACTTGGCACCCGCGCGCCCCCGAGTCCGCCAATGGTGGCGAGCCGCTCCGAATGGTGGCGAACCGGCCCCGAAATCACGGCAGGAAAGATGTTCCGCTGTACGCCCGACAAGTAGCCGTCCGCCTTTGACGGGAAACGGGAGCGGGCGGCAAACGGCAATGGCTGAAGCAAAATCCTCCCGGAAAACGACAGTTAGCAGGGGCTTGTCCGCGAGTGTCTACAGTGCAGACTATCTCTGGCGCACGATTAATTGAGGCAGTAATCTTCGTCCTGGACGCGCATGGGTGGTCCGCTCCTACTCTGATATGCGAGATTCAACGCGAATCGTCCCTCCACTTCCTGACTGGCCGCGAACGGAGTCCGAGATTCTGAGCGAGCTGGATTTCAGGCCGCTTGGAGTCGAACTCTGGCTTGCGGTCCGTAAGGGAAGATTGTGGGCTGAAACGGCAGCTCCTGACCGTGAGCACCTATTCCCCCGGAAGCTATCCGGGGAGGCCCGCGCACGTCATCGGGCAGCGGTTTCGGGCGCACCCGAACTGCGCGAGCCGCTGCACGTTTTTCGCTGCGTAAGCGACCGCAGCGAGCGTGTAGACGCAGATGAGCTTGCTCGTGCGTGTGCGCGCATTGCTGATTGGGCCATGGATCGATCCCTATTATCAACTGCATGTCAGTTTGCGCTCGCTGCCGCGCACCTGCTGCCAGACAACCCGGAATTCAGCAACTTGGCGGGCCTCATGTTCCGGCGCTCTGGAGACTTTGGTAGGGCAGAGGCGTGCTATCCCCGTGCCATCATTTTAGGCCAGAAGCAGCGAAACTGGGTCGAGTACATCTGCGGTCACATCGGAACGGCCGCGCTCCTGTACACGACGGGAGTCAATCTCAAGCGCGCTGTTCGTCACTTGAAAACCGCAGCGCGGATGGCCCGGAAGGAGGGGATGCTGTGGCTTGCTGGTCATGCTGTGCACGACTCTATGTTGCTTATGCTGGAGCGCGGTGACTTTGAGGGAGCGGAGGCCGCCGCCGTCCGGGCGGCCGAGATGTATCCGCTGCATGACCGCCGGTTCCCATTCTTTGTTGCTGATTACGCTTTAGTGCAGTTGATGCAGTGGCGATTTTCGGATGCGCATCGGCTGTTGAAACTGTGCCTGGACGTCATCGATCAACCGGCCGCGCGTGGGGTGATTACGAGCATGTTGGCGCGAACCGCTGCGGGAACAGGCAAACGGGAAGAGTACGGCCGGTTTAGCGTGTGGGCCCGAGAGTTCGCGGAGAAGTACAGCGAGCACGCGGCTGCCGCGCATTATCATTTAGCCGAGGCGGCACGGGCATGCCGAGCTTGGCAGGAAGCGGAAGCGCACGCGCTCCGTGCTCGTGAGATTGCCACGCAAAGCAACGACAGAATGGTTTCTCGGTTGGCGGGGGATGCATTGGCGTTAGCGAAGGCGCGCGCCCTCGCGCCGGACAGGAGCGAGTGCCCACCGTCGTCTGTAAACGAAGAGTTGGGGAGAGTTCTCGGCATCCGGCTACGGCGCTGGAGCCCGGACGAGCATCGCGGACCCCAGCGCACGTTGTTCCGTAATCAGTGGGTGGCTTAGTGCCCCGAGCCGAACCCTAGCCCAATCCGCCCCATAGTGTCATCGGCCGCCGTCTCGTTCGTGACGACGGCCGTTTGCGTGTCAACTGGTGCAGCGTGACCGGACCCGAAGCCGAAGCCATTTTCCGCAGGAGGGGTAGGCCGACGAGCACTTGCAGTCGGCGACTGCGTACACGCGATCGCGCTGATGACCAGAACGACGGATGCGTAGGCGATTGTGCGAGCATGGCGCATGATGTTACTCCCCGTGAACTTCTGTGCGTGCCTGAGGCGCCAAGAGGGCGTGCCAAAAAGGTGCGCACGCCGCACTATTCCCGCCAGACCACGGGGAGTACAACACCGCTCCCATGCGGCAGGGATACGGGTGAACGTCGTATTTCAATCAGACTCTTAGTTGCGCTGAACACCCCTTCGCGAGGTCGTTAATGCTTCCGCTCTATTCCCGCTCACCGTTCTCCCCGTCTCCCCGGCGGCCCCCCGCTTGAGCCGCCGCACTTTTTCGCGTGCCGCCAGCAGATAAGACGTCACTTAGCAGGTTTCGGGCGGTTGCTGGATGCGATGGCAGCAGTGACACGGAGGGAACAGAGAACGGGCGGCAATTCTCCGTTCTTCCCGTTCCCTCCACGGGAGACACCCGCTGCCGTCAGGGCGCCTCGGCGCCGTCCAGGCGGTAGCCGCGGCCGCGGATGGCGACGACGAAGGCGGGGACCAGGAACAGGGTGATGGGGGTGGACAGCGCCAGCCCGCCGATCACCGCCAGCGCCAGCGGCCGCTGCAGCTCGGCGCCCGCCCCCACGCCCAGCGCCAGCGGCAGCAGGCCGAAGAGCATGCAGAGCGTGGTCATCAGGATGGGCCGCAGGCGGGTGCGCGCGGCCACGCGAATGGCCTCGCCCAGCGCCTCGCCGTCGTGCTTCATGCGGTGGTAGGTGAAGTCCAGCAGGATGATGCCGTTCTTCACGATCAGCCCCACCAGCAGCACCATCCCCATCAGGCTGGAAACGTTCAGCGGGGTGCCGGTGACCAGCAGCAGCGCCATCGCCCCCACGAACGAGAGCGGCGCGGCCAGCGTGATGATCAGCGGCTCCACGAACGAGCGGAACTGGATCACCATCACCGCGATCACGTCCGGCCGTGCAAGGTTCGTGGCGCGCGGTTATCGTGCGGTAAGGTAGCGCGGATAGCTTGCACGCACGCGGGGGCGCCTGCATCCGCGCGGCGCCCCGCCGCCATCCCCACGAAACCGGGAAGACGAAATGACTCGCCGCTCCGCCCGCTCAGCCGCGGTGCTCGCGCTGCTCCTCGCGCTCGCCGGCGCGTCCGCCGCCGCGGTACGGGCCGTCCGCGCGGATGGCCCGTACCGCGTCCTCCACCGCACGGTCACGGGGGGAGGGGGGATGGGACTACCTGACGGTGGACGGGGCGGGGCGGCGCGTCTTCGTCTCCCGCGGCACGCACGTGATGGTGGTGGACCTGCGGCGCGACTCGCTGGCGGGTGACATCCCGAACACCCCGGGCGTGCACGGGATCGCGCTGGCGCCGGAGCTGGGGCGCGGGTTCACCAGCAACGGGCGCGACTCCACCGTCACCGTCTTCGACCTGCGCACCCTCGCGCCGCGGGGAACGGTGCAGGTCACCGGCCGCGGCCCCGACGCCATCCTGTACGACCCCGCCACGCGGCGCGTCTTCACCTTCAACGGCGGCAGCGGCAACGCCACCGCGATCGACGCCGCGCGCGCCGCCGTGGCGGGAACGGTGGCGCTGGCCGGCAAACCCGAGGCGGCGGTGCTGGACGGCGCGGGCCACGTGTGGGTGAACATCGAGGACCGGGGCGAGATCGAGGAGTTCGACGCGCGCACGCTGCGCAGCCTGGGCCACTGGCCGCTGGCGGGGTGCGAGGAGCCGAGCGGGCTGGCGTTCGACCGCGCGCACGGCCTGGTGTATCCGATGTAGAAGATGCGGTTTGGGTGCGCGAAAATGCGAGTGAACTCGCGGCTACAAAGGCACACAGTCCGTCTCCGCAGACTTCGATTCGTCGCGTGATCGGCGCCGGTGTGCGCCGCATCCGTCGTCGCCATCGCGATGCATGGGCATTGGCGTGGACGGCGGGGCGGGGAAGTCCGCGAAGGCGCGACTGCGTGCAGTTGTAGCCGCGAGTTTACTCGCATTTTTCGCGACCCACATCTCCCGAAACTCCCGAATCCCCCGAATTTCACTCGATCTTCGACGGCCCGAATCAGCGCATCCCATCCCCCCGTCCTTGGCGGCGCCGCGTCGCGCATGGTATCCTGTGAATCGATCGGTAGCAGGGACGCCGATGCATCGGGATCAGCTTCGTCTTGCTCGCCGCTGCCGCCATTCGCCCCATCTCCATCCCTCGCCCCACGATCCGATGCGACTGCAGAGGAGAATCGCCGCGCTGCTTCCCGCCGCGCTCGTGCTGGCCGCGTGCCCGGGAACCGCGCCGTCGCCCGCGCCCGCGGGGCCGCCCGTGAACGCCGACGAGCTTGCCGTCTACGCGACGGTGATCGACAGCGTGCTGGCGGACACCGCGCAGCCGTTCGTCATCATCGCGGACAGCACCTCGGTGTCGCACGTGGAGGCGGAGGCGGTCCGCAACTTCGTAGTGGAGCTGGACTCAGCGTTCCCTGCGAGCGCCATCGCCGACTACCGCGAGAAGAACGGCACCGGGTGGCTCCTCCCCGCCGCCATCCCCGCGGGCACCACGCTGCGCATCTTCGCGCCGCGCACCGTCTTCGCGCCCGACGGCAACCTGCGCGAGCAGTACGCCGAGTTCCAGCGCCGCTACGCGCCGGCGACCAGCTTCCACACCCTGTCGCGCCCCGGCTTCGACGCCGAGCGCCGGCACGCGGTGATCGTCACCGGCTCGCACTGCGGCGCGCTGTGCGGGCACGGGCAGATCGTGCTGCTGGAGCGCGGCCCCGCCGGCTGGCGCATCGTCCAGCGCCGCACCACCTGGGTGAGCTGAGCCCGCGCTTCGCGCGGAGTACGAGAGTGCGGAAGTACGAGAGTACGGGAAGGGATCGGACGGATGACGAAGGGCCCGCGCACATCGCTGCGGGCCTGTCGTCGTATCGCATCGCTGCAGGGCGGGATCACATGTTTGCTTGATCCCACACGCGTTTTACGCAACTCTTCTCTCGCGCAGTTCATTTTCGGTCTTCATGATCATCCCGTTCGGGAGAATGCCGCATGCTGAAACCAGTCATCCTCGCGGGGATCCTCATTGCCGTGGGCGGGTGCGCCCCGCAGGACGCCGAGTCGCTCCGGGCCGATTCCAGCCAATCGTCCGCCGCCGAGCTCGCGCACCAGGCGGAGATCGCACAGCATCAGGCCCGGATCGCGGCCATACAGTCCCAGATGGAAGAGCTCGGCCAGTCGCGTAACCTGATCTTCACCAGCCTGAACGGCCATCAGCAGCGGATCCAGTCGCTCCGCGGCAGCTCCTCGGAGCTGTCGAACGAGCTGGAGACGCTGAACAACGACGTGGCCGCCTACCTGATGGACCACAAGATCGCGGTTGCGTGCATGGGCGCCGCGGGGATGGCGGTGAGCGACGACAACGAGTTCTCCCAGGACGTGAAGGACGTGTCGAAAGTCGTAGCCATCGCGTGCGCTCTTGCGCTGCTCAGCTCGGATTTCCGGAGCGAGATCGCGGGTGTGCTGGACAGGCTGGTGCAGGCCGACTCGCAGGCGAAGAACCTCCGGTCGCAGATCCGCTCGCTGGACGACCAGATCGCGCAGGAGACGAACGGCTCTGCGGCGGACCAGGCGCGATACGACAGCCTCACCTCCGAGATCCAGCAGCTCCAGCTGCGGCTGCAATGAAACGCATCTCTGCGCCTGAATGACGAAGGGCCCGCGCTCGCCTCAGCGCGGGCCCTTCGCCTCCGGCATTCCGAAGCTGACGCCTACTTCGCGTCGCCGCCCGGCTTGCCGCGGCCGCGGGGCCTGGGGTCGAGCTCGAACTGCTCGTCCATGCTGTAGCGGCGCTTCACGCCCACGATGAACATCAGCAGCCCCGCCGCGCCCGCCAGCAGCGCCGCCGTCTGCATCGCCTTCTTCGCCCTGCTGCTGCCGCCCTTCTCGTACTCGCTCGCCATCTGCCTGTGCTCCCGTGGGTTCCGTGCGCGCCACCGCGATCGCGTCCACGATACCCGCGCCCATCCGTCCGCGCCAGCCCGCCATCCGACAGAAGCCGCGCGGTCGGTGCGGCGGTCACGCTCCCTGGCCGGGCGGCTGAAGCCACGGCAACAACAGCACAAAGTCCCTGCGGGACTGCCAGGCGCTATCTGCTCTCCTCCGAAGCATCTTCGCAGGACCGCGACCCCGGTATTCCCTCCACCCGCTCCGCGGGGGAGCGGGAACTGGTGGCGCGGAGATGTTTTCGGAAAGCCGGGATGCCGGCCCGCAGTCCCGCAGGGACTTTGTGCAGTTGTTGCCGCCGAATTCCATTCGGCGGCGGAGCAAGCAAAGCCGGGGCGCCGCACCTGCGCGACGCCCCGGCTCTTCATCCACCGATCCGATCCCGATCCATCCGGATCCCGATCGCGATCACCCGTTGGTGCGGCCGCCCGGCAGGGTCACGGCGGGGACGGGGATGCGTCGCGCGCCGTCGCTCCCCTGCGGCTCGCCGTCCAGAATGCCGGTCCGGGACACCAGCTGCGCGGCCAGCACCGTCTGGATCACGCTGGTGATGTTCCCCGCGGTGGCGTCCGGCGCGCCGCCCTCGCCGCCACCGGCGCTGATCGTCACCAGGCGCGCGTTCGACAGCGCCTCGGCGATCGCCGGGGCGATCTCCGGCAGCATCTCGATCTGCCGGTAGCGGAAGTACGCCTCGCCGCCCTGCTGGATGGCCTCGTTCACCTTGCGGATGCTCTCCGCGGTGGCCTGCGCCACGGTGGTGATGCGGATGGCCTCGGCGCGCGCGGCCGCCTCGGCCTCGATGCGCACCTTCTCGGCGTCGGCGCGGGCCTGCGCGATCTGCGTGGCCTCGAGCTCGGCGATGCGCTGCGTGGCCAGCGCCTCCTGCTTCTTGGCCTCGGCCTGCGCGATCAGCGCCGCGTTGGCCGCGCGCGTCTGCTCCAGCTCGCGCTGCTTGTCGCTGATGTTGCGCTCCGCCTCGAGCGCCGCGTCCTTGGCGCGCCGCGCCTGCTGCGCCGCCACGATGTCGGAGTTGGCCTGCGCCTCGGCCGCGCTCTGCCGGCGCCGCGCCTCGGCCACCTCGCTCTGCACCACCTTGATGTTCAGCGAGTTGAAGCTGAGCCCCAGGTCCGTCAGCTCGCGGCTGCACGCCTTGCGGATGATGATGGCCAGCGGGTCGTCGTCCTCCTCCAGCGGGCTGCCGGGGGCGGGCGTCTGCACCAGCGCCACGTGCTGCGACTCGCGCTCCGCCAGCGCCGTCTGCGCGGCCGCCGAGATGCGCGGCGCCGTCTTGGCCGAGAACAGCTGGTCGTGCGTCAGCAGGTTGATGGCCCGGCGCCCCGACGAGCTCAGCAGGTCGATCAGGATGTTGATCTGCTCTTCCTGCGGCTTGGGGAAGAAGCGGTTGGCCGCCGTCTTGATCATCGCGTCGCTGTCGCCCACCGACACGATGGCGCTGGCCAGCACGCGCACCTTGATGGGCTGCGGCACGCCGTTCTCGTCCAGGTCGGCCGTCTGGTCGGTGATGTCCAGGTCTACGTTGATGGCCTTGCTGGAGATGGTGGTGCCGGTGGTGAAGAGCGGCACCTCCTTGCTCTTGCCGGGGCCGCGGTAGATGAAGGTGCGGCCCGTGAGCCAGCTCACCAGGCGGATGGTGCCCGCCTCGACGTTGCGCAGGAACGCGCTGACCGTCATGGGGATGAGCACGAATACGGCGAACAGAACGATGATGGCCGTCCAGATCAGGTTCGAGTCCATCGGTCCTCCGGGGTGGGCGGCGCGCTCAGGCGCCGCTGGATTGCCCCGCCGAAACGGGGAGTGAAACGACGCAGCGGTTCCGCACGGGATCGACTTCTTCCACCACCAGGCTGTCTCCCGCGCGCACGCGGATCCCGGTCGCGCGGTCCGCGGGGGAAAGCCGTCCCAGCACCTGCACGATCTGCCCGTCCAGCTCGATCTTCACCAGCCCCTCGCCGTCGTGGTTGAAGCCGGTGACGGCCAGGGCGGTGTCGGTGATGGCGCTCTCCAGCGTGAGCGCGGGCTCGCTGCCGAAGCGGAAGAAGAAGTTCCACACCGGCCGCACCGCGAACAGCTCGAACACCAGCCCGCCCGCCACCGCGGCCACGGCCAGCAGCGGCTCGGGAAGGAACGCCGCCAGCAGCAGCCCCGCGGCGCCCAGGCCGACCAGGATGCTGAACAGCACGCGCGGGGAGAGGAAGGAGAGGAACCAGGTCCCCAGCGCCTTCCCGGCGTCGCCCGCGTGCGCGTGGTCGCCGTGGTGCTGCGCGTGGCCGTGGCCATGCCCGTGCGCGATGGCGTGGCCGGCGTCGTGGCCGCCCACGTGCGCGCCCGCGTGGCCGGTGGTGACGCCGTGGCCGCCGACGCCGTGCACGTTCACGTCGCCGTGGTGGCCGCCCGCGTGCAGGTGGCCGCCGCCGTTGGCGTGGCCGCCGTGGTGCCCGCTGTTTCCGGCCACGCCGCTCACGGCCATTACCAGCAGCCCGGCGAAGCCCAGCAGGAGCGAGAAGAGATAGAAGTCCATCCGTGAGGTCCTTGCCCGGGCGCTTCCCGGGCGAGCGGGACTACGAGGGTGCGGCGGAAGAAGTTGCGCAGCTACTCTGGATTGGCTGGAAGAACGGGGGATGCCCTTCCGTGAGCGTAAATATAAGCAGTTTCGGCGCGTGCGCCACGGCGTGGACGAACCGGGCGATGGATTCGGAAGAGGCGGGGCCGAACGGAGCCGGCGGAGTCAGCGGAGAACTTCCTCCGTCCGACTCCGCCGACTCCTGCCGTCCCGCGGATCAGACGCCGCGCCCCGTCTTCTCCTGCAGCTCGTCGATCTTCTTCGACGCCTCGGCCTTGGTCAGCTCGTCGTCGCCGATCTCCTCGCCCGCCTCTTCGGCGAGGGTGTGGAGATACGAGCGCTGGGCGCCCGTCATCGGCTCGTCGCCCGTGACCCAGTTGTCCGGGTCCTTGATCATGTTGCCTTCGGTCTGCTCGGCCGTGCGCTTGTCGGTCATCGTTCGACTCCTGTGAGAATCCCTTCTATCCCGTTCTCGCAGAAGACTTTACGCACGATCCATACCAAATGAAAACCGAAGATGGATTTCGCCAAGCATTGCGGAGAAGCGGAGGAGGCGAGGCTTCTTCCCGGCTCCTCCGCTTCCCTGCGTGAGATTTTCCCTCAGGCGCGCTGGCGGTCGTGGCGGCCCTCGGCGAACTCCTCCACCATCTTTCGGTTGAAGGCGGGGATGTCGTCCGGCTTGCGGCTGGTGACCAGGCCGTGGTCCGTCACCACCTCCTGGTCCACCCAGTCGGCGCCCGCGTTCTTCAGGTCCGTCTGGATCGACGGGAACGAGGTGACCCTGCGCCCCTCCACCACGCCCGCCTCGGCCAGCATCCACGGGCCGTGGCAGATGGCGGCCACCGGCTTGTGCGCCTGGAAGAAGTCGCGCACGAACTCCACCGCCTCCTGCCGCAGGTGGTCGGGGTTCATCACCCCGCCGGGCAGGAGAAGCGCGTCGAAGTCGTCCGCCCGCGCGCCGGAGAGCGGGCGGTCCACCGGGAACTCGTCGCCCCAGTCGGTGTGCTGCCACCCCTTCACGCTGCCGTCCTTCGGCGATACGATCACCGTCTCGGCGCCCTCGTCCTGCAGCGCCTTCCGCGGCTCGGTCATCTCCACCTGCTCGAACCCGTCGGTGATCAGGATCGCCACCTTCTTTCCCTGCAGCCGTCCCGGCATCTTTCCGTCTCCTTGTTCAGCGTTCGACAATCGCCACGAAGTGCGGAGGCGAGGCAAGGCGCGGGCCGGGCGGGCGTCACGAACCGCCTCCGCCGCACGTTTGAACCACGTCGAACCCGACTTCACCCCACCGTGAGCTGGATCCGATGAGGCGACTTCTGTCCGCCGCCGCCGTCCTCCTCCTCGCCGCCTGCTCCGGCGACCCGGCCGGCTCCGGCACCACCGACGTGATGGTGCGCACCGACCGCTCCGAGTACGACCGCGGCGCCATCGGCGAGGTCCCCGTCACCTTCACCGTCGCCAACCACACCTCCGGCCCCATCTCGCTTCTCTGGTGCGGCAGCGGCGCCATCGCGGAGCTGCAGCTGCTGAACGACGGGGAGTGGATGACCACCTCGCCCCCGTTCTGCCCGTCCATCTACTCCCCCGTCGAGGTCGCCCCCGGCGCGTCGGCCGGCGGGGTGGTGTTCGCCCCCGGCCCGGCGGGAACGTACCGGCTGCGCGTGCAGTACGGCGCGCCGGGGTTCCAGGCGGCGCGCTACGGTGTCTCGCCCATCTTCCGGGTGCGCTGAGCCGGCCCACCGCCTTCCCCGAGGGACGAGATGAAGAAGATCCTGTCCGCCGCCGTGCTCCTGCTGGCCGCCTGCTCCGACCCGTTCTCCTCCGGCGGCGTGCGGGTCGCTTCCGAGGAGGACACCTACGCCGTCTTCCGCCCGGACGAGGCGGTGACGGTGCGCTTCACGCTCACCAACACCACCTCGTCCACCATTCAGCTCCCGCTCTGCGGCTCGCGTTTCGTCGCGCAGGTGGAGCGGCTGGAGAACGGGAGCTGGGTGCTCGGGGAGCCCATCCTGGCCTGCCCGGCGGTGCTGCAGCCGCCGCTGGAGGTGGCGCCGGACGCGTCGGTGACCGACTCCGTGCGGGTGACGGGGTTCGGGACGTGGCGCGTACGGGTGCCGTATTCGCGCTCGGGCGCGGAGCCGCGGGCCGCTGTCTCCGGCGCCTTCCAGACGCGCACTCCGCCGGACTGAGGGCCGCTGGTCGCATCTCGCGCCGCCGCTTACCTTTCGCGCGCCAGGGCCCTCCGCTCCGGCGCGCGACCCTTTTTCCCCGTGCGAACCGATGCGCCCGATCCGCTTCTCCCTCGCCCTCCTCGCCCTGACGCCGCTCGCGGCGCGCGCGCAGACGCCCGCGTGGACGCGGCCGCTGCGCCCGGTGGCCACCTACTCCATCGTCGCGCGCGACTCGGCGACGGGGGAGATCGGGGTCGCCGTGCAGTCGCACTGGTTCTCGGTCGGCGCCACGGTGCCGTGGGCCCAGGCGGGCGTGGGCGCGGTGGCGACGCAGAGCTTCGTGGAGCCGTCGTACGGGCCGCTGGGGCTGGAATTGATGCGGCTGGGGCGCAGCGGCCCCGAGGCGCTCCGCGCGCTCATCTCCACCGACGCGGACTCGGCGGTGCGGCAGGTGGCCATGATCGACGCGCAGGGGCGCGTGGCGGCGTGGACCGGCGGCCGCAACATCCAGGCGGCGGGGAACCACGTGGGGCGCGGCTACAGCACCGAGGCCAACCTGATGGACCGGCCCACGGTGTGGGATGCGATGGCGCGGGCGTACGAGGGCGCGCGCGGCGACCTGGCCGAGCGGCTGCTGCAGGCGCTCGAGGCCGCGCAGCGCGAGGGCGGCGACATCCGCGGGCGCCAGTCGGCCGCCATCATCGTGGTCGCGGGGACCAGCACCGGGCGGCCGTGGGCGGACCGCATCGTGGACCTGCGCGTGGAGGACAATCCCGAGCCGGTTCGCGAGCTGCGCCGTCTGGTCACGCTGAACCGCGTCTACCGCTCGCTGAACGAGGGCGACGCGGCGGTCACGCGCAACGACCTGAACGCCGCCGCGGCGTCGTACGGCCGCGCCACCAGCATCCTCCCCGACTCGGCCACCAACGGCGAGGCGGTGTTCTGGACGGGGATCAGCTTCGCCAGCGCGGGGAAGCCGGACCAGGCGATCCCGTATCTCCGCCGCGCGTACGCCGTCTGGCCGAAGTGGGCCGACCTGGTCCGCCGCCTCCCCGCCGCCGGCCTCCTCCCCAACGACCCCGCGCTCATCGACCGTTTGGTGCGGGAGATGGCGGCCCGGTAGATCTGGAGGAACGATCCCGGGGACGGGGAGCGGGAGCCGGGGTATTCAATGGGAGAAGGTGAGCCGGTTCCTACTCCATCCCGCGAAAGGACGTTTCGAATGACCGCGAGTCTTCAGCACCTGATCACGATTGACCACCCCCTCGTCGCTGCCGGCGTTGGCGGCCTCGCTGCCCTGGCCGCGAAGGCGGTGCAGCGGCTTCCGAAGCTGGCGGCAAGCGCCCCTGTCCGCGCGCTTTGCACGGCGGCTCGCGAGGCACTGCGCGAGGAGCGGCGGGTGGCACACCGTTTGTTTGCGCGCCGTCGCGAGCTGCGCATCCTGCTCTTTGTGCTGATGTCTGCGGACGTGTACCTCGCGGCTGGCGTGCTGATCGCCTATGCGCTGGCTTTTTCGATCCTGCTCGCTGCGGAGCTGACGACCCTGGTCGACGCCTCGATGCCGGCGATGGCGGCAACCGCGGCGTTCACCCTGTTGTCAGCGTGGTTCGCGGTGCGGTCTCTGAATGTGGCGCGCTGGGCGCGGCTTCAGGCGAGGCGCGCTTATCCCCTGCCGGTGCGGCAGTGGGCCCGGGCTCATCCCCTGTTCTGACGCGCAGGTGGGTAATCTGGACGACGTTTTCGCGCGGCTGGCGGGCTCCGCCTTCCGGCGCAGGTTCCGCCTGCGCGGCGACGACCTGTCCTACCTGCGCCGCCGCGGCATGGACACGGTCCTGCGCCACGCCGACGAGATGATCGCCGCGCGCCTCGCTCCCGCCGGGCCGCCCAACGACGGCAGGCAGACGCCGATGCGCGGGCACCCCGTCTTCCTCGCGCAGCACGCCACCGGCACCTGCTGCCGCGGCTGCCTGGCCAAGTGGCACCGCATCCCCAAGGGCCGCGAGCTGACGGAGGACGAGCGCCGCTACGTCGTCTCCGTCATCGCCCGCTGGATCGCCGAGCAGGACCGCGCCGCGCCCCCGCCGCCGGCGGGGGAGGAGGCTGGGGCTGACGGCGAATCCCAATCTCCACCGAGCGATCAGTTGGGGTTGGGGGTGTAGCGGCGAGAGGCTCTGGCGCGCGGAGCCCTCCCCCCGCCGCTCGGGCCGCGTACCCCTGCGGCGAGGCGGACTCCCAATCATCGTTGCCGCACTCACGCACTCACGCACTTTCGCACTTTCGCACTCTCGCACTAGCTTTGCGGCCTCCGCGCGCGGGGGCACGCGCGCATCCACGCCATCACCCCCCATGCACATGCGAGCCACACGCACATCCCTGCTCGCCCTGGCGGCCCTCGCGCTCGCCGCGGGCGCGGCGCGCGCCCAGGCGCCGGGCGCCATCACCGCCAACGAGATCGACGCGCACCTGCGCTTCCTCTCGTCGGACCTGCTGGAGGGGCGCGCGCCGGCCACCCGCGGCGGCCGCCTGGCCACCGAGTACATCGCCAGCCAGCTGCGCGCGTACGGCGTGCAGCCCGCGGGCGACAACGGCACGTACTTCCAGCGCGTTCCCATCGATATCGTGGGCGCCGACCCGGCCACCATCCGCGTCACCGCCTCCGGCAAGGCGACGGGGACGCTGCGCTACCCCGACGACGTGGTGGTGTGGGCCGGCTCGGCGGCGGAGCAGGCCAGCGCGAACGCGGAGATCGTCTTCGTCGGCTACGGCGCCGCCGCGCCCGAGTTCCGCTGGGACGACTTCAAGAACGTGGACGTGCGCGGCAAGATCCTGATGGTGCTGGTGAACGATCCCCCCGCGCCGGCGAGCGAGGCCACGCTCTTCGGCGGCCGGGCGATGACCTACTACGGCCGCTGGACCTACAAGTTCGAAGAGGCCGAGCGCCGCGGCGCCGCGGGAATGCTCATCGTCCACACCACCGAGCAGGCCGGCTACCCGTGGCACACGGTGGTCGGCAGCTGGGCCAAGGAGCAGCGCATGCTGCCGCGCAGCCCGCAGCTTCCCGCGCCGCTCGCCTTCCGCGGCTGGATCACCGACAGCGCCGCTACCGCGCTGCTGCGGCAGGGCGGGCTGGACCTCGCCCGCCTCCGCCAGCAGGCGGCCACGCGCGGCTTCCGCCCGGTGGCGACCGGGATCACGCTGAGCGTGGGCTTCCGCAACCGCGTGCAGCACCTGGAGAGCGAGAACGTGGTGGGCACCATCCGCGGCGGCGACCCGCAGCTGCGCGACCAGTACGTGGCGCTCAGCGCGCACTGGGACCACCTGGGGATCGGGCCCGCGGTGGACGGCGACTCCATCTACAACGGCGCGTCGGACAACGCCTCGGGCGTCGCCGACGTGCTCGCCATCGCCCATGCGGCGGCCATGCGGCCCGCGCCGAAGCGCTCGCTCCTCTTCGTCTTCGTCACCGCCGAGGAGAGCGGGCTGCTGGGCTCCGAATCGTTCGCGCAGCATCCCACCGTCCCCATCGCCAACCTCGTCGCCAACCTGAACATGGACGGCGGCAACGTGCTGGGCGCCACGCGCGACTTCCGCGTGCTGGGCGACACCAAGTCCACGCTGGGGCCCATGTTCTCGCGGCTCGCCGCGCTGCACGGCTGGCGGGTGGAGCCGGACGACCACCCGGAGCGCGGCCACTTCTACCGCTCGGACCACTTCTCCTTCGCCAAGGCGGGCGTCCCGGCCGTCTCCATCGGCGCGGGGAACGAGGTGGAGGGGAAGCCGGCCGGGTGGGGCGCGCGGCAGGAGGACGAGTACACCGCGCACCGCTATCACCAGCCGTCGGACCAGTACCGGGCGGACTTCGACCTGGCCGGCGCGGTGCAGCTCTCGTCGCTGGTGCTGGACTTCGCCACGCAGATCGCGAACGGCGACGTGCTGCCGCGGTGGAATCCCGACGCGGAGTTCGCCTCGGTGCGGCGGTAGCAGGGGACAGGGGACAGGGGACAGGGGACAGGGAAGAGATCGCATCTCCCGTCCCCTCCGGATTCGGCGCTCCCGGGGCTCGGGCGCGAACGTGGATTTCACCTGAACGGGATGGGGCAGGGAAGGGGACTGGATGCGGGCGCGGCGGCGCGAAAGCCGTTGTTCCCTGTAACCTGTCCCTGTACCCTGTCCCCTCGGAGGCATGATGAAGAAGCTGATGCTCACCACGGCCGCGCTGGCGGTGGCCATTCCGTGCGCCGTCGTGGCGCAGGGCACGCCCGAGCAGGTGGCCACGCAGTACCTGCAGACCATGAAGGCGGCCGACTGGGCGGGGAATGCCGCGCTCATCCACCCGGTCGAGCAGGATTCGCTGAAGGCGGCGGTGCTCGAGGTCATCGCCAGCGACACGTCGACGGCGGGCCTGCGGCAGGTGTTCAACGTCGCCTCGGCGGCCGAGCTGCGCGCGCTGCCGGCACAGCAGGTGTACCAGCGCTTCGTGGCCAACACCATCGGCACGCAGCCGGGGATGCGCGAGATGCTGGCGGCCGCCAGCTTCACCGCCATCGGCCACGTGGACCAGGGCGACACCAGCTACGTGGTGTACCGCGTGACCGCGCAGGCCGAGGGGAACACGCTCAGCCAGGTGACGGTGCTCAGCCTGCGCCGCGACGGCGGCGGGTGGAAGGTGCGCCTTCCCGAGGAGCTGAAGGGGATGATGATGGGGATGCGCCAGGCCGCCGCCCAGCGCCGCGCCGCCGCCGCCGCCATTCAGCCGTCCGAGCGTCCGGCGGCTCCGCCCACGGCGCCGCCCGCGCGCCCGGCGACGCCTCCCGCGGCACCGCCCGCGCGCCCGTGACCGACGCGCTCACCGGCCCCGGCGCGGCCGACGGCGGCCTGGCGGAGCTCTGCATCCGCGCGGTCACCACCGCCGCGCACGACCTGGGGCTGGATCCCGCCCTCTTCGCCGAAGAGCTGGCCCAGGGCGAGATCGGGCTGCTGATCCACTACCTGGCCCGGGCGGCCGAGCACGTCCCCGACGTGGAGCTGCGCGAGCAGGCCGGGGCGCTGGTCCACCGGCTGACCGACTGGACCGGAAGCGCGGAGGACGGGTGACCGCCCTCCGCGCCCGTCTTCACCTCATCCCCATCCCGATGATCCCGACACGCTGGATGCACTTCGCCGCCGCCGCGGTGGCGATCGCGCTCGCCGCGGCGCCCGTGCGCGCGCAGGACGCCGGCGCGCGCGACTCGGCGCGGACGCGGCTCCCCGGCGCCCTCGCCGACACCGCCGCCGAGCCGCCGGCCCGCCACCGCGCGATCGACCTCACCGCGGGCGGCGTGGGGATCAGCATCGGCAACTCGCGCCGCGTCACCGGCGTCCGCATCAACACCGTGGACCACCAGGCGGAGCGCGTGAACGGGCTCAACCTCACGCTCTGGATTCCCAGGCGGAATCCCGACCTGGTGGTCACCGGCGCCGCGGTGGGCCTCGTGGCCCCGCGCGCGCGGCGGATCGACGGCGTGGCGCTGGGCGGCGTGGGCGTGCTGGCGTCGGAGGTGAACGGGATCGGCGCCGGCGGCCTGGCGATGATCGCGCGGGAGCGGCTGCGCGGCATCGGGGTCGGCGGGCTGGCCACGGTGGGCGACCACGGGATCGACGGCATCGCCACGGCGGGGCTGGTGACGCTCTCCGAGGGCGGCGTGAACGGCATCACCTCGGCCGGGCTGGCCGCCATCACCGAGGGCCGGCTGACGGGGATCAGCGTGAGCCCGGGCTTCTCGTACGTGGACGGCGAGGTGCGCGGCATCACCGCCGCGGGGCTGGTGAACCGCACGAAGGGGATCGCGCGCGGCGTCACGCTCGCCGGCGTGGCCGTCGTGGCCGACACCCTCGAGGGAATCACCGCCGCCGCCCTCTACGCGCGCTCGGCGGAGATGCGGGGGATCTCCGCGGCGGGGTGGAACGACGTGCGCGGGGTGCAGCGCGGCATCACCATCGGCATCTTCAACTACGCCCGCGACATCCGCGGCGCGCAGATCGGCTTGCTGAACTACGTGCGCAGCAACCCCGGCGGCCTGCGCCTCCTCCCCATCTTCAACACGAGATTCGGGGCGAGGTAGCACTCATCGCGGATGGTGGGCTGATACCAAATCCGGGAGATCAGCTTCTGCATCCGCACTGCACCTGCCCGACGTCATCCTGAGGCCGACCACACCGCAACTCGCATCAGAACAACACTTTGCAGGCCGAAGGATCTGTGGGCGTGGCAGCACGTGAGTTGGTCGGATGCACCAATCCCGTGCGGGGCCACCGACGGTGTGGTCGGCCTGAATCGAAAGTTCGCGGACTAGCCCCTCACCGGCGACTGAAGTCGCAGCAACAACTACGGGAAGCCTCGCAAACTGCGCGAGGCTGTTCAGCTCGGAAGCCAGTTCCAGCGCCGGAGGATGCCTCCCCTTTCACCATCGTGGTCGCGCGAAGCGCGGTGTTCGACTCAGGATGACGTCTCTCTTTGAATGACAGGTAATCGCCAGATCCGGTATGAGGCCTGACGAGAGCTGAGTTCAACCTCTCCCAGCAGTTTGAGAGAGGTCGAAAAAAGAAGGAGGGCGAGACGGCGGTCATGTCTCGTCCTCCTTCTTTTTTCGGGTGAAGGCCCCGGCGGCGCCTCGGGATCACGTCACAGTCGAGGAATCACCCTTGATGGGACCCGGCGGAAACGCGAAGATGCGGACGAGGCTGGTTGCATCGTCCGCATCGGTTTGTGCCGGTCTGGATCAGGTTCGGACCAGCTGCCGGGCGAATCCGCGCAGCCCCTGCACCACGTCGTCGGCGTAGGCGGGCATGTCGCCCACCATCAGCTCGGCGTCGCGGGGGAGGGCCAGCTCCAGCGCCTCGACGGCGCGGATGATGGCTTCGGCGCGGGCGTGGCGCGGGTTGGAGACCTCGGAGTGCGGGTTGACCACGCGGCGGCGGCGCAGCTTCTCGAACTCGGTCTTGCCGGAGTCCGTCAGCGACAGCCACCCCGCCTTCTCCTGCACCAGCCCGCGCGAGCGCAGCGCCCGCACCACGCGGCCGTCCAGGTTGTCGACCAGCACCGGCCCGGTCTGCCGGTACAGGCTCCGCAGCAGGTCGACCTGCTTGTCGTTCAGGGGAATGGTCAGGGACATGGTGTTCATTTTGATGTTCCCCGCGCAAAAGCGCAAGCAGTTTCTGCATGCCGCGCTCGTAACGCGCTATTTAAGCGCAGCGGGCGCAACACAGGTTCCGGCAAACGGATGGGCGGCAGTGAACGGAGGCTGGCAGCACATTGTCCGCTCGATCGCGTCGCTTGCGGGCGTGGGTACACGAAGCATTGCAAAAGGTTCCGGAAAGATGCGCCGCATCTTGAACGCGTGTTTTGTGACGCAGACGTGACGATATCCGGCCGATCCCGCCGCTCCGCGGAGTCGTGGGGCCCGTCGATCCCGGTGCATCGGATTCGCAGGCTACAGCGTGCACTCTTGCAGCAACCCGTTGCGGTTTCCGCGCAATATGGGAGCCGAACCATTGAGGCCGCGATGCGAACGATTTTATTGGCGATGAACGGTTCGCCGGACGTGTGGGATTTCATCGGCCGTGATCGGGCGTCCACGGCCCGGGACGGGCGCGCAAACGGATTGATTCGGGCCGGGCGCGCGTTATACTTCGGGCCAGCCGTCCGCCACCATCCGCGGGATCTCCGCGCATCTCCTCCGGTGGCATCGCTTTGCATCCCCACGGCCCCGGCGCCCGCCCGCGCGGCCCGCATCGCCCTTCCCGATCTTCATCCCCCACCGATGATCCTGATCCTTTACACCACGCTCTACCGCGACGGCGGCGACAAGTTCGCGCGCGCCGCCGCCACCCTGGCCGAAGACAAGCGCCGTGCGCACCCGGGCGCCACCGTGCGCGCGGCCGCGGTGGAGAGCAAGGCCGACGTCGTCGCGCACTTCCGCGCCGCGGAAGAGGAGCCGATCGACGAGCTCCACTTCATCGGGCACAGCGGGATGTACGGGCCCATGTTCCGCACCCGCGCCGTCCCCGAGCAGTTCAGCCCGCACGAGTGGCGCACGCTGCGCATCCCGTTCGCGCCGGGGGCGCGCGCGTACTTCCACGCCTGCCGCACCGCGCGCTGGTTCGCCCCGTTCTTCGCGCGCACCTTCAACGTTCCCGCGTGGGGCTACCACTGGTACACCACCGTCTCGCTCCGCCCCGACCGCTTCCGCTGGGAGCGGATGACGCTGCGCAGGGACGCGCCGGTGTACGTCCTGGGCTGCCCGGGGCGGAAGTCGCACGGCATCGCCGGCTCGCTGGGGAAGTACGTTACCGGCCGCGCGGAGGAGATGAAGCGCTTCAATCCCCATCCCCCCGAGGGCGACCCGACCTACGACTCGGTGGCGGAGCTGTACGACGACGTGTTCCAGGACATCACCGTGCGCGAGGACGAGTGGCGCTGGCTGGAGAGCCGCTTTCCGTGCGAGCCCGCGCGCGTGCTGGACATCGGCTGCGGCAACGGCGCGCTCCTGCTGCAGCTGGGCCGTCGCGTCGCCCGCGGCACCGGTGTGGACGCGTCCGCGGGGATGGTCGAGCGAGCGCGGCGGCGGGCCGCGGGGGCGCCGCACCTGGACTTCGTGCACGTGGACGGCCCCACGCTCCCGTTCCCCGACGCCTCGTTCGACGTGGTGACCAGCCTCCTGTCGTTCCGCTACCTGGACTGGGACCCGGTGATGAACGAGATCCGGCGCGTGCTGCGCCCCGGCGGCCGGCTGCTGGTGGTCGACATGGTGACGGCGCCGGTGCGCTGGCGCGAGACGCCGCGGCTGCTGGCCAGCAAGGGGCGCGGCTACGCCCAGCGCCTGCGCCGCCCCGAGTTCGCGCGGCGCCTGCGCCGGCTGGTGACGGACCCGCGCTGGGCCACCATGCTGCGCTACAACCCCATCCGCGCCGAGCACGAGATGAAGTGGTACCTGGAAAGCCGCTTCCCGGGGCGGAAGGTGGAGATGATCAACGTGGGGTGGAACGCGCGCGTGCTGGCCTTCGACAGCGGCCCGCTGGAGCCCGGCACCGTGCCGCCGCAGAGCTACCCGTGACGCTCGCCGTGGTGGACTGGGGGATCGGCGGGCTGGGGTTCTACCGCCTGTTCGCCGCGCGCCATCCCGGTGTCGCCGTGGTCTACGTCTCCGACACCGGATTCACGCCGTACGGCAAGGTGCCGCGCCGCGAGCTGGCCGCGCGCGTGGACCGCGTCCTCCGCCACGTGGGGGAGATGCACGGCGCCGCGCACGCCGTGGTTGCCTGCAACGCCGCCAGCACGGTGCTGTGCGACCTAAAGATCGTGCGCGACGGGATGCGGGTGACGGGGGTGATCGCGCCCGCCGTGGCCGCGCTCGCGGATGCGGCACCGGCGCGGATCGGGGTGATCGGCGGGCGGCGCACCGTGGTGAGCGGCGTGTACGGGCGGGCGCTGCGCGGCGCGGGGCACCACGTCCGGCAGCGCATCGCGCAGCCGCTTTCCGCGCATGTGGAGGCCGGCCGCCTCGATACGCCTGACGTCCGCGGCGACGTGGCGCGCATCCTGGCGCCGCTGCGCGCGGTGGAGGTGCTGGTGATGGCGTGCACGCACTATCCCGCGCTCGCGCCGCTCCTGGCCGAGCGCTGTCCCGCCGCCGCGCTCTTCGATCCCGCCGCCGCCACGCTCGCGCACGTCGAGCGCGAGTGGCCGCTGGCGGATGGCGGCGCCCCGCATCGCTTCCTCACCACCGGCGATCCGGAGGCCATGCGCCGCTCGGCACGCCTGGCCTTCGGCGTCGGCCTGCCCTCCGTCGAAGCCATCACCATCTGAACCGCTGCTCTTCTCTTCGCTCAGTCCTCGATCATCCGCCGGTGGCCGCGCGGGCAGGTGCCCCAGGTGCAGTCGAAGAACCCTTCGTCGAGATCCATCTCCATCCGCCAGTGGTCGCGGCAGTAGCACGCGTCGCACTCGGGGCAGAAGAACGGCGCCCACTCGAACCAACCCTGCCACAGCGTCCGCGCGTCGTGCGCGTCGATCGCCGCGATGGCTCTGGCGTACCTGCCGTCCTCCGGCATCTCCTGCCACATGGAAAAGAAGATGGAGAGGACCAGCCGGTGGCGGCCCGCGGTGGGGGAGGGAACCACCTCCACGCGCCCCGCGAGGGCACCGCATTCGGCGCAGGTGAACTCGGCGGCGTGAGGCATCAGGGGTGCGAAAGTGCGAAGGTGCGAGAGTGCGGAACCATCGCCGAGATGAAGTCCGCGAAGGCGGACTGCGTGCCGTTGTAGCCGCGAGTTCACTCGCCTTTTCGCGATTCATCTGCATCGCCCGATGCCGTTCTGTCGATAGGGGGAAGCAAAACGGCCGGCGGAACCCTCGTCCGCCGGCCGTCATCCGCCCGCTCAGTCGCGCATCGCGCCGGGGTCCAGCCCCACCTCGCGGCACCAGTCGGCGTAGGCGAAGGGGGAGATCTCGCTGGGCTTGATCTCGCTGCGGCCGCCCCAGAACACGTTGGTGTAGCCCACGTGGATCCCCGCCTCTTCCAGGTGCCGGTCGATGGCGGCCTTGTGAGCCAGCACGGCTTCCTTCTCGGTGCCGTGCGCCACGCCCATGATGTTCACGTTGGCGAACTCCGGCCCGCCCTCGCGCCAGTAGGCGTGCGTCATCACGTAGTGGCGCCCCACCTCGCGGCCGGCGTCGATCTCGCGGCCGGGCGGCACCTGCCAGTGGAAGAGCGCGTTGTAGCGCGTCACCCGCTCGCCCGCGGCGTTCGGCTTGTAGTGCTCCAGGAAGGTGGAGAAGCGCCCGATCACCTTCCGCTCGTTCAGCCCGCGCGCCACGCGCACGAACGTCTCCAGCGGCACGCCGGCCTCCCCGGCGCGCGCGGTCCACGGGTTCTCGCGCACCTCGTCGACGTCCAGCTCGCGCTTCAGCGCGATCAGCACCCGCCACTCCAGCTCGCTCAGTTCCACCACGTGGGTGTCGATCACGGCGCCCAGCTCGGCGGAGCGCGCGCCCGGCTCCAGCCCGCGCCGGCGCACGTGGCCCACGCCCAGCGTGAAGAGGTTCTTCGCGGGAAGGAGCTTGTACGAGAGCGCGCCGGTGCGCTGCGCCAGGTAGTCCGCGTGCTTCCGCATGGAGAAGCCCTGCGGCACCTTCAGCGTGGTCCACAGCCGGTAGCGCGAGCCGGGCGTCTCGCGGTCGGTGGAGCGGATCACCACGTGGCCGGAGAACGGATCGTCGCGGAACAGCGTCTCGAACGCCGCCTCCAGCTTCTCCTGCGGCACCTCCCAGGCGACCAGCGCGCCGGGGGCCAGGTTCGTGGCCATCAGCGTCTGCCGCACGCGGCGGATGGTCCCCGAGGCCAGCATGGCTCGGACGCGCTCCAGCACCGTCTCCAGCTCCACGCCGCTCAGCCGGGCGATCTCGCGGAACGGCTCCTCCTGGAACCCCTGCAGCCGGTCCTCGGAAACCGCCAGGATCGCCGCGTTCACCGGGTCCGCGGTGTCGACGGGGATGGTGGCGGCGGATGGTTCTTGATCGATCATGGTACTTCTTTCTGTTGAACTGAAGTCCTGAGTCCAAAGTCCCAAGTGCCAAGTGGTAAACACTTTCGCACTCTCGCACTTTCGCACTTTCGCACCATCAGTCGTCGCCCGTGGACGGCGCCTCGCCCGGCTTCCTCAGCGTGAGCTTGTATGCCTCGGGCGGGGCGTTGGGCTTCACGCGGACGGACTTGGCGGGGATGCCGACGTTCACGTGGTACGGGCGCACGTCCTTGGTGGCCACCGCCATGGCGCCCACCATGGCGTTCTCGCCCACGTTCGTGCCGGCCAGCACCGTGGCGTGGTAGGTGATGCGCACCCCGTCGCCCAGCACCGTGGGCAGGTCGCTCACGTCCTGCTGGTCCACGATGGAGTGCGTGTGCGAGTAGATGTTGGCGTAGTCGCTGATGGACACCTTGTTGCCGAGGACGATGCCGCCGCGGTCGTCCAGCAGCACGTGGCGGTGCACCACCACGTCGTCGCCCACCTCCAGGTTGTACCCGAAGCTGAACTCCACGAAGTGGAACGCCTTGAAGTTGCGGCCCACGCGCTTGAAGATGTACGGCGCCAGCACCCGCCGGAAGCGCACGCCCAGGTGGATGTTCTGCCCCAGCGGGCTCTTGTCGAACATCTGCCACATCCACAGCAGCGGCTTGCGCTCGCTGAACTTCTCCGCGTCGATCTCGGCGTAGTATTCCGGCTCCAGCGTCACGTTGCGCGCGTCCATCTGCGCCAGCGCCACCCGCGTGGCCAGCGGCAGCGTGGACGGGTCGGCGTTCGCCAGCCCGGGGTGGTAGATCTCCGTCAGCACCCGGCGGCACAGCTCCCAGCGGTCGTCGCCGCGCGCCAGCGCCGCGTCGATCTCGCCCAGCCAGCGGTCGTACAGCTCGGTGGTTTCCGCCGGCAGGTTCACCTGGCGGAGCGGATATATGGGCATGGTGTAAACCGTCCGTCTCGGGGCTCGCGTCTGACTACCGATCACCCCCAAGCTAGGCACCCGCGCAACCCCGCGTCAAACACGCCATGGAGATGAGTTCGCCGCCCGGACGCCGCATCTCCATCCCCCGTTGTGCGTTCGGCCGGATCAGGCGATATTCCGCGCGCCATCCGTTCCCCATCCTCCCGATTCCCATCTCCATCCTCATTTTCCCGGAGTTCTTCGTGTCGACCCAGACCGTTCCCCAGACCAAGTTCTGCACCGCCTGCGGCAACCAGATCCACATGATGGCGGAGATCTGCCCCGTGTGCGGCGTGCGCCAGATGATGGCCCCGCAGCAGTTCGCGTACATGCCCGGGCCGCCGCGCAAGGACAAGGGCCTGGCCGCGGTGCTGGCCCTGCTCCTCGGCGGCCTCGGTGTGCACAAGTTCTACCTGGGCAAGGTGGGCCAGGGCGTCCTGTACCTGATCTTCTGCTGGACGTTCATCCCCGCGATCGTCTCCTTCATCGAGGGCATCGTCTACCTCTCGCAGTCCGAGGAGTCCTTCCAGCGCTCCATCGGCGCGCCCTACCGCACCGGCGGCTTCTCGATGTGATTCGCCGGCTCGCGGCCAAAGACGTCATCCTGAGGCCAGCCACGCCGTAAGTTGCTCCCACACAGAAACTTGCAGGCCGAAGGATCCATAGCCGGTTCAGCACGTCGGCAGAGGAAACGCACGGCGAAATTCGTCGGGTCCACACGCGAAACCGGGCGTGGAGCGCAAATCGCCGCTCCACGCCCGGATTCCGTTTCGGGAGATGGGGATCAGTTTCGGGAGATGGAGATCAGTTTCGGGAGATGGAGATCAGTTTCGGGAGATGGGGATCAGTTTCGGGAGATGGGGATCAGCGCGCGATGCTCACCATCACCCCGCCGGGAAGGGGGGAGATGGCGACGCCCGCGGCCGCCGCCGAATCGCCCCGCGCGCGATGGGCGTGGAGGCGGTGGATGGTGTAGCGGCTCGCCGCAATGCCGATCAGCCCGCCGCCCACCACGTCGCTGGTCCAGTGCCGGTCCTCGTACACGCGCGACCAGCCCACCAGCGACGCGGTGCCGTACGCCAGCGCCGTCACCCACGGCTTCCGCGCCTCCTCGGAGATGGACGCGGCGAGCGAGAACGCCACGACCGCGTGGCCGGACGGAAAGGACTGCCACCGGTCCTGCCGGCTGAACGGCTTGAAGCGGTGCGGATCGTCGGTGAACGACGGGCGCTCGCGGCCGGCGGCGAACTTCACCGCGCCGTTCGCCACGCCCGACGCGAGCAACGCGATGGCCACGTGCTCCGCCGCCTGCGCGGTCTTCGGCGCGTGCGCCAGTCGCCCGGCCGCGTACGTCCCGGCGAGCGCAACGACTGCGTACTGCGGTCGGCCCAGGTAGTTCAGCCGGTCCGACGCCCACTCGTACCGCGTTCCGCCGCCGTCCGGAACCCCGCTCTCGATGGTCCGGTCCAGCAGCACCGAGCCGGCGAAGAGCGCCGCCGCGCCCGCCCACAGCGCCCACTCGCGCGGTGCGTGCGCCTGCGCGGCCGAGGCGTGCGGCGTCGCGAGCGCAAGCATCAGCGCGGCGGAGATCCGGCGGAGCGTCATCGTCAGCGTCGTTGGGTCGTGAGGGGCGATTGGAGAGCGCTGGAAGATGGCGAACGCACCGCGCGCCGCGACAGTGCTGCCGCGGCGCGCGTTCCCGATTCCGATCTCGATCAGCCGATGCGGATCAATCCCCCGTCGCGCCCACGGGGTTGCCGAGCGGCACCTTTCCGCGCCGCGACCGGCCGATCATCTCGAAGACGATCACGGGGATGGCGAGCGGCATGGACAGGAAGAGCGCGATGTCGGCCACGTTGCCGGGCGGCAGCCAGTACTCGCCCCAGCGGAACGAGATGTAGTCCGTCACGCCCCAGTGCACCACGCGCTCGCCCAGGTTGCCCAGCATTCCGCCCAGCACCAGCCCGATGAACACCCACGCCCACGCCCGGTGCTGCCGCGGAAAGCGGTGCCCGCGCCCCAGGATCTGCAGCAGCACGATGGCCCCCAGCACCGCCGCCACCACCGCGATGATCTTGCGCGTGGCGATGGGAAAGTTGTCCCACAGCCCCAGCACCATCGCGGGGTTGCGCACGTGCCAGAAGGCCAGCTTCCCCGGGATCACCTCGCGCAGGTCGTCCAGGGGGATGTTCATGGCGATGAGGAACTTGGTCGTCCAGTCCAGCAGCGCCACGCCCAGCGCGATGCAGAGCGTGGGGATCCAGCCGCGCATGGGCTCGTGGTCCGACTTGCGCCGGCCGGGCGAGCGCTCGGGATCTTCGTAGCCGCGCCGGAACCCCAGCGCATGGCGGACCGCTTTCCTGATCGTGTGGCTCGAAGGACTCACGTGGCAGTGCTCCGGGTGGTTCGATGACCGTTGCACCAGCAAATCATTTCAAGATGCGGGCCGACCGCCGCCAGGGCGCGCGGATGCCGTCGCATCTCCATCGCCACCCCAGCTCGCGTAAATTCCCCACGGATGTCAACCTGAGGGCGCGAACCTGCTTAACCCTTTTTCACGCAAAAAGTTGCCGCGCCTGAAGGATTTCCTCGATTCGAGCAAACGCGCCCGCAACGTAGCAGGCGAGAGAAAATCCTTGACGTGCAAGCCGGGGAACAGCTGTGTAGCGCAGCTGTCCCAATCCGTAGTGATCTGCGAGGTCCGCAGGCCACAGGCGTTGGCCCGACCCAGAAGCCACGAAGCCTCGCCGCGATTGGCGAGGCTTCGTGCGTTGCGGCTGCTGGCGCGTGAGCGCTGCGCGTCAGGGGCAGGGGCAGCGCTGCGGGGCGTCGCTGCCGAAGCTCTGGCAGGCGCCGCAGGTGTCGTTGGCCAGGTTGACCGTGTAATCCTGCGTGGTGCACCCCACACAGCTCAGCGCGCCGTTGTTCGTGGCGCAGTTCGCCGAGGCGCCGCCCGTGCCGCAGGTGCCGGTGCCGCCAAAGCCGCAGTCCGGGCTGTCGGTCTCGATCACGCAGTACGCATTTCCGCAGGTGTGCGGACCGCAGCTGTTCACCGCCTGGCAGGTGTTTTCGCGAAAGGTGCCGTGTCCGCGCACCGTCCCCAGGCCCTGCGCCTGCGAGGCCGTCGCGAACGACTCCACCGCGAGCTCCTCGACCTCCAGCTTCAGCTTCTTCATCCCGATCTCCTGTCGATGGGTGGGTTGCCGTGCCGTTCGCCGGGTGTGGCGCGCCTTTCCTGCCGGACTTCTCACGATGCACGGCTGGCCCCGCCAAGCTAAAGTCGGACGAGGGGCACGGAAAGGGACACGGCAGGAGGATGAATGAACTCGAACCTTCTGCATCGCAACCAGGCGTCTCGTCCGCCGCGGACGCGCGGCGGCGGATGCCGGAAGTGTCCCGCCACGCCTTGGGTAGTGACTCCTTTTGACATGGACGAATCGAACAGGTAGATTGTCGTGCCTGGGTTTCGCTGGTTTCCCCTGCATGGGAGAGGGAGATGGCGCGCCAACGCACGAAGCAGAGTGAGCCGTGCCCGCACTGCGGGGGCACGTCGGTGTGGAGCAACGGAAGCAGCCGGACTCACCGGCGATGGAAGTGCGGGGACTGCCGGAAGAGCTTCGGGACGACGCTGGGCACCCCGATGTACCGGCTGCGGACGAAACCGGACGAGATCGCGAAAGCGCTGCTGGTGGTGATGCGGCGCGGGAGCCTGCGGGCAGCGGAAGAGATCACGCGTCACAAATACGAGACGATCCGCGAGTGGCTGCTTGCGGCGGGGGCGCAGGCCGAGGCGCTGACGGAGGCGCTGGTGAAGGATCTGGAGCTGGACGAGGTGGAAGTCGACGCCTTCTGGTCGTTTGTCGGAAACGCGGTAACAGCGCTCCAGAGGGGCCAGGTAAGGCACCGCGGGTGGGCCGTGCCGCCCTGCGTGGGGCAGCGAAGCAGGCGCGGGATGAGAAGCGAGGGGAGCGGTGGGGGTGCCTGAGCCAGCACCGGGCGAGCCGGTTCGTGGTGGCGTTCAGCGGGAAGCCGACCGAGCAGGAAGCCGCGGCCGAAGTGGTGCCGCTGACGCGCGAACGGACGGCGGGACGGCGCGGCATCCGGTGGATCAGCGACGGCCTGCGCGCGTACCGGGACCTGGTCGGCAAAGTGTACCGCGATCCGGTGCGCGTCGGCCGCTACCGCAAGCGCAGGGTGCTCGCACCCGGCGTGGGGCTGACGCAGATCGTGAAGCACCGGGTGGGTGGCCGGGTCACGAGGATCACGACCCGGCACTGCTTCGGGGAGGAAACCCTCCATCCACACACGGTCCGGGTGGAGCGCCTGAACGGCTGCCTGCGGGACCGGCTCGGCTGCATGACCCGCAAGACTCATGGGTTCGCCAAGCAGGTCGGGACGTGGCATGCGGCTCTGGGCATGGGAATCTTCGAGCACAACTGGCTGCGCCCGCACCCGGCCTTGCGCGAGGAGGCAGCGGAGTTGCCGAAAGGCCACCGCTATCGCAGGCGCACACCCGCGATGGCGATCGGGCTGACCGATCACGTCTGGAGCTGGACCGAGTTTCTGACCCGCAGAGTTAGTCACTGAGTAAGGGAGTCGCTACCACGCCTTGCATTCGCGCCCATCCTCCGCCAAACTACCGGTTTACGCACAGTCCGCCGCGCGCGCCGAAAACCGCCCGCGGCGAAAGAGGCATCCCCCGACTCCGGACCGGCACCCTGTTCGAGTTCCAGGTACAGGCCACGGATGGCGCCGCGCGCGCCGGCGTGCTCAGTCTGCCGCACGGCGAGGTGCGCACGCCGGTGTTCATGCCCGTGGGCACGCAGGCCACGGTCAAGACGCTCACGCCGGAAGAGGTGGAGGGGCTGGGGGCGCAGATCATCCTGGGGAACACGTACCACCTGTACCTGCGCCCCGGGCACGACGTGGTGCGCACGATGGGCGGTCTGCACGCGTTCCAGGGATGGAGCCGGCCCATCCTGACCGACTCGGGCGGCTTCCAGGTGTTCTCGCTGAGCGACATCAGCACCATCGGCGAGGACGGGGTGGAGTTCCAGAGCCACATCGACGGCTCGCGGCACCTGTTCACCCCCGAGCGGGTGATGGAGATCGAGCGGGCGCTGGGGGCCGACATCATCATGGCCTTCGACCAGTGCCCGCCGGGGCAGAGCAGCCGCGAGAAGGCCACCGAGGCGTACGAGCGCACGCTCCGCTGGCTGGCGCGCTGCCGGGTCGCCTTCGACCGCATCGCCGCGGAAGACGGCGACGGGCCGCTGCAGACGCTCTTTCCCATCGTGCAGGGCGGCATCCATCCCGAGCTGCGCGTGGCCTCGGCGCGGGGGACGCTGGCGAGCGGCGACTGGCACGGAATTGCCATCGGCGGCCTCAGCGTGGGCGAGCCCAAGCCGCTGATGCACGAGATGCTCGACACGCTGCGCCCGGAGCTGCCGGACCGGCTCCCGCGCTACCTGATGGGCGTGGGCTACCCGGACGACCTGCTGGAGGCCATCGGCCGCGGCGTGGACATGTTCGACTGCGTGGCGCCCACGCGGAACGGGCGCAACGGCGCGGTGTGGATCACCGCCGAGGGGCAGGTGAACATCAAGCAGCGCCGCTTCCTGACCGACGCGGGGCCGCTGGACCCGGAGTGCGGCTGCTACACCTGCACCCGCTACACCCGGGCGTACCTGCGGCACCTGTTCGTGGCGGGCGAGGGGCTCAGCATGCGGCTGCTCTCGATCCACAACCTGCACTTCCTGGTGAACCTGGCCAACCAGGCCCGCGACCACATCATCGCGGGCGACTACGCCGGCTGGAGCCGCGCCTGGCTGGACCGCTTCGCCGCCGGGAAGGCCGCGGCCGTGGCGGCCAGGGGCTGAACGGGCGCATCGATGCCCGGGATTGGAAATCCCGGGCAACAACGGCACAACGTCCCTCCGGGACTGCTCCCCCGCATCGGGGTGATGTAAAGGATTTTTGTGCTCGCTGTGAGTGAAGCGGGCCAGCAAGGCGGGCAGGATGCAGCCGCGAGCACCAATGTGGTCACGCTACCTCTCCCGGTACGGGAGAGGTGGATGGCCTGAGCCGGCCGGAGAGGGCTCGATGGCGAGGGCCGCGCGAATGCAGGCGACGGGCAGGACCGATCCAATCAACCGAAGCAAATCAACCGAGTTACGGAGACGGCTTAGATGAACACCGCGATGCTGATGCTGGCGCAGACGGGGTCGAGCGCGATCGGGACGCTCGTGTTTCCGCTCGCCATCCTGGCCATCTTCTACTTCATCCTTATCGTCCCCCAGCGCAGGCAGCTGAAGGAGCACCAGAACCTGGTCTCCGCGCTGCAGAAGGGCGACCAGGTGGTGACCGCGGGCGGGCTGATCGGCGAGATCACGGGGATCAAGGACGACGCCGTGCAGCTGCGCACCGGCACCAGCACGGTGGTGGTGGAGAAGAGCCGCATCGTGAAGCGCACCGGCGGCCCGGGCGTGGAAAAGCCGGCCGCGGAGAAGTGAGGCCATGCCGCTGCTGAAGATCGAGACGCTGGGCTCGGACGTGCTGCGCCGCCGCGCGGGCGAGATGGAGGTGCCGGCGCAGGACGCCGAGCTCGACCAGCTCATCAGGGACATGTTCGAGACGATGTACGACGCCCGCGGCATCGGCCTGGCCGCGCCGCAGATCGGCCTGAGCAAACGCCTGATCGTGGTGGACGTGGGCGACGAGTCGGGGAAGGAGATGGGTCCCTTCGCCCTGTTCAACCCCAGGGTCGTGGAGTCCAGCGCCGACACCGAGAAGCAGGAGGAGGGGTGCCTCAGCATCCCCGGTGTGACCGGCGCGGTGGAGCGGCCGTACAGCGTGACCGTGGAGGGCGTGGACCGGCAGGGGAACCCCGTGCGCATCGAGGCCGACGCCATGCTGGCGCGCTGCCTCCAGCACGAGATCGACCACCTGGACGGCATCCTGTTCATCGACCGGATGTCGCCGCTGAAGCGCAACATGGTGCTGCGCAAGTACCGCAAGCAGGCCGCGTCGTGAGAGTCGTCTTCTGGGGTACCCCGGAGTTCGCGCTTCCCGCGCTGCGCGCCCTGGGCGACGAGGGGCACGACGTGGCCGCGGTGGTCACCCAGCCCGACCGCCCCGCCGGCCGCGGCCGCGAGATCGCGAAGTCGCCCGTGAAGGTGGAGGCCGAGGCGGAAGGAATTCCCGTGCTGCAGCCGGAGAAGGCGCGCGGCGACGAGTTCATCGCGCAACTGCGCTCGTTCGACGCGGACCTGTCCGTGGTGGTCGCGTACGGGCAGATCCTGAAGCCCGAAGTGCTGGAGGTGCCGCGGCTGGGGTCGGTGAACATCCACGGGTCGCTCCTGCCGGGGCTGCGCGGCGCGGCGCCGGTGCAGTGGGCCATCATCAACGGGCTGGAGACGACCGGCGTCACCATCATGCGCATGGATGCCGGGCTGGACTCCGGCCCCATGCTGCTGCGCGTGGAGGAGCCGATCGAGCCCGACGAGTCGGCGTGCGAGCTGGCCGGGCGCCTGGCCGAGATCGGCGCCGAGGCGCTGGTCGAGGCGCTGGCGCTGCTCGAGGCCGGGCAGCTGGTGGAGGAGGCGCAGGACCACGCGGGGGCCACCTACGCGCCCAAGCTCACGCGCGAGCTGGCGCGGCTCGACTGGACGAAGCCCGCCGCCGAGGTGGCACGCTGGATCCGCGGGCTGGACGACGTTCCCGGCGCCTGGAGCCCGCTCGGCACGCGTGGCCCGGTGAAGCTCTTCCGCCCGGCGATCGAAACGGCGTCCGGCGAGCCGGGGACGGTGCTGGACGCCGGCGACCGGGTGGAGGGAATCCTGATCGCCTGCGGCAGCGGCGCGGTCCGCGTGCGCGAGGTGCAGCCCCCCGGGAAGCGCCGCATGAACGCCGCCGAGTGGGTGCGCGGCCGCGGCGTCTCCGCGGGCGACCGCTTCGGCGTTGGCGCCTGAGCGCATCCCCCTCCTCCACGCGGTGACGGACGATTCCGTCATTGCGCGCGCGGATTTCGCCGAAAGAGCGGGGGAGGTGCTCGCGGCCGGCGGCGCGGACGTCGCCCTGCACCTGCGCGCGCCGCGGGCCTCCGGGCGGCGGATGCACGCGCTGGCGGTGCGGTTGATGGAGATCGCGCGCGCGTCCGGCTCGCTCCTCGTGGTCAACGACCGCGTGGACGTGGCGATGGCGGCCCGCGCGTACGGCATCCAGCTCGGCGCGCGCGGGCTCTCTGTCGCCGACGCGCGGCGGATGGTGGGCGATGCGATGCGCATCGGCGCATCGGTGCACGCGGTGGACGAGGCGCGGCAGGTGATCGAATCAGGCGCGGACTGGCTGATGGCGGGGACGATCTTCGCATCCGCCTCGCACCCGGGCCGCAGCGGCGCGGGGGTGCGGCTGATCGGGGAGCTGGCGGCGCTCGGGCGGCCGGTGATCGCCATCGGCGGGATGACGCCGGAGCGCGCGGCGGAGGTGCGGCGCGCAGGCGCGACGGGGATCGCCACGATCCGGGGCATCTGGGACGCGCCATCGCCCAACGATGCGGCGAGGCGATTCATCGACACCTGGCGCCAGGAGGAAGCGTGAACGGACGCAATTGGCAGGTTCTTCTCGTGCTGGCGATCGTGGCGGCACTGGTCGCGTATCTCGGTACTCTTTCCGAGAACGTGGGCGATCTGCTACAGGGAATGGCTATCGGTCTGGCGATCGGGGCCTTCGGTTCCTGGATGGCCGAGCGGCGCGTCGGTGAACGGGTGTAGGGGAGCATGGCAGAGATGATCACCGCCGCCGCGGCGCAGGTCCGCGTGAACGGCGACGAGCGCGAGGTGCCCGCGGGCCTCACCGTGGCGGGGCTGCTGGAGCACCTCGGCCTGCACCCGCGCATGGTCGTGGTCGAGCGCAACGGCGAAATCCTCCGCCGTGACACGCTCGACGGCCTCCGCGTGGAGCCGGGCGACGCGTACGAGCTGGTGCACTTCGTCGGCGGCGGGTGAAGTCGCAAGTCCAGGCTTCGAAAGGGCGAATGAATTCGCGGCAACATCGGCCCGAAGTCCGCCTTCGCGGACTCGCTCGGCAGCATCCCGGCGACGCACTGCCATCTGTGCTGCACTGAGTTCTCCCCCTCCCCCGCGGAGCGGGCGGAGGGACCGGGGGGAGGGGCCAGCCAGGCGGGCAGGATGTCTCCACCATGCGCTGTCAGCTCTCCTCGCACTGGGTTCCAGTCCTGTGAAGACCGATCTCGAACGATCTTGGAGGGATACATGGCCACGCTGATCGCCGACCCCATCACCGATTCGCCGATCGCCGGCGCCGCGCAGGCGGACGACGCGCCGCTCGTCATCGGCGGGCGGGCGCTGCGCTCGCGGTTGATGGTGGGGACGGGGAAGTACCGCTCCAACGAGCAGATGGTGCGGGCCATCGAGGCCTCCGGCGCCGAGGTCGTCACCGTCGCCGTCCGGCGCGTTGATCTCGACCGGACGAAGGAGGAGGGCGTCCTCTTCCATCTCGATCCCCGGCAGTATCTGCTCCTTCCCAACACCGCCGGGTGCTACACGGCCGGGGACGCCGTCCGCTACGCGCGCCTGGCCCGCGCCGCCGGCTTCACCGACTGGGTGAAGCTGGAGGTGATCGGCGACCAGGAAACGCTTCTCCCCGACGCCGACGCCACCCTCCGCGCCGCGAAGGAGCTGGTCGCCGACGGCTTCACCGTGCTGGCGTACACCAACGACGACCTGATCACCGCGCTGCGGCTGGAGGACGCCGGGTGCGCGGCGGTGATGCCGCTGGCGTCGCCCATCGGCAGCGGACTCGGGCTCGTGAACCCGTACAACATCCGGACGATCAAGTCGCGCCTCTCCGTCCCCGTGATCGTGGACGCAGGGGTTGGGACGGCGTCGGACGCGGCGGTCACGATGGAGCAGGGCGTGGACGGGATCCTGATGAACACCGCGCTGGCCGAGGCGCGCGACCCCGTCCGCATGGCGCGCGCGATGGCGCTGGCCACCGAGGCGGGGCGGCTGGCGTACCTGGCCGGGCGGATGCCGCGGCGCGAGCGGGCGGTGCCGTCGTCGCCCCTGGCGGGGATGCTGGACTGACCGCGGCGATGGCGGGCGGCGGGCAGGTCACCGCGAGCCGGCGCGCGGCGCTGGAGGTGCTGCAGCGCGTGCGCGGCGGCGACCTGGCGGACCGCGCCTTCGACCACCTGGCGCAGCGGCTGGACTCGCGCGACCGCGGCTGGGCGCAGGAGCTGGTGTACGGCACCTTCCGCCTCCGCGGCCGCATCGACCACATGCTGGGCGCGCTGCTCCGCGACGGGCTGGCGTCGCTCGACCCCGACGTGCTGGACGTCCTCCGGCTGGGCGCGTACCAGCTGCTGGAGATGGACAGCGTTCCCGCGTACGCCGCCGTTTCGCAGTCGGTGGACCTGGCGCGGATCGCCGGGGCGCCGCGGGCGGCGGGGCTGGTGAACGGCGTGCTGCAGAACCTCCAGCGCCGCCGCGAAACCCTCCGCTTCCCGGACTTCGATCGCGATCCGGCGGCCTACCTGGAGACGTGGGGATCGCACCCGCGCTGGCTGGTGGAGCGGTGGATCGCCCGCTGGGGCGCCGACGACGCGCGGGCGCTGGTGGAGGCCGACGACCGCCGCCCCGAGCTCTACATCCGCCCGCTCGGCATCTCCGCGGACGAAGCGCGCGCCCGGCTCGGCGAGGCGGAGATCGCCTCCGAGCCGGTGGCCTTCTCGCCCGACTCGGTGAAGATCCTGCCGCCCGCGGGGGCGCTGGAGGCGCTGGCCGCCGTCCCCGCGGTGGTGCAGGACCCGGCGGCGGCGCTGGTCGTCCGCTACGCCGCCGTCCCCGAAGGAGCGACGGTGATCGACCTGGCCGCCGCGCCGGGCGGGAAGGCGCTGGGGATGGCGGAGCGCGCTGCCCACGTGGCCGCCGCCGACCTGTCGCCGCGGCGGATCGCGCGGGTGGCCGAGAACGCGGCGCGCATTGGCTGGGGCGGGCGCATCGGCCCGGTGGTCGCCGACTCGCGGCATCCCCCCTTCCGCGCGGCCGGCGCGGTGCTGCTGGACGCGCCGTGCACGGGAACGGGCACCTTCCGCCGCCACCCCGACGGCCGCTGGCGGGTGACGCCCGACGACCTGGCCGCGCTCGCCGCGCTGCAGACGGAGCTGCTGGAGGCCGCGGCGGCGCTGGTGAAGCCGGGCGGCGTGCTGGTGTACTCGACGTGCTCGCTGGAGCGAGAGGAGAACGAGGAGCGAGTGGAGGCTTTCCTGGCGGACCATCCCGACTTCGAGCCGCGCCCCGAGCCGGGCACCGTTCCCGCGGAGCTCGTGGACGCGGCGGGGCGGCTCTGCGTGCTGCCGCAGCGCCAGGGCGTGGACGGCGCCTTCGCCGCGCGGCTGGGGAGGCGCGGGTGAAGGCCGCCATCCGCAAGAAGGCGGTGCCGCCGCGCCCGCGCGGGCCCGGCGTGCGCCAGCGGGTGAAGGCGTACTTCGACGAGCGCAGGCTGCTGAAGTACATCATCTACTGCGGCCTGGGCGGCTTCTTCGCGGGCTACCTCTTCATCACCCTGCTCTTCTTCCCCGGCTTCGGGCGCTCGGCCATCGTCACCGTGCCCGACGTGCGGGGGATGAACCAGGCCGCCGCCCGCCGCGCGCTGTCGAAGGCGGGGCTGGAGGTGCAGCGCGGGCCCACGCTGAACCATCCGCGCGTCCCCGCCAACCGCGTGCTGAGCCAGGTGCCGCTCCCCGGGCAGGAGGCGGCGCGGGGAAGCGCGGTGCGGCTCATCTTCAGCGCGGGGCCCGACCGGCGCGCCGTGCCGTCGATCGAGGGGATGGACAAGGACGACGCGATCGGGCTGCTGCAGCGGATGGGATTCCAGGTGCGGCTGCGCACCGTCCCCAACATGAAGGATGAAGGTTCGATCCTGGCGATGGACCCGCGCGCCGGCTCGCAGGTGCCCATGCCGGGGATCGTGGTGCTGACGCTGAGCGCGGGCCCGCCGAAGATCCTGGCGCCAGGCGTGACGGGGATCTCGCAGGACGAGGCTGCGGCGCGGCTCGAGGCCGCGGGGCTGCGGGTGGGGCGCATCTCGTACGACTCCGCGTCCACCGCGCCGCTGGGCGACGTGGTGGGGCAGAGCCCCGAGCCCGGCGACAGCGTGCGCATGGGCGGCTCGGTGCGGATCACCATCTCCGGCCGCAACCCCCACCCGCCGCCCCCGCCCGCCCCGGTCGATTCCGCCGCGGCGATGCCGGACACGGTGTTCCTGGGCGACGAGCCGCCCGCCGCGCCCGCTCCGCCCCCGCCGCCTCCCGCGCCGAACGACGGCGGGACAAAGCGCGGGGGACGGGGGTAGAGCGGGGCGATCGGCACCGCGCCCTCGTGAACATGGGCGCAACAAGAGGCTCCCCGTAGCGCGGATGCCACCGAGCCACCCTCTCCCGGAACGGGCCCCGGAACGGGAGAGGGTCGCGCCCTCCGGCGCGGGGTGAGGGCGGCGCGAGGCCCGCGGAAACGCACCTCCGGCACGGCTGCGCCGACGCGCTTCCGGGTGCATCGAGGGAACGGGGATGCGCCCGGATCATGGGGATGCGCCCGGACATGCAGTTCCAACAGGCTCCGACCGACACATGAGCGAGAGCAACCGCAGGCAGTGGATCATCGTGGGCGCCGTCGTGCTCGTGCTGGCGGCGCTCGTGGGCGTGGGGTGGATGTCGCGCTCGCGCTTCCTTCCCGTGGACGTGGGCTCCAGCGCGCCCGAGGTGCACGCGAAGGACCTCCGCGGCCGCCCCGTTAAGCTGAGCGATTTGCGCGGCGAGGTGGTGCTGCTGAACATCTGGGCCACCTGGTGCGGCCCCTGCCAGCAGGAGATGCCCTCCATGCAGCGGCTGTACGAGAAGATGCGTCCCGAGGGGCTGCGCATCGTGGCCGTGAGCATCGACGCGGGCGAGGGCACGGTGGACCCCGACGGGCACGCCGGCGGCGACGTGGCCGGGTTCGCGCGCGACTACGCGCTGACCTTCGACATCTGGCACGACCCGTCGGCCGCCATCGGGCGCGACTACCGCACCACCGGCGTGCCCGAGAGCTTCCTGGTGGACCGCGACGGGAGGATCGTGAAGAAGGTGATCGGGGCCACGGAGTGGGACGACCCGGCCACCGTGGAGCTGATCCGCCGCATCCTGAAGGGATGAAGGGCGTGCGGCTCTCGCTGCGCCGGCTGACCGCGCGCTGGAAGCTGAAGCTGGCGGCGCTCGCGCTGGCCATCCTCCTGTGGGTGGTGGTCAGCGCCGAGCAGACGACCACGCAGTGGATTCCCGTGCGCGTGGACCCGGTGGTCCGCGACCCCGAGTTCGTGCTGGCCGGCGGCCCCGAGCCCGGCGTGGTGCGCGTGCGCTTCCAGGGCCCCGGCCGCGAGCTGTGGGAGCTGGCGCTGGAGCGCCCCGTGCTGGTCCTTCCGCTCCGCGAGGTGGGGAACGCCCGCTCCTTCGCCATCGACCCCGCGATGGTCACCCTCCCCGAGGGCGTGCGCAACGTGCGGGCGACCGACGTGCGCCCGGCCATCGTCCGCGTGGAGCTGCAGCGCCTGGCCACGCGCAGCGTTCCGGTCCGCCCGCGCTTCGGCGCCCAGTCGCTGCAGCGGTACGTGGTGGGCGACTCGCCCGCCGTCTTCCCCGCCGAGGTGCGGCTCACCGGGCCGGAGGAGGCGCTGGCGCAGGTCGAGTCGGTGCCCACGCGCGCCTTCGAGATCGTTCCCGACGACAGCGCCTTCTCGCAGCGCGTCTTCCTCGACACCGCCGGGCTGCACGGGATCACCCTCTCCACGCAGGAGGTGCGGGTGCGCGGCCGCGTGGACCGGCGCGTGGACCGCGTCTTCGCCATGGTGCCCGTCTCCGCGCCGGAGAAGCTGATGGTCTCGCCCGCCCAGGTGCGGGTGACCGTATCCGGCCCCGACCGCCGCGTCCGGCAGATCGCGCCGCCCTCGCTGCGCGCGAGGGTGCCCCGCGATTCGCTCCCGGCCACCGTCCCCGGCGGGGGGATGCAGGCCCCGGTGGTGGTCGACGGGCTGCCGCCGGGCGTGACGGCGCACGCCGTTCCCGGCCGCGTCCAGGTGATGCCCGAACCGGCGATGCCGGGGCTCCCCCCCATCCCGCCCGACAGCGGCGTCGTGAGGCCGCGGTGAGCGCGTCGCTGGTGCTGGGGATCGAGACCTCGTGCGACGAGACCTCCGCCGCCGTGCTGCGCGGCGAGACGGAGCTGCTGGGGCACGTGATCTTCACGCAGGACATCCACCGCCTCTACGGCGGCGTGGTCCCCGAGCTGGCCAGCCGCGCGCACCTGCGCACGCTGGACGACGTGGTGGACGGCGCGCTGCGCGAGGCGGGCGTGGGGCTGGGCGACGTGGACGCCTTCGCTGTGACCACGGGGCCGGGGCTGATTGGAGCGCTGCTGGTGGGCGTGGCCTGGGCGAAGGCGGCGGCGTGGGCCGAGGGGAAGCCCGTCGTCGGCGTGCACCACATGGAGGCGCATCTCTTCGCCACGCAGCTGCAGTACCCGGACGCGGCGCCGCCCTTCGTCGCCCTGCTGGTCTCCGGAGGCCACACCATGCTGCTGTGGGTGCCGCGATGGGGCGAGTACCACCTGCTGGGGGCGACGAGGGACGACGCGGCGGGCGAGGCGTTCGACAAGGCGGCCAAGCTGCTGGGCCTCGCGTACCCCGGCGGCCCGTCCATCCAGGCGGCGGCGGAGCAGGGGGAGCCCAGGCGGCACCCGCTCCCGCGCCCGCTGCTGAACCGGGGCCAGCGTCCGGGCGAGGCCGGGTACTACGACATGTCGTTCAGCGGATTGAAGAACGCGCTCCGCCTCCTGGTGCGCGCCCTGGAGAAGGAGGGGCGATTGGAGGCCGAGATCCCGCACGTGGCCGCCGCCTTCCAGGCCGCCGTGGTCGACGTGCTGGCCAGCAAGACCATGCGCGCGGTGAAGGAGTTCGGCTGCCGGCGCGTGGTGCTGGGCGGCGGCGTGGCGAACAGCCGCGCGCTGCGTGAGGCGATCCGCTGGCGGCTGGGCAAGGGCGGCGACGTGTTCGCCCCCGCGCCGCGCCTTTCCACCGACAACGCCGCGATGATCGCCCGCGCCGGCGTATTCCGCCTGGAGCGCGGCGAGACGTCGGGGCTGGACCTGAACGCCCGCGCGGACCTGCCGTTTCCCGGGCTGGTGAAGGGGTAAGCCGCGGCTGGCGTGTTTCGACGGACGGGGATAACCAATCGCGAGGAGAGCCGGCGTCGATCAAAACGGCATCCTGCCCGCCCGGCCGGCCCCCTCCCCCGGCCCCTCCGCTCGCTCCGCGGGGAAGGGGAGCACACAACGCGGGGGACGCGCCACCGGCACACCGCTGCTTGCGTTGGACCGGAGGCGGCAGGCCGCGCCCGAGGCTGGGCCACCCCCCTCGCCCGGTACGGGAGAGGGCGAGCGCTCTAAGGCGCGGGGAGAGGGCCGCGCGAGGCTGCGGACGCACACCTGCGTGAGGGATGCGCGCCCGAAGGGCCGGGACACCGCCGCGCGCGCATCGAGGCTGGAGAAGCGCGCCGATGCCAGGCGCGGCGGGGGCCCGGCGCGGTTGGGCACAGTCGTATCGTGCCCTACCGCGCGCGCAGCCCGGTTTGGCGTCTCGGCGCCAAACACGCCCAGAATCGCAGTTGAAATCGGTTCTTCCGACGATTGGCACGCGCGTCGCATCTGCCGTGTGCGAATGCGCGCCTGAGACGAACACACCCGAGGCCCGGCCGCCGGTTGATCACGCTTCTCCACGTTTCGGACCTGCACTTCGGCCCGCCCTACCTGCAGCACGTGGGCGAGGCGGTGCAGGCGTTCGCGGCGCGGCTCAAGCCCACCGCCATCATCGCCTCGGGCGACTTCACGCAGCGCGCCAAGCCCGAGCAGTTCGCGGCCGCGCGGGCGTTCCTGGACCGCTTTCCCCCCGTGCCCACGGTGGTGACGCCGGGGAACCACGACGTGCCGCTGTACCGCGTGGCCGAGCGGATGCTGGACCCGTACCACCACTACCGCGCGCACATCCTGCGCGAGCTGGATACGGTCACGAAGATCCGCGGCGCGACCATCGTGGCGCTGAACTCCACCGCGCCGCGCCGCGCCGTGACCAACGGGCGCATCCACGGCTGGCAGCTGGAGATGGCGCGCGAGGCCTTCGCCGGGCTCCCCGACGAGGAGCTGCGCATCGTGGTGGCGCACCACCACTTCGCGCCGCCGCCGGACTTCGAGGGCGGCGAGGCCATGCCCAAGGCGCAGCGCGCGCTGGACGCCTTCACCGCCATGAAGGTGGACATGATCATGGGCGGCCACCTGCACCGCGCGTACATCGGCAACTCGCTGGACGTGTACGCCGGCACCGACCGCGAGCACGGCATCGTGATCGTGCAGAGCGGCACCAGCACCTCGCGCCGCGGCCGCGCGCGCGAGGCCGAGAAGAACTCGCTGAACGTGCTGCGGCTGGACGGCCGCACCATCCGCGTGACGCACTACATGTACTTCGACGAGGCGCACGACTTCGTGCCGACGAGCCGCCACCTCTTCTTCCGCCGCGGCCGCCCGCCGATCGACGCCGCGGGGCGCGCCGAGGTGGAGGCCATCTTCACCGACGACCGCGAGGAGCCGCGCCGATGAGCCAGCGCACCGGCCGGGTGGGGCGGATCGCCGCCGCCGCGGGCGCCGTGCTGGCGGCCGGCGCCGCGGCGCTGTACGTGGTCCGCGCGCTCCGCCGCCGCGCCAGCGAGGCGCCGATGGTGGCGTCGACCCACCGCGGGCCCACCGCCGGGCGGCCGCTGCGGGTGATCCGCGGCGGGGCGGGGGAGGGGTAGATGGCGCGCTCGCGCGGGATCCGGCTGGCGTCGTGGGCGCTCGGGGGGCTGCTCCTGGGTGCGGCGCTGGCGTTCCTGCTGGGGAACATCGTCGCGCGCACGCGCCCCGGCCACGAGTGGGTGCTGCGGCAGACGCTGCGCGCGCTGGGCGGCTCCATCAAGGGCGGCAGGCTGGTGGTGGCCCGCGTGGACGGGAACCTGTTCGAGGGCGCCAAGCTGTACGGCGTGACGCTGAAGGACACGCAGGGACGCGCCTTCATCCTGGCCGACAGCGCGTACGCCAAGTACGACGTGCGCACCCTGCTGGCGCCCAAGATCGTCATCGACTCGCTGACGCTGTACCGGCCGCGCATCTGGGTCTTCCGCATGCCGGGCGACTCGCTGTGGAACTACCAGGCGATCTTCGCCGACACCACGCCGGTAGACACCACGCGCCCCCGCGTGGAGCGCTCCACCGACCTGGGCTTCGTGCGGCTGGTGAACGGCCGGGTGACGGTGGAAACGCCGTTCCGCGCCGACACCACCCTCTCGCCCGCGGCGCAGCGCCGGCAGATGCGCCAGTTCCTCTCCGACACCTCGGACGTGGTGATCCACGAGGTGAAGGGCGGCAAGGGCGGCTACGTCCGCACCGTGGACCTGCTGCAGGTGAACGGCTCGCTCTCCTCCGTCCGCTTCGCGCCGGGCTCCAGCCTGGGGACCAAGGCGAAGATCGACTCGCTGCGGACGAACATCCACTTCTACCGCCGGCCCATCGTCGTCACCCACATGGAGGGGCAGTTCGCGCTTCCCGGGGCGGAGATGAGCAGCACCGGGTACGCGAAGTACGGCGGCCTGAAGACGGGGTTCGCGGAGTTCGACATCCCCCTCGCGCGGTTGCCGCACAGCAGGCTGGCGCTCTCGGGCGTGGTGCGCTTCGACAACTATCCCCGCTGGTTCAACCCCGCGCTGGGGCCGATGTACGACATCGCCTTCCGCGGCGACTCGGTGAGCTTCCGCGACTTCCAGTGGCTCTACCCCCGCTTCCCGGGCGACCTGGGCGGCTCGCTGAACCTGTTGATCGAGACGCGCCCCGCGGGGCTGATGATCGACACGCGCAACGCCCGGCTCAGCGCGCCGGGAACGCGCATCGTGGGGAACTTCGGGATGATCCTGGGCGACACGCTGCAGTTCGTGGACGTGAACGTCGAGTCGCAGCCCATCCGCGTCTCCCTCATCGAGCGGATGATGCCCACGGGGCTCCCCGTCCGTGGCCTGGTCCTGGGCGGCGTGGCCATCCGCGGCAACAACGCTCCCGATCGCGCGAACGAGTCCCCCGCCGACACCACGGCCGGCGGCGACACCGCGGCCGCGCGCCCGCAGCGCCGTCCGGGAGCGACCCTCCGCTGATCGTCCGCGCGTCGTGGATGAAAACGAGCCCGCCCGGCACTCGCCGGGCGGGCTCGATCGCTCCGGGCGAGCCGATCAGCTCCCGCTCCCGATCACCGGGCCCTCGGGCGCGTTGCCGGAGCCGAGTTGCCCGGTGTTCGCGTCCGCCGGAGCGGCGATGCCCACGCCCGCGCCGATGCCGGGGCTCGCGTCGAAGAGGGCGCCCGAGCCGAGCTGGCCGGAGTTGGCGTCGGGTGGGGGAAATACGCCCGCGCCGCTCCCGATCCCCGGGTTGCCGTCGCGGGAGATGCGGGCCGATGCGGGGGTGGTGGGGCTCGCGGCGCACGCGGCCAGCGCGAGGAGCGCGGCGGCGGGGATGATCCTGCGGGTCATGGAGAGGCTCCGGATGCGGGTCGCTGCGGACGCCGCGCTTCGGCGTCCTGCACCCGAGTCTATCCGCGTCTCCTGCCGCGGTCGCCCTCCGCGCCGCGTGATGCGCCGCGCGCGGGCACGAGGCTGCGCCCGCGCGGAACGAGACGGCCGGCGCCGGACCGCCGCCCGGGACAAACGTCGAGCGCGCCGGAGCATCGGCCCCGGCGCGCCCTGGTCCTGCAGGATGGGAGATGGATCAGCCGAACGCCATCGCCTGCGGCGCCACGGCGGCGAAGGCCGTGCGCGGGGGGAGGGACGGCTCCTCCGCCGGCCCGATCACCCTGCGGACCACGTCGCGGATGCGCGCCAGGTCGCACGGCTTGGAGATGTGCCCCGCGAAGCCCTCGCGCAGCGAGCGCGACTCCGGCCAGGCCAGCACGTCCGCGGTCACGGCCACCACGGGGATCTGCCGCGTCTCCGCGTCCGCCGCGATCATCCGGAAGGACGAGATACCGTCCAGCTCCGGCATGCGGAAGTCCATCAGCACCAGCGACGGCCGCGCGGCGCGCGCGAGCTCGTATCCCTCGCGCCCGTCCCGCGCGTGCAGCACGGCGTACCCGGCGTGCTCCAGGTACAGCCCCGCCAGGATGTGCTGGTCGGGATCGTCGTCCACGATGAGAACGGTCTTGGCCGCCATGGCGCGAGACTCCTCGTGCGCCCCGGGCCGCGGACCCGGAGCGTTGGTTCGGACGGACATGTGGGGATTGAGCAAGATACGAGGTGCGCGCGCGTCCACCAAGACTTTTTTTCGCGCGCGCCGGGGTGATACGCGACGGCGTTCCAGTGCGGCAAACGTGCGATGCGAAAGGAGGCGCCGCGGGCCTCCGTCACCCCTCGCGGTTCTTGTCGATGATGGCGAAGAGGATCAGGAGAAAGGCCACGAGCCGCAGCGCGTAGATCCACACCGAGCCCGTGTCGCCCTCGTGCACGGCGATGGTGAGGGCCGCGCGCTGGACCGCCAGCAGCCAGAACGCCCCCGCGAAGATGGCGAACAGCCGGTCGCGGGTGTCGCGCCAGAAGCGCAGGAAGAAGAGCCCCGCGGCGAGGTACGCCATCACCATGGCGCCGGACACCAGCGCCTTCAGCGCGTCTCCCATACCAGCCCAAAGATCAGCACGAGGAGCCCGGCCAGCGCGGGAAGCGACCGCCAGAGCGAAAGGTCGACGTCGGGAACCATCCGCACGTCGACGAACAGGAGAACGTTGTTCAGCGCCAGCCCCACGAAGCACAGCCCCACCCACAGCAGCAGCCGCACGCGGTTGCGCGCGTAGCCGCGCAGGAGCAGGACCGCGCACGCCGCGCTGGTCAGCGCGCATAGGACGTAGACGAGGGTGGCCATCAGTCCTTCCTCAGCCGGAACGCGTCGGCCAGCGAGCGCACGGGGTCGCGCCGCGCGAACAGCAACCGGATCACCGCCGCGCGGTTGGCCCGGTACGCGGCGGCCACCCGCTCTACCCGCTGCGCGTCGACACCGTCGGCGGCGTAGCGGTACGTGGGCGTGGGCGCGTCGTCCGACGTGGCGAACCCCCGCGCGCGCAGCCGCTCCAGCGTCTTCGCGGCGGACTGGGGGACGGAGAAGAGCGCCTGGCTCAGCGCGTCGGCGGTCCACCCGCGGTCGGGGCTGGAGCACAGCAGCACCAGCGCGTCGAGCTGCTCGGCGCTCTCGACGTGCTCCGCCAGGAATCGTTCGACGTCTTCGGGGATCGCCGGGTCGGGCAACCGTCTCTCCGTCCGCGTGCAGGGCGCGTTCCGCGGCCGGGGCGGCGGAAGCACGGAAGCCGGCACCCGGATGAGAGGTGCCGGATCGATCGGTGTGCACCCCTGCGCCGATGCAGGCACCGCACCTCCGGAGATTCACAGGCCTCCGCGCGCGACGCGTGTGTTACGCGTCGCGGACGCATGGGTCTACGCCGCGTCGCGCTTGCGCGGGCGCCCGCCCTTGCGTCCGTTCTCGCGCGCCGCGCGCGCCTTGGCCGTGCTCGTGCGCCCGCCCAGGTACTTGGGCGCCCACGCCGCCAGGTTCACGACGTGGGCGATGATCCCGGGGACGTCGATGTGCACGTCGGCCCCGGGCCAGTGCAGCACGCTCCCGCCCGAGCCCACGCGCACCGACGCCAGCTCCTCGGCCGCCAGCCCCGCCAGCGCGGGCTCGCTGTCGGCGCGGAAGCCGAAGAGCGCGCCGTCGGCCAGCTCCACCAGCACCCGGCCGGACTCCGCGTCGTAGCGTGCGGCCGAGGCACGCGGCTCGTGCGCGTCGGCCAGCGCCGCGCGGCGGCGCGCGCCCTCGATCTGGGCCAGGATGGCCGCTTCGGAAAGCCGCTCAGTCTTCATGGATCTCCCTCCAGCAGTCGATGAGGTACGCGACCTCGTCCTCCACGATCTCCACCGCCTCGACGACGTGCCTGCTCCGCATCCCGCGCACCTCCCGCACTCCTACCGGCAACAGGTCGATCACCACTTCTTCCTCGTCGCCGGAACAGAGCACGTGCACGTGAGGCGGCTCATGGTCGCGAGTCCGGATGACCACGCTGAACCCATCCACCCGCAGCACCGTCCCCATAGAATAACCCATCGCTAGGTTAACGTCAAGTGATCAGAAGGCAGGTACGATAAATCGATACGCGGTATCACGCAAGGACGTATTAGGTGCGATAAATTGTACGGACGGTGTCCTCTTCGACTCGCAGGTTCCGTGCGTCCAAGCTCTTGGAGAATAACGCGTTAGCTTTGACGAGGATTGCCGTGGGCTGGCGATTTTGTCCAGCGCGCTACCCGAGGTGGCGCAGAAAGGCCCGGCGGGATTTCCCCGCCGGGCCTTCTCTGCCTGTCTTGGTCGCGAGTCCGGATGACCTGATGCGGCTGCGGTCAGCGCAGGGCGACCGGCGCGTCGACCGGAGCCGGCGCCTGGCCGACCTGCTCCGCCGGCGGCGGGGGCGGGAGGGCGGGCGCCGGGGGACGCGTCACCGCGATGTGCGGCGCGATCACCAGCGACACGATGGACATCAGCTTGATCAGGATGTTCATCGACGGGCCGGAGGTGTCCTTGAAGGGGTCGCCCACGGTGTCGCCGGTCACGGCCGCCTTGTGCGCGTCCGAGCCCTTGTACACCGTCTGCCCCTCGATCTCCACGCCCTTCTCGAAGCTCTTCTTGGCGTTGTCCCAGGCGCCGCCGGCGTTGGACTGGAACATGGCCATCAGCACGCCCGAGACGGTGACGCCCGCCAGCATCCCGCCCAGCACCTCGGGGCCCATGGTGAAGCCCACGATCACCGGCGCCAGCAGGGCGATGGCGCCCGGCGCGATCATCTCGCGGATGGCCGCCTGCGTGGAGATGGCCACGCAGCGCTCGTACTCCGGCTTCCCCGTCCCCTCCAGGATCCCCGGGATCTCGCGGAACTGGCGGCGGACCTCCTGCACCATGGCCATCGCCGCTCGGCCCACCGCGCTGATGGCCAGCGAGGAGAAGATGAAGGGGATCATGGCCCCCACGAACAGCCCGGCCAGCACCCGCGCGTTGGAGATGTCGATGCGGTCGATGTTGGCCGTGCCCATGAACGCCGCGAAGAGCGCCAGCGACGTCAGCGCCGCCGAGGCGATGGCGAAGCCCTTGCCCGTGGCCGCCGTGGTGTTCCCCACCGCGTCCAGGATGTCGGTGCGCTGCCGCACCTCCTTGGGCAGCCCGCTCATCTCCGCGATCCCGCCCGCGTTGTCGGCGATGGGCCCGAAGGCGTCGATCGCCAGCTGCATGGCCGTGGTGGCCATCATCCCCGCCGCGGCGATGGCCACGCCGTACAGCCCCGCTGCCTCGTACGAGCCGATGATCCCCGCCGCCAGCACCAGGATGGGCAGGGTGGTCGACTCCATCCCCACCGCCAGGCCGCCGATTACGTTGGTGGCGTGGCCGGTCGACGAGCCGCGCACGATGGAAAGCACCGGGCGCTTCCCCATCGCGGTGTAGTACTCGGTGATCAGGCTCATCAGCGCGCCAACCACCAGCCCGATGGCCACCGCCACGAACACCCCCATCGCGGTGAACGAGGTCGAGTCGGCGCGCCGGAGCGCCATGGTCCCCGAGGGGAGGAGCCACTGGATGAGGGGGAACGAGACGATGGCGGTGAGGACGATCGAGGCCCAGTTCCCCAGGTTCAGCGCCTTCTGCACGTCGCTGTTGTCGTCCTTCGCCCGCACCAGCGCGATCCCCACGGCCGAGAACACGATCCCCAGGCAGGCGATGAGCATGGGCAGCAGGATCAGCGAGAAGCCGCCCACCGCGTCCTCGTTGCGCCCCACCACCACCTCCTGGCCCAGCACCATGGTGGCCAGGATGGTGGCCACGAAGCTGCCGAACAGGTCCGCGCCCATCCCCGCCACGTCGCCCACGTTGTCGCCCACGTTGTCGGCGATGGTGGCCGGGTTGCGCGGGTCGTCCTCGGGGATCCCCGCCTCGACCTTGCCCACCAAGTCGGCGCCCACGTCGGCCGCCTTGGTGTAGATGCCGCCGCCCACGCGGGCGAAGAGCGCGATGCTCTCGGCGCCCAGCGAGAAGCCGGTGAGCACCTCCAGCACGCGCTTGACCGCCGGGGTGGCGGCGGGCATGTCGCCGGCCAGCACGTAGTAGAGCGCGATGAACAGGCCGCCCAGCCCCAGCACGGCCAGCCCCGCCACGCCCATCCCCATCACCGAGCCGCCCGCGAACGACACCTTCAGCGCCTCGGCCAGCCCGGTGCGGGCCGCGTGGGCGGTGCGCACGTTGGCCTTGGTGGCGATGATCATCCCGATGCGCCCGGCGGCCACCGAGAAGAGCGCGCCGATGGCGAACGACAGCACGATCAGCGGGTGCGAGCTCTCGCTGGTGGAGCCCAGGTAGAACAGCCCCAGCGCCGCGATCGCGGCGAAGATCAGGAGCACGCGGTACTCGGCCGCCAGGAAGGCGCGCGCGCCGGCCGCGATGTGGCCGGCGATCTCGCGCATCGTCTCGTTGCCCGCGTCCTGCCTGGTCACCCACGCCGAGCGGACGAAGGTGTACCCCAGCGCCAGCGCGCCCAGCAGGGGAACCAGGTAAACTAAACCGTTCATGGATGGATGTGCGGAAATGCGAAAGCCCGGCGCGCCCATCCCCCCTCCCTGCGGGGGCGGGCACGCATGTGGTCGCCAGTCGGCGCCGCGCACGGGAAGTGCCCGAGCGCGGCGGCCCGTGAAGATATCCGCGGATCGCCCGCGCGCCAGTCCCCCCGGCCGGTTTTCGCCGAAAAAAGCGCCGGGCCCGCCGTCGAGACTGCGGGCCCGGCTCCGTTCACGCGATCGCGAAGCCGCTCAGCTGCGGTCGCGCTCGCGGGGATCGCGCGGGCCGGTGTAGCTGTCGCCCTCGGGCGGGAAGTCGGCCGAGCGCGAGATGTGGCCGGTGCGGGCCAGCACGCTGTGGCTGCGGCTGTAGGTGAAGTAGATCACCAGCCCCAGCGCCATCCAGATGATCAGGCGCAGCCAGGTGTCGCCCGGCAGGCCGGCCATCATGTAGCCGCAGATCAGGATCCCCAGGATCGGCACCACCGGCACCAGCGGGGTGCGGAAGGGGCGCTCGCGGTTGGGCTCGGCGTAGCGCAGGTAGATGATCCCGCCGCAGACGATCACGAAGGCCAGCAGCGTGCCGATCGACACCAGCTCGCCCAGGATGCCGATGGGGAAGAGGCCGCCCACGATGGCCGCCACCACGCCGGTGACGATGGTGGTCACGTACGGGGTGCGGAAGCGCGGGTGCACCTTGCCGAAGGCCGGCGGCAGCAGCCCGTCGCGCGCCATCGAGTAGAAGATGCGCGGCTGGCCCATGAGCATCACCAGCACCACCGAGGCCAGGCCGGCGATCGCGCCGATGTTGATGAAGTAGGTGAGCCACTTGAGCGCCGGACCCGCCGCCTCGATGGCCACGAACACCGGGTGGGGCACGTTCAGCTTCTCGTAGTGCACCATTCCCGTCATCACCAGCGACATCAGGATGTACAGCACCGTGCACACCGCCAGCGAGCCCAGCATGCCGATGGGCATGTCGCGCTGCGGGTTCTTGGCCTCCTGCGCCGCGGTCGACACCGCGTCGAAGCCGATGTAGGCGAAGAACACCACCGCCGCGCCGCGCACCACGCCGCTCCAGCCGAAGTGGCCGTACTCACCGGTGTTGGCGGGGAGGAAGGGGTGCCAGTTGGCCTTGTTCACGTACTGGAAGCCGAAGATGATCACCAGCAGGACGATGGCCACCTTCACGTACACGATGACGTTGTTGAAGCGCGCCGACTCCTTGATCCCCACCACCAGCAGCGCGGTCATCAGCAGCACCAGGATCACCGCCGGCAGGTTCATGAACGCGCCGGTGGAGACGAAGTGGCCGCCCTCGTAGTTCAGCGGGGCGCTGCTGAACGCCTTGGGGATGTGGACGCCCAGCTCGTCCATGAAGGCGGTGAAGTACCCCGACCACCCCACCGACACCGTCGCCGCGCCGAACAGGTACTCCAGGATCAGGTCCCACCCGATGATCCACGCGATCAGCTCGCCCAGCGTGGCGTAGCCGTAGGTGTACGCGCTGCCGGCGATGGGGATCATGGCCGCGAACTCGGCGTAGCACAGCCCCGCGAACAGGCACCCCAGCCCCGACAGGATGAACGAGTAGACGATGGCCGGTCCCGCGTAGTTGGCCGCGGCGCTCCCGGTGAGCACGAAGATGCCGGCGCCGATGATGGCGCCGATGCCGAGCAGCACCAGGTTCGTCGCGGTCAGCGCGCGTTTCAGGCTGTGCTCGCCTTCCGAGAACGCGTCCTGCCGCAGCTCGTCGATGGACTTGCGAGCGAAAAGGCTCATGGAGGCTCCTGTGGGGGCGGATGCTGCGTGCTCCGCCGTGGGGGGTTGGCCGGGCGCCGCATGCGTGCGGCGCGCCGCGTCGTGGTCCCGCCGTCGGCGGAACCGGTTCCAGTGCTCCGTACCGGCTGCGTACGCGCGCCGCCCGGGCCGCGGGGAGCGGCTGTGGGGGGGATGGAGCTCCGGCGCGGGTGCAGCGGACGGGTAACGGCTCGGAAAGGCAAGCAAACTGGCGCCGCCCGGCCACTCCGTCAAGCATACGGGCGGCGAATCGCCCGCATCTCCCCCGCCGCCCCCGCCGCGGCGCGTGCCGGGCGACCGCAAAGACACCCTCCAGCGCGCGCGGAGTTCCACCGCGGGCGGGCGGAATCGCGGGAGATTCGTGGAGAGACGGGAAGTACGGAGGGCTTGGGGAATACGGAGGCGTCGCGGATCAGCGGGACGTGTGACGCGCCGGAGGTTTCCGCGTCATTTCGTCGGCAGCGATGCGTCACCCCGGCTTCCACGATCCCGATCCCCTTCCGGCGTTCGCGAGACGGATTGCGCTCGGCGGGCGGGGCGCATAGCATCCGTACTTTCCTCACGCGGCCGATTTTTCCTCGCAACGGAGCCCGATGCCCAACGCTGGTCTGCTGGACGTGCCCGACTCGCGCTCGTTCACGCTGCGCCGCGTGGCGCAGCGCCTGCTGGGCGTGCGCCGCGTCGTCCTCACCACGCACGTGAACGCCGACGGCGACGGGTGCGGCTCCGAGGCGGCGGCCGCCGCGTGGCTGGAGGAGAACGGGGTCGAGGCCACCATCGTCAACCCCACCGAGTTCCCGCAGACCTTCCGCTTCCTTCTCCACCGCCAGGACGTGGTCGCCGAGCTGGGCACCGCCGACGCCGACGCCGCGATCGACGCGGCCGACCTCTTCCTGGTGCTGGACACGGCCGAGCCGCAGCGCGTGGGCGACCTGGCCCCGCGCCTGCCGCGCGAGCGCACGCTGGTGGTGGACCATCACCCCGCCGGCCGCGAGGTGGTGGGCGACACCGCCGTGCAGGACCCCAGCGCGGCCGCCACCGGCGAGATGGTGTACGACCTGATCCGCGTCACCGGCGGTGAGGTGCCGGCGGCCTCGGCGCTGGGTGCGTACGTGGCCATGGTCAGCGACACGGGCTCGTTCCGCTACAGCAACACCACGCCGCGCGTGCACGCCGTGGCCGCTGACCTGCTGGGGCGGGGGATCGACCCCGAGGTGGTGTACCGCCGCCTTTTCGCCACGGCGCCGCTGCGGCGGCTGGAGCTGCTGCGCGAGGCGCTCAGCACCCTTCGCTTCGACGAAGAGGTGGGGCTGGCGTGGATGATCGTCACGCGCGAGACGGCCGACCGGCTGAACGCCGACGGCGAGGACTTCGACGGGCTGATCGAGCACGCGCGCTCCATCGCCGGCACCGAGGTGGCGCTCCTGTTCCGCGAGACGGAGGAGGGGAAGACGAAGATCTCCTTCCGCTCCAACGGCCACGCCGACGTGAACCGGATGGCGCGCAAGTTCGGCGGCGGCGGGCACGTGAAGGCGGCCGGCGCGCTGGTGGACGGCCCCGCCGACAAGGTGGCGCCCCCCGTCATCGCCTCGGTGCACGAGACGCTGCACGGTTCCGGCGGCCCCCGGGGCTGAAGGCGGCTTCCAGAGTCACGACAAGCGAGAGGGCGCGTGGTGGACGCGCCCTCTCGCTTTGGCTTCCTGCAGCGCTTCCCCGCGCGACGAGGCTCCGCCTACTCCGGAGAGAGCTGGAGGCAGGCCATGTTGTTCCTCTGCTGCGGGTAGAAGGTTTCCGAGTAGTAGGTCGTGAACGCGCTCCCATCCCAGTCGCCGATCGACACCGTGTACGCCGAGCCGCTGTTGGTGTAGTTGATCCCGTCCACGTCCTGCGCCACCAGCACCCCGTCGACCTCCCAGTCCAGCCCGTAGACGGGCATCCCGTCGTAGGTCGCATAGTGCCCGCAGGTCGCGCCCGCCGGAATGATGCTCTGCGCGACGATGTCGTAGCCCGCCCCGAGCGTCGCGCGCGGAACGGCGTGTTCGGGCATGCGCGCGGCCGGAGCCGTCGCGTCGGCGCACGCCGTAGCCACGGCGGCGAGCGGAATCAGGATCCAGAGACGTCCACGCACTGCGCACCTCCATCAGCCAGGTGAAAATCGGAAGATGAGATCAGGGCAGGGATAATCCCGCACGATCTATTCCATCTTATATGTCGTAAATAGGAATGCAACGGTCACAATAAACGAGCGGGGCGCGCCATCGCCGGCGCGCCCCGTCTTCCGTTCTCCGACCCGCGAAGCTCAGGCGTACGGGTGCTTCTTGGCGTAGTTGTACGCGCCCCAGGCGGACAGGGCGTGGATGATCCACCCCAGGGTGCCGAGCGAGAACACCCACACCGCGGTGTTCAGCACCGCGACGATGAACCAGAGGATGCCGCGCAGGATCTTGCCGTTGTACAGCTGCCCCAGACCGGGGATCAGCAGGCTCAGGACCGCGGCCGTGCCGGGATTGCGATAGCTCGCCATCGTTCTGCTCAGGTCGGGGGACGGTGGTTCGGATGCACGCAGTCGCATCTCGTGTGGGGAGATACGGCGGTGCCGCGCAGGAAGTTTCAGCGGAACGGAAGTACGAAGGTACGGGAGTACGGAAGTATGACGCTCATCGCGATCTCACGGCTTCCTCTCACGTCGCGGACACCGTGGGATCTCACGCGGAGACGCGGAGTCGCGGAGAACTCGGTGGCGCGGTGAGTTCTCTGCGTCTCCGCGTCTCCGCGTGAGATCAACGTGGTTTGGGATCGCCCGCAGAGCCATCGGGCGCGACGAGCCCATGCAGTTCCGTACTCTCGTACTCTCCGTACTTTCGTACTTCGGTTCAGTCCCAGTCGCCCTCGAGGTACGTGTATCCGTCCAGCCCGGCCACGTAGTCGGCGATGAAGGTGTTCGCCTCGGCGCGCTTCAGCTTGGCGTTCTGCACCTTGCGGCGGAAGGTGGCGACGAGGTCCGGCGCGTTGAACTGCACGTAGTTCAGCACCTCGGTCACGGTGTCGCCGTGCACCATGTCGCCGATCTCGTAGCCGTGGTCGGCCAGCCGCACGTGCACGGCGTTGGTGTCGCCGAACAGGTTGTGCAGGTCGCCCAGGATCTCCTGGTACGCGCCGGTGAGGAAGATCCCCAGGATGTACGGCTGCGCGGGGTCGAATGCGTGCAGCTCCAGGCTGGGCTTGGACTTCCGCCACCCGGTGAAGTGGTCGATCTTCCCGTCGCTGTCGCAGGTCATGTCCTGCAGCGTCCCCCGCCGGCTGGGCTCCTCGTCCAGCCGGTGGATGGGCATGATGGGGAAGAGCTGGTCGATGGCCCACGAGTCGGGCAGCGACTGGAAGAGCGAGAAGTTGCAGAAGTAGCGGTCGATCAGCACCGCCTCCAGCTCGGGGAGGATGTCGTCGTACTCCTCCGGGTCCTGCGCGGCCAGGACGGCCACGCGGTTCATGATCGCCAGCCAGAAGCGCTCGGCCGCCGCCCGCTCGCGCAGCGTCATCGCCCCCGAGTTGAAGTGGCTCTGCGTCTGCTCCTTCGCGAACGCGGCGTCGTGGTACACCTCGCGCAGGTTGCGGTGGTCCACCTCGCGGTAGGTGGCCGCCAGCTCCAGCACCAGCGGGTGCTCGTCGTCGCCCACGTCCTCCATCGGGTCGGGGGCCTGCGTCTCCAGGTCGATGACGTTGATCAGCAGCAGCGCGTGGTGCGCCGTCAGCGCACGCCCGCTCTCGCTGATCACGTGCGGCATCGGCACCTCGTTCTCGCGGCTCGCCTCGGCCAGCGAGTAGATGATGTCGTTGGCGTACTCCTGGATGGAGTAGTTCACGCTCCCCGGCGTCACCGAGCGCGAGCCGTCGTAGTCCACGCCGAGGCCGCCGCCCACGTCCACGTACTGCACGTCCACCCCCAGCTGGCGCAGCTCCACGTAGTACCGCGACACCTCCGCCATCCCCAGCTTGATGTTGCGGATGTCGGGGATCTGCGAGCCCAGGTGGAAGTGGATCAGCTTCAGGATGCCCAGCTTGCCGGCCGACTTGAGCTTGTCCAGCACCTTCACCAGCTGCGCCGAGTTGAGGCCGAACTTGCTCTTCTCCCCCGCGCTCTCGCTCCACTTTCCCGCCCCGGCGGTGGAGAGCTTGATGCGCACGCCCACGGTGGGCTCCAGCTCCATCTCGGCGGCCACGCGCAGGATGGTGTCGACCTCGCTGATCTTCTCGATCACGATCAGCACGTTGTGCCCCAGCCGCTGCCCCATCAGCGCCAGCCGCACGTACTCCTCGTCCTTGTAGCCGTTGCAGACGATCAGGTGGTCGGTGCGCTCGCTGAGCGCCAGCACCGCCATCAGCTCCGGCTTGCTTCCCACCTCCAGCCCCACGCCGTAGGGACGCCCGTACTCGGCGATCTCCTCCACCACGTGGCGCTGCTGGTTCACCTTGATGGGGTACACGGTGGTGTACTGCCCCTGGTAGCCGAACTCCTGGATCGCGTTGGCGAACTTCTCGGACAGCGTCTGCACGCGGGTGCGCAGGATGTCGGAAAAGCGCAGCAGGAGCGGCAATCCCACCCCCTGCGCCTCCATGTCCACCGCGAACTCGTACAGGTCGATCCCGCGCGACTCATCCTTGGTGGGGTGAACGGTCACGTGCCCGCGCTCGTTCACGCCGAAATAGCCGATCCCCCAGCCCTCGATGTTGTACAGCTCGCGGGAGTCGTCGATGGTCCACTTGCTGGCGATGATGCCCTCCTGCCCATCCGGCTTAAGTGGTTTTGGAAGGCGGTGATAATGCGGGCGCGGAGCGGCGCGCGAAAGAGCCGCGGCGGAGCAGGGGAGATGCCGCGCCGTCCAGCGGCGGCCGCATCGCCGCCCGCGCCGCCGCGTCGGGGCACGTCCAGCGCCAGCCGGTCGGCGCGCCGGCATCGATGGGGAGGCTGTGTACCGCGGACGCGGGGCCGGCCGGCGCTACGGCCGCACGATCAGGCAGGTGCTCGTGGCGTGCGCCAGAAGCCGTCCCGCGGCGTCGGTGATGCGGGCCTCGGCGAGCGCGGTGGTGCGGCCGAGATGGATGAGCGTTCCCTCGCACGCCACCGGGCCGGTGTCCAGCGTGATGGCGCGCAGCAGGTTGATCTTCATCTCCAGCGTGGTGTAGCCCACGCCCGCGGGAAGGCGCGTGTGCACGGCGCACCCCATCGCCGAGTCCATCAGCGTGGCCGCCACGCCGCCGTGCACCATCCCGATGGGGTTGTAGTGGAACTCGGCGGGCTCCATCCCGAACACGGCGCGCCCGTCGTCCACCTCGTCCAGCGTAAAGCCCAGCGTCATGGCGACGGGCGGGGGAGGGAACTCGCCGCGCATCATCGCGCGCAGGTACTCCATCCCGCTCATCGACGGCGCGGCGCGGGCGCCCACCAGCGGGTCGCCCCACGCGAAGGTGCGTTCGCGAAGCGTATCGGTCGGCATCGTTCTCACCCCGGGGTGAATAGCAGAAAAAGAAGTCCTGAGTCCTGAGTCCCAAGTCCTGAGTGGGAACAGCTAGGAAATCCCATGTCACTCAGGACTTAGCACTTAGCACTTAGGACTTAGGACTTTCCCTCAGACTCGCTCGATGATCGTCGCCACGCCCTGGCCGCCCGCGATGCACAGCGTGACCAGCGCCGTGGCCAGGCCGCGCCGCTCCAGCTCGTCCAGCGCGGTGCCCAGCAGCATGGCCCCGGTGGCGCCCAGCGGGTGGCCGAGGGCGATGGCGCCGCCGTTCACGTTCACCCGCGCCGGGTCCACGCCGAGCGTGCGGATGGTCTGCAGCGGCACCGTGGCGAACGCCTCGTTGATCTCCCACAGGTCGATGTCGCCCACCTCCATCCCCGCCTTGCGCAATGCCTTGCGCGCCGTCTCGGCCGGGGCGGTGAGCATGATCAGCGGCTCCTCGCCGTGGGTGGAGATGGCGCGGATGCGGGCGCGCGCCTTCAGGCCGTGCGACCTCACGTAGCCGTCCGACGCCAGGAGCACGGCCGCGGCCCCGTCCACGATGCCGCTGGAGTTGCCCGCGGTGTGCTGGTGCTTCATTTGCCCGGCCTGCGGGTAGATGCGCAGCGCCATCTCGTCCATCGTCTCGCCGTTCGGCCCCACCGGCTTGGCGCCCAGCTCCGCGAACGCGGGCTGCAGCTGCGACAGCGCCTCCATCGTGGTCTCGGGGCGCGGGTACTCGTCGTGGTCCAGCGCCACCTGCCGGGTGACGGGATCGACCACGGGGAAGAGGCTGCGCGCGAAGCGATTCTCGCGCTGCGCCACCGCGGCCTTCTGCTGCGACTCGAGCGCGAAGCGGTCCAGCTCCTCGCGGGTGAAGCCCTCGAGCGTGGCGATCAGGTCGGCGCTGATCCCCTGCGGCACCTGGAAGTGCTTCGCGGCCAGCAGCGGGTTGTGGCCGTCGGAGCCCGACTGGTCCGAGCCCATGGGCACGCGCGACATGCTTTCCACGCCGCCGCCCACCACCAGCTCGTGCATCCCGCTCATCACCCCCATGGCGGCGAAGTTCACCGCCTGCAGGCCGCTGCCGCAGAAGCGGTTCAGCGACACGCCCGGCACCTCGATGGGCCAACCGGCGGCCAGCACGGCGTTGCGGGCGATGTTGCCGCCCTGCTCGCCCACCTGGCTGACCACGCCCACCACCACGTCTTCCACCTGGCCGCGCTCGATGCCGCCGCGCTCGGCCAGGCAGTTCAGCGTCTGCGCCAGCAGCTCCTGCGGGTGGATCTCCGTCAGCGAGCCCTTCCCCTTCTTCCCCCGCCCGCGCGGCGTTCGCACCGCGTCGATGATGTAGGCCTCCGCCATCCTCGCCTCCCCGTGCGATCACGTCGAATCCGCGTTAGAGACCGTTCGGTCTCGTTCAATGCTAATCATCCGCAACCCCAACGGCAAGGGCAGGGGATGGGGATTGGATGACACGGGGATGGAGATTGGCGACGGGGCGCGCCGGAGGGTATTCTGTGGGCGAGTTCCTGCCCTCGCGGCTGGATGCGAGGCGGGAGGGGCGAATGAATTCGCGGCAACAACGGCCCGAAGTCCGCCTTCGCGGACTCGCGCCCCGGGCATTCGCGCGAGCGGCAAAACCCTGGTGCTGCCGCCATCGAAGACCACTGGACAACAGCAACCACCACCGCACTCCATGCGCATCGGCAACGGTTACGATTCCCACCGCTTCGCAGCGGGGCGGCGGCTCATCCTGGGCGGCGTGGAGATTCCGGCGGAGCGGGGGCTGGACGGGCACTCCGATGCCGACGCCGTGGCGCACGCGGTGACCGACGCGCTGCTGGGCGCCGCCGGGCTGGGCGACATCGGCCGCCACTTTCCGCCCACCGACGCGGAGTGGAAGGACGCCGACTCGATGCAGCTTCTGGCGCGCGTCGTGCGCCTGCTGGAGGGGCGCAACTACCAGGTGGTGAACGTCGACGTCACCGTGGTCGCCGAAACGCCGAAGATCGGGCCCCACGCACCCGCCATGCAGCAGAAGATCGCGCAGGTCCTGGGCATCGCGCCGGACCACGTGTCCATCAAGGGCAAGAGCAACGAGGGCCTGGGATGGATCGGCCGCGGTGAGGGAGTCGCCTGCTACGCCGTGGCCCTCATCGACGACATGGAGGGGGTCGACGAGGTGCACGCCCGCCACCGCCGCGACACGGGGCTCTGAGGCGTGATCGACTCCATCCTCAACTGGCTGGGCGGGCTTCCGCCGCTGCTGGTGTACCTGGTGGTGGGCGTGATCTCGGCGGTGGAGAACGTCTTCCCCCCCGTTCCCGCCGACGTGGTGGCCCTCTTCGGCGGCTTCCTGGCGGGGAAGGGGAACGGAAACCCGGCCGTCATGTTCCTCGTCGTGTGGCTGGGGAACCTTTCCACCGCGCTGCTGATGTACTGGGTGGGGCGGAGGAAGGGGACGGAGTTCTTCCGCGGCCGCATCGGGCGCATGATCCTGCAGCCGAAGCAGATGGAGAAGCTGTCGCGCTTCTACCAGCGCCGCGGGACGATCGTCATCTTCATCTCCCGCTTTCTGCCCATGTTCCGCGCGGTAGTCCCCATCTTCGCGGGCACCAGCAAGGTGGGCTTCTGGCGCGCGGCCATCCCGATGGCGCTGGCATCGGCGGCGTGGTACGGGCTGATCGTCTACCTCGGCGCCACCGCGGGGGAGAACTGGGAAGAGATCCGCGCCACGGTCGAATCTTCGGGGAAGTGGCTGGCGATCGCCGCGGCGGTGCTGGCGACCGGCGTGGGCTGGTGGTGGTGGAAGTCGCGCAGGGAAGGCGCGGAGGAGAAGTGAGCCCGCGCGCTTCGGTGGAGGAGGGGGACGACGCCGGCGCGCGCCGCTTCCTGCTGGAGCCGTTCCTGGACCACCTGCGCTTCGAGCGCGGGCTGGCGGGGAACACGCTGGACGCGTACCGCCACGACATCGTGCGGATGGCGGCGTTCGCGCGGCAGGCCGGCCGCGCCACGCCGGCGGAGGTGACGACGGCGGACCTGCGCGCGCTGCTGATGGAGCTGAAGGACCTGGGGCTCGCCCCCAGCTCCATCGCCCGCAACCTGTCGTCCATCCGCACCTACTTCCGCTTCCTGCTGGGCGAGGGGGAGGTGACGGGCGACCCCAGCGACCGCATCTCCATGCCCCGGCAGTGGCAGCGGCTGCCGGAGGCGCTGTCGGTGCCGGAGATGGAGAAGCTGCTGGAGGCGCCGGACCTGCTGCAGCCGCTGGCCTGGCGCGACCGCGCGATGCTGGAGTTCGCGTACGCCACCGGCGTTCGGGTGAGCGAGCTGATCGGGGTGCGCGTGCGCGACCTGCACTTCGACGACCAGTTCGTGAGCGTGTTCGGCAAGGGAAGCAAGGAGCGGCTGGTGCCCATCGGCGCGCGCGCGGTCGGCACGGTGTCCATCTACCTGCGCGAGACGCGGCCGCGGCTGGACCGCGGCAAGGGCGAGGGTCGCGTGTTCCTGAACGCCCGCGGCGGCCCGCTGACGCGGATGGGCGTGTGGAAGATCCTGCGCGAGCACGTGGAAGCCGCGGGGATCGGGAAGCGGGTGACGCCGCACACGCTGCGGCACTCGTTCGCCACGCACCTGCTGGAGGGCGGCGCCGACCTGCTGGCGGTGCAGGAGATGCTCGGCCACGCGGACGTGTCCACCACCCAGATCTACACGCACGTGGACCGCAACTACCTTGCGCAGGAGCACCGCGCCCACCACCCGCGCGAGCAGCAGTGGGAGCGCGAGGCGGGCGCGGCACGCGCGGCGAAGCGGAAGGAGGGGTGAGATGAAGATCGAGGTCCCGCGCGAGCGGATCGAGGAGTTCTGCCGGAAGTGGCACGTGAGCGAGCTGGCGCTTTTCGGCTCCGTGCTCCGCGACGACTTCCGCCCCGACAGCGACGTGGACGTGCTGGTGACGTTCGAGCCGGGCGTTCGGGCGACATTCCGCAGCTGGCTTGCCATGGAGGACGAGCTCAGGCAGCTGTACGGCAGGCCTGTCGACCTGGTGGAGAAGTCGTCGGTTACCAACCCGTTCAGGCGCCACCACATCCTGCGGAATCATGCAATCCTATACGCCGCCTGACGATCGGGACGCAGCACAGCTCTGGGACATGCTGCAGGCAGCATGGGACGCCGAGGCCATTGCGCGCGACCTGACGCTGGAGCGGCTCGAGGCCGACCGCAGGACGCAGCTGGCGCTTTCGAAGGCGCTGGAGCTGGTGGGGGAGGCTGCGGCGCGCCTGTCTCCCGAGTTCCGCAACCGGGAGGCGAGCATCGACTGGGTTCCGATCATCGGCATGCGGAATCGGCTGGTCCACGAGTACTGGAGGATCAACTTCGGGATCGTCTGGGATGTAGCCACGAGCGAGATCCCCGCGTTGATCGCAGCTCTCGAACGGCTTCTTCCCGAATCTCCGGACGCAGCATTGTAAGCAGCCTTTGCCAACACGAGCCCGAAAGCCGGACGAGGAAACGAGGGGTGAGATGAAGATCGAGGTCCCGCGCGAGCGGATCGAGGAGTTCTGCCGGAAGTGGCACGTGAGCGAGCTGGCGCTGTTCGGCTCCGTCCTGCGCGACGACTTCCGCCCGGACAGC
>Ga0326721_10000076_pt1 | contig 72080 bp, 68 predicted proteins | sample SGPome_FD_203951 | JGI IMG/M metagenome (GOLD analysis project Ga0326721, IMG submission 203951) | Soil microbial communities from Southern Great Plains, Lamont, Oklahoma, United States - SGP_1_2016 | ecosystem: Engineered > Artificial ecosystem > Soil microcosm > Unclassified | place: USA...
CTCCGCCAGCCGGGCCCGGATGGCGGGGCCGGTCAGCCGGCCCCGCTCGTCGCCGGGCACCGTGACCACGTCGACGTCCATCACCACCTGCAGCGCGTGCTTGACCGAGGAGTGCGTCTCGTCGGTGACCAGCACCGACCAGCGCGGCGGGGCGGCCTCCCGCCGGTACCGGGCGGCCTCCCGGGCGGCCACCAGGGCCGACAGGTTGCCGATGGTGCCGCCCTGCACGAACACCCCGCCGGCCCCCTCGGGCATGCCGACCAGGTCGGCGATCCAGCGCAGCGCCTGGTTCTCGGCGTAGACCGCGCCGGAGCCCTCCAGCCAGGTGCCGGCGTACACGCTGGAGGCCCCGACCAGCATGTCGAAGGCCGCCGAGGCCTTGGTCGGGGCGCCGGGGATGAAGGACAGGTAGCGCGGGTGGTCCACCGACAGGCAGGCCGGGGCCAGCACGTGCTCCCAGAGCCGGAGCGCCTCCTCGGGCCCGATGCCCTTCTCGGTGACGGTCAGCCCGGCGGCGGCGCTGAGCTGCTCGGGGGTCAGCGACCGGTCCAGCGGGGCGTGCATGGCCAGCCGGTCCAGGCACAGCTCGGCGAGCGAGCGGGCCATCGCCGCGCTGACGTCGGTATAGGTGTGCACGGCTGGAGCCTAGACATCCGGCGGGACGAAAGCTGCTCCGGCGCGGCAATGGGCCCCGGGAACGGACGGTGTGCCCCGGCGCTGGCGGAACGTAAGTGGCCGGTGAGGCGTTTAATCAATACACAGCCACGGCTGCCAGGCTGGAGGGGCTCCGCGGACCACACGGGTACGCGGCGCACCGCCACGGAAATGGGTGATCGCTTTCAATGTCCACGCTGAAGCTCGGTGTGGCCAGCTCGATGGGCGGCCAGCCCGCGACTCCGCCGCCGGTGGCCGTCGGCACCCCGCAGGCCGCGGAGCCGGCCGACTGGGTCGCGCCGTCCTGGGACGAGATCGTCCGCCTGCACGCCGACCGGGTCTACCGGCTGGCCTACCGGCTGTCGGGCAACCGGTCCGACGCCGAGGACCTGACCCAGGAGACCTTCGTCCGGGTGTTCCGGTCACTGGCCGACTACACGCCCGGCACCTTCGAGGGCTGGCTGCACCGGATCACCACCAACCTGTTCCTGGACATGGTGCGGCGCCGGCAGAAGATCCGCTTCGACGCCCTCGCCGAGGACGCCTCGGACCGGCTGGCCAGTGACGAACCGGGCCCGGAACGGGCCTACGAGCAGAACAACCTCGATCCGGAGATCCAGCGGGCGCTCGACGCGCTGCCGGCCGACTTCCGGGCCGCCGTGGTGCTGTGCGACCTCGAGGGCCTGACCTACGAGGAGATCGCGCTCACCCTCGACATCAAGGTGGGGACGGTCCGCTCCCGGATCCACCGCGGCCGGGTGCTGCTGCGCGAGGCGCTGGCGCACCGGGCACCGGCCGTCCGGCCGGTCGAGCCGGGGACCGAGGCCGGTAGTGACCCCGGAACCTTCGCGGGAGTGAGCGAGTAGATGAGCAGTCCGCGGGTCTTCGGCCTGCCGCACCTGTCCGAGGACGCGGTGGCGGCGTTCGCCGACGGCGTGCTGTCGGCCAGCGCGGCCAGCCGGGCCCGGCGGCACTGCGCCGAGTGCGCCGAGTGCGCCGACGCGATCCGGGTCCAGCGCGAGGCCGCCATGCTGCTGCGCACCGCCCAGGCCCCGACGCTGCCGTCCGGCCTGCTCGACCGGCTGGCCGGCCTGCCGATGTCGACCCCGCTGCCGCCGCCGTGCGGCGGGCTGCCCACCGTTCTCGGCGCCGACGGCACCCCGGTGTTCGTCGCGCACGACGTGCACAAGGCCCGGATGGCCGGCGAGCACCCCGACGACGGGCCGGCCACCGATGCCGGCCGTCCGGCGCACCGGCGCGGCGCGCTGCCGGTGACCGTGCTGGCCTCAGCCGCAGCGGTGGTCGCCGCCGGCACGTTCGGCGGCCATGTCTCGACCCTGGCCAGCAGCAACCGGCCCATCCCGGCGGGCGCCGCCCAGGTGGCCGGTGCGCTGACCGGCGGCCAGAACCCGGCGACCGGCCGGAACGCCGCCAACCGGAACGCGGTGCTGGGCTCGTCCGGCTCGCTGATCGGTACCGGCGCGGTGCTGGACACCGGCCTGCTGCCCGCCGGCTCGACGGACACCGACGGCTCGACGGGCTTCGCCAGCTCGACGAACCCTGCCGGCCCGACGAGTGCCCCGGGCTCGATGGGCTCGGCCGGTGACCCGGCCAAGCCGGTGGTCCGGCCGGGCACCCCGCTGCCGCCCTCGGTGACGGTGGCCCCGGCCCACCAGACAGTGCACACCCCGCCGGCCTTCCGGACGTTGCCGGCCGGGTTCTGGTCGATGGTGGCCGGCGCACCCGCCGCCACCCCGTAGCGGCATGCCGGCTGCAGTGACCGCCCCGCGGCCGGCCCGCTCCGGCGGCCCGGCACGGCCCCGCCGCTTGGCCCGGGCAGCATGGCTCGGGCAGACTCGAACTACGCAGGCTCGAACGACCACGCGCCCTCGAACCCCGGGGTCCGCAGCCGGTGCCCACCGGCCGAGCCGGACCGACGCAACGGAGGGTATGTGAGCGACGAGCTCGACTCCTCGCCGTTCGCCCGTCCCGGCGGCGCCGACGGCTCCTTCCAGCCGCCGCCGGCCGAGCGGCCGGTGCCGGCGGCGACCCGGCCGCCGGCCTCGCCCGCCGAGCGGGAGACCTTCGCAGCCCCGGCCGGCACCGGCCCGTTCGCCCCGGCACCGGGCGACCGGCTGCCGCCCCGGCACGTCCCGGCCGTCCAGCCGGTGCCGGAGGTGCTCGCGCAGGCCTTCGCCGGCACCGGCCCGTTCGACCCCGCACCCGGGGACCGGCTCGCCCCCACGCCGCCCGGCCCGGGCTCGCCGTGGTGGAAGCCGGACGCCGCGGTCGACCCGTGGCGGGACCCGCAGTCGCCGTACTGGATCGCCGGGCCGCCGGTGTACGCCGACGACGAGGTCGTCGGGATGGCCGATTCGGTCCCCGACGACGCCACCGAGGACGAAGAACCGCCGGCCAAGGGCGGCCGGCGGGCCCGGTTCGGGCTGTCGGCGCTGGCGCTGGTGCTGGTGGCCGGGCTGATCGCCGGCCTGGTCGGCGGCGGGGTGGGGTACTGGCTGTCCGAGCGGGCCCACGACGTGCTGACCGATCCCAACGTCAAGCTGTCCAAGACCGACACGCCCGCCAACCGGCCGCCCGGGTCGGTGGCTGACATCGCCAAGCGGGTCAGCCCCGCGGTGGTCTCGATCGACGTCCGGACCGCCGACGCCGCTGGTTCCGGCTCGGGCGTGATCATCGACAAGGGCGGCTACATCCTGACCAACAACCACGTGGTGGCCTTCGCCGGCTCGCCGGTCATCCGGGTGGTGTTCGCCGACCGGTCCTCCAGCCCCGCCCGGGTGGTCGGCACCGACCCCCGCAACGACCTCGCGGTGATCAAGGTCGACAAGACCGGGCTCACGGTGGCCAGCCTCGGCGACTCGGACAAGCTGGCGGTGGGCGACCCGGTGGTGGCCATCGGCAATCCGCTGGGGCTGCGCGGCACCGTCACCGCGGGCATCGTCTCGGCCCTCAAGCGCCCGCTGCGACTGCCGGGGGAGAACGGCGAACCGGACGCGGTGATCGACGCCGTACAGACCGACGCCTCGATCAACCCCGGCAACTCCGGCGGCGCGCTGGTGGACGCCGCCGGGGCGGTGGTGGGGATCAACACCGCGATCGCCTCGCTCGGCCAGTCCGGCTCCCAGAGCGGCAACATCGGGGTCGGCTTCGCGATCCCGGTCAACACCGCCCGCGAAGTGGCCGAGGAGCTGATCCACACCGGCAAGGTGCGCCACGCCGACCTCGGCGCCAGCAGCCGCAGCGTCACCGACGGCAGCCGGGACGGCGCCTACCTGGTGCAGGTGGTGCCGAACGGGCCGGCGGCCAAGGCGGGGCTGAAGGAGGGCGACGTGATCGTCCGCTACGGCGACACCCTGATCGACTCCGGGGACGCGCTCACCGTGGCGGTGGCCGAGTCCAAGCCGGGCGACACGGTGGTGCTGCGCTACGTCCGCAACGGGGTCACTGGGCAAGCCAAGGCCATTCTCGGCAGCAGCTGAGCGGTTAGGCTGGATCCCGTGTTCAACATCGGCCCGCTGGAGTTCGTGGTCCTCGCCGCGGTCGCGTTGATCGTGTTCGGGCCGGACCGGGTGCCGGAGCTGGCCCGGGACGCCGCCCGGATGCTGCGGACGCTGCGCGAGATGGCCCAGGGCGCGCGCAGCCAGCTCAACTCCGAGCTCGGGCCGGAGTTCGCCGACTTCGACCTGGCCTCGCTGAACCCGCGCACCGCGATCAAGAACGCGCTGCTCGGGGACGAGGACCTCAGCTCGTTCAACCCGACCGCCTCGATCCAGCGGGCGCTGCGCGGCGAGGACGACCCGGCACCGGTGGACCTGAGCAAGCCGGCCGCGGGCCGGCGGCCGGCCGGTGACGTCCCATTGACGCCGGGCGAGCGGCCGCCGATCGACCCCGACGCGACCTGACGACCGCGACCTGACCCGACCGCGACCTGACCCGGCCGCGACCTGACCCGGCCGCGAACTGATCCGGTTTCGACCAGAGCTCAGCGGGTCTGACGGGCAGGCCTCAGCGGGCGGCTACCGACAGTCCCAGCGGGCGGCCCACCAGGCTGCGCTGCCGGGCGGCCAGGGTGTCGGCGATCGCGTCGAACGCGCGGCCGGCCGGCGAGTCCGGCTGGGACAGCACCAACGGGGTGCCGTTGTCGCCGCCCTCCCGGATCGCCACCTCGATCGGCACCTGGCCGAGCAGGCCGACCCGGGTGCCGGTGGACGCCGACAGCGAGTCGGCGACCGCCTGGCCGCCGCCGGCGCCGAACAGCTCCATCCGGCTGCCGTCCGGCAGCTCCAGCCAGCTCATGTTCTCCACCACGCCGATGATCTGCTGGTGCGTCTGCAGCGCGATCGAGCCGGCCCGCTCGGCGACCTCCCGGGCGGCCAGCTGCGGGGTGGTGACCACCAGCAGCTCGGCGGAGGGCACCAGCTGGGCCAGCGAGATCGCGATGTCGCCGGTGCCCGGCGGCAGGTCCATCAGCAGCACGTCCAGCTCGCCCCAGTAGACGTCGGACAGGAACTGCTGCAGGGCCCGGTGCAGCATCGGGCCGCGCCACACCACGGCGGTGTTGCCGGGGGTGAACATCCCGATCGAGATCACCTTCACGCCGTGCGCCTGCGGCGGCATGATCATCTTCTCGACCTGGGTGGGCTTGCCGGTCACCCCGAGCATCCGGGGCACCGAGAAGCCGTAGATGTCGGCGTCCAGCACCCCGACCTGCAGCCCGCGCCGGGCCAGCGCGACCGCCAGGTTCACCGTCACCGAGCTCTTGCCGACCCCGCCCTTGCCGGAGGCCACCGCGTACACCCGGGTGGGCGAGCCCGGCTTGGCGAACGGGATCTCGTTGACCGGGTTGTCCCCGCGCAGCTTGGTGCGCAGCTCGGTGCGCTGGGCGTCGGACATCACGCCCAGCTCCACGGCGACCGAGGACACCCCGGGCACCGCCGACACCGCGGCGGTCACGTCGGTGGTGAGCTTGTCGCGCATCGGGCAGCCGGCGACGGTCAGCAGCACCCGGACCCGGGTGGCGCCGTCCGGTGCCACGCTCACCTGCTCGACCATGCCCAGCTCGGTGATGGGGCGATGAATTTCCGGATCCTGGACGCCGGCCAGCGCCGCCGAGATCGCGGCCTGCAGGTCGTCGGCCGCTACGTTCTGAATTGACACACCAAAGATCCTACGGCCGTGTCCGGCGTCACTACGATGTGTGCGGTGATGTCCGAATCTGACGACACCGCCACCGTCCCGCCGGCCGGGCCCGGGGTGCGCCCCGACGACTGGCGGCTGGCTGTCTGGCGCAGCTTCCTGCGCACCCACAGCCAGCTGGTACGCCGGCTGGAGAACCAGCTGCAGGAGCACGGCAAGATCGCGCTCGGCAGCTACGACGTGCTGGTGCAGCTGGCCGAGGCGCCGGGGTACCGGTTGCGGATGTCGGAGCTGGCCGAGGCGGTGCTGCTGTCGCGCAGCGGCCTGACCCGGCTGGTGGACCGGCTGCAGCGCAGCGGCCTGGTGCAGCGCGAACCCGATCCCGACGACGCCCGCGGCATGTACACCGTGCTGACCGCCAAGGGCCGCGACACCCTGCGCGACGCCTCGCACGTGCACCTGGCCGGGGTCTCGACGCTGGTGCTGAACCAGCTGTCGGACACCGAGCTGCGCCAGTTGCAGGCCCTGATGGTGCGGCTGGATCCGGCGACCTCCCGGCGGGCCGGCCACCCGGTGCTCTGAACCGATTCCGGACCCGGTACCGGCAGTCGCAGGGAACCAAGCCGCGCTGGAGTCACCTGCGCAGTCACCGGAGAATGAATTCCGGTATCCGGTGAACCGATTGCTGGACGCACTCGGGACATTCCCCATACTGTGTCCGCTACCCGGGACGGAGATTTCCGGATTGGCGGTTGTCAGCCGGCGCTGCAGTCATCTCCAGCCCACCCGTCCGGACGGAGAGGTACCTGAAAGACCATGCAGGTGTCTGTTATCGGTGGCGGGCTGGCCGGCGCGCTGCTGGCCTGGCGACTGGCCCGGCAGCCCGACGTCGACCGGGTGAGCCTGGCGCCAGGCGCGGCTCGCGACCGGGACGCCACCGCCGCCTCCGGCGGTGCGGTGCGCGGCTACGAGACCGAGCCCGCCCAGCGGCGGCTGGCGATCGACAGCCTCACCGAGCTGCTGTCCGACGACCGGCTGCGCGACTGGGCCGGCTACACCGAGACCGGCTCGCTCTACCGGCCGCTGGAAACTGCGCAGCTGGAAGCCGGCGCCGCCGAGGTGGCCGACGCGCTGCCGGGCTCGGTACGGCTGCTGACCGCCGGCCAGCTGCGCGAGCTGGGCTGGGCCGGCACCGAGGACGACGCCGGCGAGGAGCCGGTCGCGGTCGCCGAGCGGCAGGCCGGCTACCTCGACCCGGAACGGCTGCGCAGTTCCGCGCTGGCCGACCTCGCCGGCCGCGGCAACGTCGACCTGCTGCCCGACGGCGCGGTCACCGAGATCGGGCCGGGCCGGTTCCGTCTCGCCGGCACCGAGCACGGCGCCGACGTGGTGGTGCTGGCCACCGGCGCCTGGACACCGGCGCTGCTGCGGGACGGCGGCTGGGACGGTGCGGGCCTGCGCACCAAGGCGATCCAGTACACGATCTTCGAGGTGGCCGACTGGCGGCCGGGCACCTTCGTCGACGAGGTCACCGGGCTGTACGGCAAGCCGGCCGGCGCCGGGCAGCTGATCGGGCTGCCGACCCAGGCCTGGGACGTCCCGCCGGACGGCCCGCAACCGGACCAGGCGCTCAGCGACACGGTGTTCTCCCTCGCCCAGCAGCGGTTCCCGCGGCTGCGGCTGGCGTCCGGCGCGCGTCCGGTGGTGGCCCTGGACTGCTACAGCGAGGACTTCCGGCTGGCGTTGCGGCCGGTCGCCGGCACCGACGGCCGGCTGCGCACCTTCACCGGCGGCTCGGGCGGGGCGGCCAAGACGGTGCTGGCCGCCAGCGCGCAGGCCGCCGGCCGGCTGGTGGGCGCTGCCGACCGGACGCAGGTCGGATCGGCATGACCGAGGAAGCGGGGGCGGCTGGCATGACGGAGACCGATGGCGCACGGCGCCCGCACCTGCTGCTGATCTCCACCGGCGAGCGGCTGTTCCGGGAGTACCTGCTGGCCTCGATCGCCACCCGGTACCGGGTGCACCTGTTCCTGGCGGCCGAGCCGGACTGGGAGAACCGCTACATCGACTCCGCCACCGTGCTGGCCGACACTCTGGACGCCGAGCTGATGATCGCGGCGGCCCGCGAGCTGCACCAGCGCGACCCGCTCGACGGGGTGCTGTGCTGGGACGAGGCCCGGATCATCGCCACCTCCCGGATCGCGCAGGCCCTCGGCCTGCCGGGCGGCGACCCGGACGTGGTGCTGGGCTGCCGGGACAAGCACCTGACCCGGCAGCGGCTGGCCGCGGCCGGCGTCGGGCAGCCCCGCTCGGTGGTGGTGGACACCCTGGAGCAGGCGCTGGCGGCGGCCGGCGACATCGGCTACCCGGTGGTGCTCAAGCCGCGCGGCATCGCCGCCAGCCTCGGCGTGGTGCTGGCCCAGGACGAGGCGGAGCTGCGCGAGCACTTCCGGTTCGCCCGCGAGACGTTCGTGCCCGGCGCGCTGTTCTACGACGACCTCGCGGTGCTGGTCGAGGAGTACGCCGACGGGCCGGAGATCAGCATCGACAGCGCGGTCTTCCACGGCAAGGTGCACCCGATGTGCCTGGCACACAAGGAACTCGGCTACCCGCCGTACTTCGAGGAGGTCGGCCACCTGGTCGACGGGGCCGAGCCGATGCTGTCCGACCCGCAGCTGCTCACCGCCCTGCAACAGGCCCACGACGCGCTCGGCTTCACCGACGGCATCACCCATGTCGAGTACCGGCTGACCCCGTCCGGGCCGAAGCTGATCGAGGTCAACGCCAGGCTCGGCGGCGACCTGATTCCCTACCTGGGCATGCGCACCACCGGCATCGACCCGGGGCTGGCCGCGGCGGCGGTGGCCTGCGGACGCGAGCCCGAGGTCAGCGCCGACCGCGCGCTGTTCGGCGCCGTGCGGTTCTGCTACGTCCCGTACGAGATGACCGTCTCGGCGATCTCGTTCGACGCCGGGCGGATGCCGGCCGGGCTGGACGGCCTGGATCTGGCCGTGGTGCGCGCCGAGCCCGGCCAGCGGCTGGCCCCGCCGCCGGGCGGCACGGTCTGGGGCCGGATCGCCTACATCACCGCGGTCGGGGAGAGCGCCGAGCAGTGCCGGGCGGTGATCGCCGCCGCCGAAGCGGCGCTGGTGGTCACCGGCACCCCGGTGGACGCGCCGGCCGCCGAGCAGCCGGTGTCGTAAACCCCCGCGCCGGGTTCAGCCGTCCTTCTCCTCGCGGCCGCGCTCCAGCCGGGCCAGCTCCGAACGCAGGTAGTCCCGGGTCACCACGTCACCGAGCGCGATCCGGATCGCGGCGATCTCGCGGGCCAGGTACTCGGCGTCGGCGATCGCCCGGTCGTCGCGGATCCGGTCGGCGTCGGCCTGGATCCGGTCCCGGTCGGCCTGCCGGTTCTGGGCCAGCAGGATCAGCGGCGCGGCGTAGGCGGCCTGGGTCGAGAAGGCCAGGTTCAGCAGGATGAACGGGTACGGGTCGAACGGCTTGCTGCCGTGTTTGTGGTTGTGGTAGTTGATGCCCCAGACCGCGTTGATGCCGATCCAGACGATCACGATCAGGGTCTGCAGGAACAGGTAGCGGGCGGTCCCGAAGAACCGGGCGATCGTCTCGGCGGCCGAGCCCACCGCCTCCGGCGAGATCCGTGGCCGGCGCAGCCCGCGGGGCGCCACCGGCTGGTCCAGCCTGCGGCGCGGTTCGCTCACGGGTGCCCCCCGGCGGTGGGTCCGGTCACTGCGCCCGCCGCCTGGTCACCGCGGCGTCGGCGGGCAGCTCGTCCCGGTCGCGCCAGTCCTCGGGCAGCAGGTGGTCGATCACGTCGTCCACGCTGACTGCGCCCAGCAGCCGGTCGTTGTCGTCGACCACCGGCACCGCGACCAGGTTGTAGGTGGCCAGGTGCCGGGTGACCTGCTGCAGGGTCGCCTCCGGGTTGACCGGGTCGATGTCGGCGTCGATGGCCCCGGACACCAGCGTCGACGGCGGCTCGCGCAGCAGCCGCTGGAAGTGCGCCATGCCGAGGTAGCGGCCGGTCGGGGTGGCCTGCGGCGGGCGCACCACGTACACCTGGGCGGCCAGCGCCGGGGACAGGTCGGGGTTGCGCAGCCGGGCCAGCGCCTCGGCCACGGTCGCGTCCGGCAGCAGGATCACCGGCTCGGAGGTCATCATGCCGCCGGCGGTGTACTCGCCGTAGGTCATCAGCCGCCGGACCGGGGCGGCCTCCTCCGGCTCCATGATCTCCAGCAGCCGCTCCTGCTCGTCGGCCGGCAACTCGCGCAGCAGGTCCGCGGCGTCGTCGTCGTTCATGCGCTCCAGGACGTCGGCGGCGCGCTCGTCCGGCAGCCCGGTGAGGATGTTGATCTGGTCCTCTTCGGGCAGCTCCTCCATCACGTCGGCCAGCCGCTCGTCGTCCAGGGCCTCGGCGACCTCCTGCTGGCGCTTGTCGGGCATGTCCTGCAACTGCGCGGCGACGTCGGCCGGCCGCAGCCCGGCCAGCACCGCCAGCAGCGAGTCGGCACCCTGGCCGGTCTCGGTGGCCGACAGGCCGTCCACGTCGTTCCAGTCCAGCTGCTGCAGCGTGCCGCGGCGCCGGCTGAGCTTGCCGGTCACCGGGCGGACCGCGAGCTTGGTGATCACCCAGTCCTTGGTTCGGCTCTGCTCCATGGCGGCGTCGACCACCACCATCCGGGCGCCGTCCTCGATCCGCACCACGGTGCGGTCGAGCACCTCGCCGAGCACCAGCAGCTCGTTCGGCCGCTGCTCGAAGCGCTTGATGTTGACGCTGCCGGTGGTCAGCACCACCGCCTCCGGCTCGATCCGGGTGACCCGGCCCATCGGGACGAAGATCCGCCGCCGATGCTGTACCTCGACCACCAGGCCCAGCACCCGCGGGGGCTGGCGTCCCACCCGCAGGGTGGCCACCGCGTCACGAACCCGGCCCAGCTGGTCGCCGTTGGGGTCGAAGACCCCCAGGCCGGCCAGCCTGGCCAGGAAGACGCGGGTCGCGGTGCTCACGGGCAGATCTTAGTGGCCTGCGTCCGCCTGATCTGACGACTGTCAGGATGGTCGGGTGTCGCGGATCGAGCAGGCTCCCGAGTCGCTGGTGCTGCCGCCGCCCCGCGACGCCGGGCTGCTCGCGGTGGCGGTGGCCGGGGTGTCGGCGTCCGGGCCGATCATGGCGGCCACCGCGGCTCCGGCACTGGCCATCGCGTTCTGGCGCAATGCCCTCGGCGCCGGCAGCAGCGGGCTGCTGGCGGGGCTGCGGCACCGCGCGGAGTTCACCGCCCTGGACCGGCGGGACTGGACGGTCGCCGCGGTCGCCGGTGCGTTCCTGGCGGCGCACTTCGGCACCTGGACGCCGGCGGTCAAGCTGACCTCGGTCGCCTCGGCCACCGCCCTGGTGGCGACCCAGTCGGTGTTCGCCGGCCTGATCGCGGCGGCGGCCGGGCGCCGGCTGCCCCGGCTGGCGTGGTTCGGCATGGCGCTGGCGGTCGCCGGCACCGCGCTGATCGCCGGCGCCGACTTCGCGATCTCCGGCCGGGCGCTGGCCGGCGACCTGCTGGCGCTGCTCGGCGGGCTGGCTTCGGCGGCGTACATGACCGCCGGCGCCCGGGCCCGGCGTGGCATGTCGGCGGCGGCCTACACCACCATCTGCTACGGGGTGTGCTCGCTCGGGCTGCTGGCGGCCTGCCTGGTCGGCAGGCAGTCGCTGACCGGCTACTCCGGCCGGGCCTGGCTGCTGATCCTGGCCGTGACGGGGTGTGCCCAGCTGCTGGGGCACAGCCTGGTCAACGTGGTGCTGCGCTCGGCCAGCGCCACCGTGGTGAGCCTGGCGATCCTGCTGGAGACGCCGGGCGCGGCGCTGATCGCGGCGGTCTGGCTGCACCAGGTGCCGCCGGCCAGCGCCGTCCCCGGGCTGGTGCTGCTGCTGGCCGGGCTGATCGTGGTGGTCCGGTCCGGCGACCGGACGGCCGAGCCGGTGCCCGACCTGGACTGAGGCACCGAGGTGCGGTCAGCAGCCCAGCCTGGCTAGCACTTCTTCACAATGCGCCTGACATAGCTGGTCTCCTGGCCCCAGTTCACGTATCCGCAGGGGCCGTCCTCCCACTCGCCGACTAGCACGGTCTTCGTCGAGTCGGAGTAGTACTCGTACAGGGTGTCGCAGTTGTCGGGGTTGCAAGGTGTGATGACGGCCGTCGCCGGAGCGGCGGGTGCCAGCAATGCGCCGCCGCTGAGTACGGCTGCCGCGATGGCAATACGGGATCGGGTACCGAGCTTCATGGGGTTCTCCTCAAGGACGGGGAACTCATCGTACATATTTCCTGAAAGGGACCAAATCTCCACTGTGACGGTGCGGACACCGGCAGGCGGGCCGTCCGGCGGCGGTGGCATTCTCAAGCGCTATGACGGCATCCGACACCTCACCTGCCCAGCCGCTGCGGCCCCGCCGGTCCTGCCTGGCGGTGCCGGGCTCCAACCCGCGCTTCCTGGAGAAGGCCAAGGGGCTGCCGGCCGACCAGGTGTTCCTCGACCTGGAGGACGCCTGCGCGCCGCTGGCCAAGCCCGGTGCCCGCAAGAACATCGTCGCGGCGCTGAACGAGGGCGGCTGGGGGAACAAGATCCGGGTGGTCCGGGTGAACGACCTGACCACGCACTGGACCTACCGCGACGTCATCGAGGTGGTCGAGGGGGCCGGGGAGAACCTGGACGCCATCATGCTGCCGAAGGTGCAGAGCGCGGCCCAGGTCGAGTGGCTGGAGATGACCCTCAGCCAGATCGAGAAGACCGTGGGCCTGCCGGTGGGCCGGATCGGCATCGAGGCCCAGATCGAGAACGCTCAGGGCCTGCTGGCCATCGAGGCGATTGCCCAGGCCTCGCCGCGCATCCAGACCCTGATCTTCGGCCCGGCCGACTTCATGGCCTCGATCAACATGCGTTCGCTGGTGGTTGGCGAGCAGCCGCCCGGCTACGACGTGGGCGACGCCTACCACCACATCCTGATGTCGATCCTGCTGGCGGCCCGGGCACACGACCTGCAGGCCATCGACGGGCCGTACCTGCAGATCCGCGACGTGGACGGGTTCCGCCGGGTGGCGGGGCGGGCGGCCGCCCTCGGGTTCGACGGCAAGTGGGTGCTGCATCCCGGCCAGATCGACGCCGCCAACGAGGTCTTCGCGCCGTCCCAGGAGGATTACGACCACGCCGAGCTGATCCTGGACGCCTACGACTACTACACCTCCGAGGCCGGCGGGCTGAAGGGCTCGGCCATGATCGGCGACGAGATGATCGACGAGGCGTCCCGCAAGATGGCGCTGGTGATCGCGGCCAAGGGCCGGGCGGCGGGACTGGCCCGCACCAGCTCCTTCACCCCGCCGGAGTAGTCCGGCCGGCATCGCTCGTCCCGGCAGTCCCGGTGAGAGGCTTGTCACCCAGGCTCGGCTGGCCTCATAAGGCTTACGGTTCAGATACTGGTCGGTAACAACGCCACATCTCGGAGGTTGCCGGATGGCCCGCCTTGCCCAGACCGCCGGTCTCAGCGACATCCAGCAGGAGATCCTGTCCACCGTCCGGGAGTTCGTGGACAAGGAGATCCTGCCCAACGTCCACGACCTCGAGGCCGCCGACTCCTACCCCGAGCAGATCGTGGCCGGCATGGCCGAGATGGGGCTGTTCGGGCTCACCATCTCAGAGGAGTACGGCGGGCTGGGGGAGTCGCTGCTGACCTACGCCCTGGTGGTCGAGCAGATCGCCCGGGGCTGGATGAGCATCTCCGGCGTCATCAACACCCACTTCATCGTCGCCTACCTGCTGGCGCAGCACGGCACCGAGGAGCAGAAGCAGCGGCTGCTGCCGAAGATGGCCACCGGCGAGGTGCGCGGCGCGTTCTCGATGTCCGAGCCGGACGTCGGCTCCGACGTGGCCGGCATCAAGACCCGGGCGACTGTTGTGGAAGGGGCCGACGGTGTCGAGTTCCGCCTCGACGGCCAGAAGATGTGGCTGACCAACGGTGCCCGGTCCCGGGTGGTGGCCACCCTGGTCAAGGACGAGCTGGGCGCGGAGTCGGTCTACCGGAACATGACCACCTTCCTGATCGAGAAGGAGGCCGGCTTCGGCGAGACCCGGCCGGGCCTGACCATCCCCGGCAAGCTGGACAAGATGGGCTACAAGGGCGTCGAGACCACCGAGATGATCCTGGACGGTTGTTCGGTGGCCGCCTCGGACGTGCTAGGCGGGCCCGAGCAGCGCGGCCGCGGCTTCTACCAGATGATGGACGGCATCGAGGTGGGCCGGGTCAACGTCGCCGCCCGGGCCTGCGGCATCTCCATCCGGGCCTTCGAGCTGGCCGTCGACTACGCCCAGCAGCGCAAGGCGTTCGGCAGGCCGATCGCCGAGCACCAGGCGATCGCCTTCAAGCTGGCCGAGATGGCCACCAAGGTCGAGGCCGCGCACCTGATGATGGTCAACGCCGCGCGGCTGAAGGACGCCGGCCAGCGCAACGACGTCGAGGCCGGCATGGCCAAGCTGCTGGCCAGCGAGTACTGCGCCGAGGTGACCCAGGAGGCGTTCCGCATCCACGGCGGCTACGGCTACTCCAAGGAGTACGAGATCGAGCGGCTGATGCGCGAGGCACCGTTCCTGCTGATCGGCGAGGGCACCTCGGAGATCCAGAAGACCATCATCAGCCGCGGCCTGCTCAAGGAGTACCGGGCCTAGCACCGGCGCTTCCCGCCCGGGCCGATCGTCATAAGCAATGACCGTCAGGACGATCGATCCTTATGACAGTCACCGGGACGGACCGGATCAGGCTGAACGGACGGGACCGGATCAGGCCGGCCGCGCTGAACCGGTCAGCCGGTCAGCCGGTCAGGCGAACTCGACCAGGTCGGTGGCCCGCGGCCCGAAGTTGGGCAGCGTACGGGCGAACGCCTCGGCGTCGCCGGCGACCACCCAGCTGCGCATCTGCCCGGGGCTGCGCCGGCCGAAGGCGCCGCGCCAGAAGTCGAACATGCTGGTCTTGACCGTCAGCTCCGGCGTGCCGTCGCCCCAGGTGCGGGGCTGACCGTCCAGCTCCACGCTCATCGGGCCGAGGCTGCTCAGCCGCCGCGGCAGCACCGCCTCCAGCAGCGGGAAGGCGGCGGCCAGCGCGTCGGCGGGCAGCCCCGGCGCCCCGATCGCGCCCCGGATGTCGGCCTCGTGGGTGAGCGCGTCATGCACGATCGGCAGCCAGGCCCGGAGGTTGTCCAGGGGGACCTTCTCCAGCTTGGGCAGGCAGGCCTGCCGCTCGGCCAGCAGGTCGGCGACCGGGGTGTCCCGGCGGCTCCCGACATGCCCGGCGGTCCACGGGTCGGTGCCCACCCCGGCGAAGTCCGGGGTCCCGAACGAGCTGGCGGCACCGGCCAGGTGGGCGAGCACGTCGTGCACCGTCCAGTCCGGGCAGGCGGGGGTCAGGGTCTGCAGCGTCGCGTCGTCCAGCGGGGCGACCAGGTCGGCCACCCGGCGCGCGGAGTCGACGTAGAGCTGGTAGTACATCCTGCCTCCCTTACGCCCGGGCGGGCGCACTCCCTACGATCATGGCGGAGGAGGCCGCTCGCTGCAGCGCGACCGCTCCGCCCCACCGACGAGGCCGCAGCGCCAGACGGGAATCCGACTCATGACAGCCGAAACGCCAGCCGAGACCACCTACCAACTGGACCGACAGTACGTTTTCCACTCCTGGTCGGCGCAGGCGGCCCTGAAACCGCTGGTGATCACGTCCGCGTCCGGCAGCTACGTCACCGACGGGGACGGCAACCAGCTGCTGGACCTGAGCTCGCAGCTGGTCAACACCAACATCGGCCACCAGCACCCCAAGGTGGTGGCGGCGATCAAGGAGCAGGCCGACCTGCTGTGCACGGTCGCCCCGCAGCACGCCAACGCCGCCCGCGGCGAGGCGGCCCGGATGATCATCGAGCGGGCGCCGGCGAACATGGCCAAGGTGTTCTTCACCAACGCCGGTGCCGAGGCGGTCGAGTACGCCGTCCGGATGGCTCGGCTGCACACCGGGCGTACCAAGGTGCTGTCCACCTACCGCAGCTACCACGGCGGCACCCAGACCGCGGTGAACCTGACCGGTGACCCGCGGCGCTGGCCGAACGACCTGGGCGCCGCTGGTGCGGTGCACTTCTTCGGGCCGTTCCTGTACCGCTCGCCGTTCTACTCGACGACCGAGGAGGAAGAGTGCCAGCGGGCGCTGGCCCACCTGGAGCAGGTGATCAGCTTCGAGGGACCGGCCACCATCGCCGCGATCATCCTGGAGACGATTCCCGGCACCGCCGGCATCATGCCGCCGCCGCGGGGCTACCTGGCCGGCGTGCGCGAGCTGTGCGACCGGTTCGGCATCGTCTACATCGCCGACGAGGTGATGTGCGGCTTCGGCCGGACCGGCCGGTGGTTCGCGGTCGAGAACTACGACGTGGTGCCGGACCTGATCACCTTCGCCAAGGGGGTGAACTCCGGCTACGTCCCGCTGGGCGGGGTGATCATCTCTGACGAGATCTGCCGGACCTTCGACGAGCGGGCCTTCCCGGGCGGCCTGACCTACTCCGGGCACCCGCTGGCCTGCGCGGCGGCGGTGGCCTGCATGGCCGCGATGGCCGAGGAGGGCATCGTGGAGAACGCCGCCCGGATCGGCGAAGAGGTGCTAGGACCCGGCCTGCGCGAGCTGGCCGAGCGGCACCCGATGATCGGCGAGGTACGCGGCCTCGGGGTGTTCTGGGCGCTGGACCTGGTCACCGACCGGGCCACCAAGGAGCCGCTGGCCCCGTACGGCGGCAGCTCGCCGGCGATGGCCGAGCTGGTGGCCGCGCTCAAGGCCAACGGCGTGCTGCCGTTCACCAACTACCACCGGTTGCACATCGTGCCGCCGTGCACCATCTCCGACGCCGAGGCCCGCGAAGGCCTGGCCGCGGTGGACAAGGCCCTGGCCGCGGTCGGCCACCACTACCAGGGCTGAACCTCTGCCGCCCGGCCGGCGCGTGCCGCTACGAGCCGGGCAGGATGTTCACCGCGCGGGCGGCGATCAGCGCCACCGTCACCAGCGAGATCGTCGACTGCAGCATGAACAGCGCCTTCGCCCAGCGCGACAGCGGCAAGGTGTCGGTGGGGGAGAACGCGGTCGAGTTGGTGTAGGCCACGAACAGGTAGTCCAGCACGTTCGGTTCCCAGTCCCGCGCCAGCGCCGGATCGGTCAGCTGCGGAAAGAGCAGGTCCGGGGTGTCGGCCAGGCCCAGCGCCCGGCTGGCCGGCCCGCCCCGGTCGTACTCCCAGTACCACAGGCCGAACACGATGGCGTTCGTCAGCCAGATCTCGGCGCCGCCGACCAGCAGCTCGATCGCCCGGATCTGGCCGCCGTTGGTGATCCGGTGCACCAGCAGGCCCACCGAGATCGCGGTGTTGAGCGCGACCACGCCGAGCAGCACTTGGCTGGCGATCCGGACCCCGCGGGTCCGGCGCGACATCCGCTCCGGGTGGCTGGCCACCAGCGCGACCAGCGCCACCAGTTCCACCACCGGCAGGACATGGCGGGGATGCAGCACGAACGCGTCCGGCAGGATCCACTGCAGGACTATCGCGACCAGCATGGCCGCCGCGACCCACCAGCGTTGCTCGCCCTCGGTCCGCCGGCGCCAGGCCGGAATGCCGGTGGCACTGCCCGCAGCGGGGGTACCGGCGGGAGCCGGAGGGCCGGACGGACCGTCGGGAGGCACGTCCGGATTCTGAACCGTCGCGGGAACCGAGTCCGGGAAGGCGCGCTGTCCGCCCCCGCCGGAGCGACTATGTTGGGGCCACCGTTGAGGCTGGCGGGCGGTTCGCCGGCGGGTGGTCGCGGAGGAGGGACGCCATGCTGATCCGCTGGGTGATCCGGATACTGGTGCTCGCGCTGGTCATCGGAGTGGTGGCCGAGATCGTGCCGGGCATCGACGTCAACGGCGGGTTCGGCGCGCTGCTGTGGATCTCGTTCCTGTTCTCGCTGGTGAACGCCATCCTCGGCCCGGTGTTCAAGCTGCTCAGCCTGCCGCTGATCGTGCTGACCCTGGGGCTGTTCCTGCTGGTGGTCAACGCCGCGCTGCTCGGCATCACCGCGGCGCTGTCCAGCCACCTGGACATCGACGGCTTCGGTTCGGCGGTGCTCGGCGGGCTGCTGATCGCGGTGTTCAGCTGGCTGCTGGAGTGGGCACTGCCCGGCCGGCGCTCCGACACCACCCGCCGCTGGGCCCGCGAGTACTGACCTGGCGTCGGCTGTGGCGTTCTGCCGCGAATCCGAGGACGATCATGCGACCGTTGTCGATGGGGGGTCACATGGATATCGCAGGCGCGCCGGAAGTCCGCGAAGCCCGCAGGAGATTTGAGCTGGCATGGCAGCAGAAGCATCCGAGCACGCAACCGCCCGCGCTGTACCCGGAGCATCCGGAGGATCCGCTGTGGCGTGAGGCGGACCAGATGATGGACGCCGCACTTGCCCAGGCGCGCCAGAGCCTGGCAGCCAACTCGGCGTTCCGGGCCGCGGTGACCGCGCCGACCTGGACGGCAGCCCCGGGCTACATCGGCTGCCCGAACAACCACAGCTTTGCGATGTCGATGACCTACTGCCCCCGGTTCGGTGCCGGGCCGGTTCCGGCGGTCACCCGGTTGCAGGCCGAGGAGGCCGCCAGGCGGCTGGGTGAGCGCGCTGGTGTCGGACTGCTGCGGGTCGGCGGCATCGGATGAGCACGCCGGAGCCGGGAACGGACGCCGTGGCCGACGTCGAACCGGTCGAGTCCCCACCGCAGTCACCGCCGACCGATGCCGCGTTCGCCGGCGCGGTCGAGGTCGACCTCGGCACCGCCGAGGAGGCGATGAGCTCGCTGGCGGCCGCCGTCGACCCGCGGGTGCGGGAGGCGCTGCGCTATGCGGTCGCCGAGCTTCGAGCCGGCGTCTGCGAGCAGGGCGAGAACGGCGGGGTGCCGTACCAGCGCTATGTCCGCTGGTTCGGCAACTACCGGCCCAGCCCGTGGTGTGCGTTCTTCGTGTCGTGGTGCTGGGACAACGCCACCGACCGCAACCGGCGCACCCCGTGGGACAACCCGGGCTGGGTGCCGTCGGTGCACGCCTGGGCCTCGCAGCACGGAAGGCTGGTGAGCAGGCCACAGGCCGGCGACGTCTTCGGCGTGGGCAGCGAGCACATGGGCTGGGTGCTGTCCGTCAGCGGCGGAAACATCGTCACCATCGAGGGCAACACCTCCAGCGGCTGCGTGCGGAGCAATCGACGCGGCACGGCCGGCCTCTGGTTCGCGCGGATCGCGTAACCCGCCCGGAGCCGCAGATGGCCGATCCAGCAGGCGCCGCCGTCGCCGTCGACGACCTGGTGGTCTTCCGCGGCAGGCGGCAGGTGCTCTTCGACGTCAGCTGTGCGGTGCCGGCCGGCCAGGTCACCGGGCTGCTCGGGCCCAGCGGCGGCGGCAAGACCACCCTGCTGCGCAGCATCGTCGGCGTGCAGGCGATCCGGTCCGGCCGGGTCGGCGTGCTGGGACTGCCGGCCGGCGACCCGGCGCTGCGGGCCCGGATCGGCTACGTCACCCAGGCGCCGTCGGTCTATGCCGACCTGTCGGTGCGCGACAACCTGCGCTACTTCGCCGCGCTCACCTCCGGTACCGACCGGATTCCGGACGTGCTGGCCGCGGTGGGCCTGGCCGACCGGGCCGCCGACCGGGTGGACCAGCTCTCCGGTGGCCAGCGGGCCCGGGTGTCGCTGGCCTGCGCGCTGGTCGGCGAGCCGCCGCTGCTGGTGCTGGACGAGCCGACGGTGGGGCTGGACCCGGTGCTGCGGCGCGACCTGTGGCAGCTGTTCCACCAGCTGGCGGCCGGCGGCGCCACCCTGATCGTCAGCAGCCACGTGATGGACGAGGCGGCCCGCTGCGACCGGTTGCTGCTGTTGCGCGAGGGCCGGCTGTACGCCGACGACACCCCGGCGGCGATCCTCCGGCAAACCGGGGCGCCGGACCTGGAAGAGGCGTTCCTTCGGCTGGCCTCGGAGCAGGTGGCCCGGTGAACCCGGCGATCGCGCTGGCCACCGCCCGCCGGGTGCTGCAGCAGCTGCGCAACGACCCGCGCACCATCGCGCTGCTGGTGGTGGCCCCGAGCGCCCTGATGATCCTGCTGCGCTACGTCTACGACGGGGCGCCGGGCACCTTCGACAGCATCGGGCTCTCGCTGCTGGGGATCTTTCCGTTCGTGACGATGTTCCTGGTCACCTCGGTGGCGATGCTGCGCGAGCGCACCACCGGCACCCTGGAGCGGCTGTTCACCACCCGGCTGGCCAAGCTGGACCTGCTGGTCGGCTACGCGCTGGCGTTCGCGGTGGCCACCTGCGTCCAGATCGGGGTGGTGTGCGCAATCGCGTTCGGCTGGCTGGGGCTGGACGCGCCGGCCGGGGTGGGCTGGGTGCTGCTGCTGGCACTGGCCAGCGCGCTGCTCGGCATGTCGCTGGGGCTGCTGGTCAGCGCCTTCGCCGCCACCGAGTTCCAGGCGGTGCAGTTCCTGCCCGCCGTGGTGCTGCCGCAGTTCCTGCTCTGCGGCCTGCTCACCCCGCGCTCGCAGATGGTCGACGTGCTGCGCTGGCTGAGCAACGTGCTGCCGATGTCCTACGCCGTCGAGGGACTGGCCCGGGTCCGGCAGGGCAGCGCGGACGCCGTGCTGGTCCGCGACCTGCTGGTGGTGGCCGGCTGCATCGCCGCCGCGCTGGCACTGGGCGCGGCCACCCTGCGGCGCCGGACGTCCTGAGCCAGCCGGCGCTACTGCAGGGTCGGCAGGTCCAGCGTGCCGGTGTCGGCGACGTCGGCGGCGATGTCGGCCAGCTTGCGGTGGGTGTGCTGGCTGGCCACCCGCAGCAGGTCGAAGGCCTGCTCTCGGGTGATCTTGTGCTGGGCCATCAGCACCCCCATCGCCACCCCGATCTCGCGGTTGCTCTCCAGCGCGCGGGCCAGCTGGGCGGCGGTGTCTCCGCGGCGCAGCGCCGACAGCGCCAGCGCGCCGTGGGTGGACAGCAGCAGGCCGAGGGTCTGGTCGTTGTCGTCGAAGGCGTCCGGCTTGCCGGAGTAGAAGTTCAGGCCGGCGATCAGGTCATCGCCCTCCAGGAACATCCGGAACGACAGCATGGACCGCACGCCGGTCTCCTCGGCGGCCCGCTGCCCGAAACCCGGCCAGCGCGGCTCGTTGGGCAGGTCGCCGGTGCGGTAGGTGGTGTTGTCGACGATGGCGTCGACGCACGGGCCGTAGCCCAGCTCGTACTGGATCGCGTCCACCTGCAGTGGTATGTCGCTGGTCGCCGCCACCGTCTTGAAGCTGCCGGTCCGGCCGCGGGTGATCGCCGCATGATCGGCGGCCTTGACCACCTGCAGGCCGTAACTGGTGATCGAGGCCAGCACGTCCTCGGCGGAGCCGGACATGCGCAGGTGCGGCTCCAGGCCGGCGAACGCCTCGGCCAGCTGCTGAAGGGACTGGTCGGCCGTCATCGGACGGCACGAGGAGCAGAAGGTGTCACGGTCACAGGAGCCTCACCCAGGGGTGCAGTTGGCCGGAGCCAAACAGGAGCCGACCCTGCTGTCGAAGGCCCCGGTCACCCGTCGGGCCGACTGTACACCGCGGACGGTGTGGCCACGGCAGAGCCGACGGCGGACCGGAGCGGGGCTGAGCGGGCCTGAGCGTCAGACCGGCAGCTTGTCCCGGACGGTGCCGGCGGCCGAGTGCAGCGCGTGCCCGGTGTCGCGGCGCAGCTCGCCGGCGGTGTGGGCGGCGGTGGAGACGGCTGAGTGCAGCGCGTGCTCGGTGTCGCGGCGCAGGCCGCTGGCGGTGTGCCGGACCAGCCACGGCGTGCGCCTGGCCCACCAGCCCAGCGACGGCCGGCCCTGGGTGTCGACGGCGGCCAGCAGCAGGCCGCCCAGCAGGCCGGCGTTCTTCGTCAGGTGCAGCCGTTGCTGGGTGCGCCGGACCGGGTCCGGCTCCTCCCAGAACCGGTGGCCGGCCAGGGTGGTCGGCACCAGGCTGACGGCCAGCACGGTGGCCGAGAGCCGGGGCAGCTTGCCCAGCGCCAGCAGCGAGCCAGCGACCACCTTGGCGGCGGCGTCGGCCTTGACCACCTGCTCGGTGTTGGACAGTTGCGGCACCCGGGCTGCCAACGGGGCCAGCACCCGGTCGGCGGCGGCGACCCGGGGAGCCGGGTTGCGCAGGACGGTGACGCCGCCGGAGATGAAGCTGGCGGCGAGCAGGGGACGGGCGATCGCGCGGACCAGGACCATGGAGGTCATTCTGCCAACTCCGCAGCTGCCCCGTCACGCCGGCCTCGCACCGGCCCCGGTCGGCCAGGCGTTGTCAGGCGGTGCGGTCGGTCAGCCGGCTGGCCAGCGCGGTGCCCAGCCGCACCCCGGACAGGAACGCCGCCTCCACCCGGGGCCGTTGCGTCCAGCCGTCCCCGCAGGCGGCGATCCGGCTCGGCCACAGCTGGAAGCCGGCCGCCCGTCCGGAGGCGGGCTTGGCGCAGTCCCAGCGGTACAGGGCGGTCCAGGACGGCTCGGTGGCGATGCCCAGCACCCGGCGCAGCGCCTGCAGCAGCTCCGCACCGGCCTGCTCCGGCTGGTCTGCCCGCCCGGCGGCCCAGGAGGGCGTGGAGTGCGCGACCAGCACCGGCGCCCCGTCGCCGCGCCGGCTGCCGTCGTCGGCGATCCAGGACAGCCGCTCGTCGCCGTGCACGAACATGCCGTCCAGCGGCTTCCAGTCCCGCCGCGGCCAGCCGGCGGCCAGCGCCAGCACCGGCTCGAACCGGGTGTAGAGCCCGGCCCGCTCCCGGGCCAGCGCCGGGTGCAGGACGGCCCGGGCCTGCGGGTCGGGCATCGCCAGCACCACCGCCACGGCTGGCTGGCCGGCCACCGTGAGGCCCGCCGGCCCGGCAGCCACCAGGTCCACGTCCACCCGCTCGACGGGAAGGTCCCCGGCCAGGTCGGCCACCAGGCTGCATAGCCCGGCGCCGGCCGCCCAGCGCAGCGGACCGGTGGTGCGCTCGGTGGGAGCCGCGGGACGGTGCACGTCGAAGGTGTCGGTCCACGGCCGGGCCAGCCCACGCCGCTGCCAGTCCCGCACCACGTCGGCGAACCGGGCGTCGGACACCGTGAAGTACGAGGCGCCGACGTCCACCGGCCGGCCGGCGTGCTCGGCGGTGGCCATCCGGCCACCGGGCTCGCCGGCCCGGTCGAGCACCCGCACCGGCAGGCCGGCGGCGGCCAGGGCGCGGGCGCAGCCGATTCCGGAGATGCCCGCTCCGACCACGACCACCGGGTGCATCCGGCCAGCCTGCCACCTTCGGCGGGTGGCCGTCCCGGCGGACTGGGCACGATCGCGGCGGCCGGCCGCGGTTGCCCGGGGCACCCTTTTCCCATGCCGATCGCCGCCTCCGGGTACGCCCACGTCCGCCTGACGGTTCGCGACTTCGCCCGGTCCCGGGCCTTCTATGACGACGTGTTCGGCCTGCCGGTGGCCTACGAGCTGCCGCCGGACGCCGACGAGGACACCCGCCGGCTGCTCAGCTTCCTGATGGGCGGGGTGATCTATGCGGTCGGCGACAGCCTGTTCGGCATCCGCCCGGGCGCTCCGGCCGACGACCGGTTCGACGAGAACCGGGTGGGCTTGGACCACCTCAGCTTCGAGGTGGGCACCCTGGCCGAGCTGGAGGAGACCGCCGCCGCCCTCGACCGGCGCGGCATCGCGCACGCCGGCATCAAGGACATCGGCCGCCACCACATCCTGGAGTTCCGCGACCCGGACAACATCGCGCTGGAGCTGATCGCGCCCAAGTAGGCCGCCGGCGGTCGGCGGCGGTGACAGAATCGCCGGATGCCGATCCGCATCAGCTACTCCCACGTGCGGCTGACCGTCACCGATCTCGCGCGGTCCCGGGCCTTCTACGACCGGGTGTTCGGGCTGCCGGTCGCCCTGGAACTGCCCGAGGACGCCGACGAGGCGACCCGCGAGCAGCTGAGGTACCTGTTCGGCGGGGTGATCTACCGGCTCGGCAGCGCGCTGTTCGGGCTCCGCCCGGTGGCGCCGGCCAGCGACCGGTTCGACGAGGACCGGGTGGGCCTGGACCACCTCAGCTTCGCCGTCGACAGCGTTGCGGACCTGCAGGAGATGGCCCGGACGCTGGAGGACATCGGGGTGGCGCACGGCGGGATCAAGGACATCGGGGTGGCGCACATCCTGGAGTTCCGCGACCCGGACAACATCGCCCTGGAACTGTTCGCCTGGAAGCAGGGGTAGCCGCGCGCCGACTGGATCGCTGGCTCGCCGGGACGCCGACGACGTACCGTGAGGGCGTGTCCGGACGGCCGAGCAAGCTGACACTGCTGCGCCCGAAGTGGCTGCTGCTGCACGCGTTCGCGCTGGCGGCCTGCGCGGCGATGATCTGGCTCGGGCAGTGGCAGTGGCGGGTCGCGATCCGCCACCACGGCGACCTGCGCAACTACGCCTACGCCCTGCAGTGGTGGGCCTTCGTCGGGTTCACCGTGCTGATGTGGGGACGGGTGGTCACCGACCACCTGCGCTCGGACCGGGCCGCCGAGGAGAGGCCGAGCGGTGCCGCGAGCCCTGCCGGGCCCGCCGCACCGGCCAGCCGGTACCGGGGCTATACCCTGGCGCCGTCCAGCCCTGCCGTCGAGACCGATCCGGAGCGGCGCAGGTTCAACGCCTACCTGGCGCAGCTGGATGCCGCCGACCGAGAGGCTCCCGAGTGACCGCGACCGCTCCGCCCACCGGCCAGCGCGGGCAGCGTGGCTTGTCCGGATCGTTCCTGCGCTACCGGATCCTGGCCTACACCACCGGGGTGCTGCTGGTGCTGCTGTGCTTCGTGGCCATTCCGCTGAAGTACCTGGCCGACCACCCGGGACCGGTCGCGGTGATCGGCACCGCGCACGGCTTCCTGTTCATGGTGTACCTGGTGACCGCCCTCGACCTCGGCGTCCGGTTGCGCTGGCCGTGGCTCAAGCTCGGCCTGGTGATGCTGGCCGGCACGGTGCCGTTCGCCTCGTTCGTCGCCGAGCGGCGGGCCGCCCAGGACGTCCGGGCGCGGACCCGGCCGGCCTGAGCCGGGCTCCAGCCGGATTCAGCCGGTGCCGCGGGCGGTCCGGCCGCCGACTTCCAGCCCGGCCACCAGCGCGTCGCGGGCCCGTGCCACCCGGGATCGGATGGTGCCCACCGGGCAGCTGATCACCTCGGCCGCCTCGGCGTAGGACAGCCCCACCAGCTGGGTCAGCACGAATGCCTCCCGGAACAGCGGGTCGATGCCGTCCAGCAGCAACCGCAGGCTGACCGTGTCGGCGGGGTCGGCGCCACGTCCGGGCGGCTCCAGCTCGGCCACCGGGGTGCTGGGCCGGCGGGTGCGGATGGCGTCGGCGCACACCCGCCGGGCGATCGACAGCAGCCAGGTGCGGCCCGCGGACCGGCCGGCGAAGCGGTGCAGCGAGCCGAACGCGCGGGCGAAGGTCTCCTGGGTGAGGTCGTCGGCGTCCCGCCGGCTGCCCAGGTGGGCGCACAGCCGCCAGACGTCGCCCTGGCAGGCCCGGACGAACGCGGCGGCGGCGTCCGGGTCGCCGGCCCGGGCCTGCAGGGCCGCCAGCGTCACGGCGTCGTAGTCCTGGTCTGGCGGCGGCACCTGGGCGTCCCTTCGGCGGAGGTCGAGCGGGTCGGGCATCGGGAATTCGGTGTGCCGGGCACACCGGATGGGACGCGTCCGGCCGGGCCCGGCACGTGAGCCGGGCCACAGGCAGGGAACTTACCGGGTAGTTTCCCCGACTGAGGTGGGCATGAGCTGTGAGGCCTTCCGGGAGGCTGCCTCCGCCCGGCTGGACGGCGAGAGGCCCGGGATACCCAGCGTAGTGCTGGACGAGCACCTGGCAGGTTGCCCCGGTTGCTCGATGTGGCTGGACGCCGCCACCCGGGCCGGCCGGCTGCTGCGGGTGTCCGGGGTGACCCCGCCGGACCTGAGCGAGCCGATCCTGCGCGAGGCCGGGTTGCCGGCGGCCCGGCTGCTGCGCCGGCGGCGGGGGCTGCAGGCGGCGCTGATCGCGTTGGCCGGCCTGCAGTGGGCGGTGTCGGTGCCGGGGATGTGGGGCGAGAGCGTCGGAATGGCGGCGATGCACATGGGCACCCACCAGGCGCACGAGAGCGCGGCCTGGAACGTGGCGGTCGGCGCCGCGCTGCTGGCGGTGGCGCTGCGGCCGGCCCGGGCGGCCGGCACGGTGCCGATCCTGCTGGCCTTCGTGGCGGTGCTGTCGATGCTGAGCGTGCCGGATCTGCTGGACGGGGCGGTCACCGCTGCCCGGCTGGCCAGCCATGCCGGGGTGGCGCTGGGCCTGCTGCTGGTGATCGCCCTGGCGCGGGCCGAGCGGGTGCCCGGGCCCCGCCGGCCGGCGGTGCCGGCCGGTGGGCAGAGCCCGGTCAGGTCGCTGCCGCGGCGCAACCGGGGGGCGGCATGAGGCGCTGGCCGCTCGGGCTGCTGGCGGTGCTGGCGGTGGCGGTGCTGAACCTGCTGCTGGCAGCACCCGCCTCGGCGCACACCGTGCTGGTCGGCTCGGACCCGGCCGACGGCAGCCGGCTGGCCCAGTCACCGGCCTCGGTCACGCTGCGGTTCAACGAGCAGGTGGGCCTGGACCTGGGCTACCTGCGGGTGGTCGACTCGTCCGGCCGGCGGGTCGACAGCGGCCAGCCCAAGCACCCCGGCGGGGTGGGCAGCTCGGTGTCGGTACAGCTGCGGTCCGGGCTGGGGGACGGCAGCTACCTGGCCAGCTACCGGGTGATCTCGGCCGACTCGCACCCAGTGGCCGGCACCGTCCGGTACGTGGTGGGCAACGGCCCGCTGGACATCGGAGGCGGCGGCTCCGGGTCGGCGCCGGTCGACCGGGCGGTCTCGACGGGGCTGGCGACCAGCCACTGGCTCAGCTTCGCCGGGGTGGCGATGGTCGGCGGCAGCTGGCTGATCTTCACGCTCTGGCCGGCCGGCCGGCGGCACCGGGCGGTCCGGCGGCTGGTCTGGTCCGGCTGGGGGATAGCCGCGGCGGGCGCTGTCACCGAATATCTGCTGGAGGGGCCGTACGCGGCCGGGACGGGGTTCAGCACCCTCACCCGGGGCAGCCTGCTGGACGCCACCCTGCACGACGGCACCGGCCCGTTGCTGTCGCTGCGGGTGCTGCTGCTGGGCGTGCTGGGCATGGAGCTCACCGCGTTGCTGGGCCGCGGTTCAGCGGCCGGCGCCCGGCCAGCGGACGATCCGGAGCGCCGGCCCAGCTGGGCGCCGGAGGCGGCGGCGATCGTCGGCGCCGGCATCGTGGTCACCTTCGCGGCGTCCGGGCACACCCGTTCGGCCAGCCCGCGTTCGCTGTGGGTGCTGGTGGACGCGCTGCACCTGACTGCCATGATCGTCTGGCTGGGCGGCGTGCTGGTGCTGGCGGTGGCCGCGCTCAGCTCCCGCCGTGCGGCTCGTGCCGAGGGCGGACTGCCGGACGCCGGGGCGGCGGACTGGCCGGACGACTGGCCGGACGACATGCCTGACCGGGAGGCCGACCGGGTCCAGCTGGCGGCCGGGTTGCCGGTCTTCTCCCGGGTCGCGATGGCCTGCATCGCCACCCTCGCGGTGACCGGCACCCTGCAGGCCTGGCGGGAGGTCGGGGCGCTGGACGCGCTGGCCAGCACCCGGTACGGCCAGCTGGTGCTGATCAAGGTTGCGCTGTTCTGCGCCATCCTCGGGCTGGGCTACCTGGCCCGCCGGGTGGTGCTGCGGTCGGCCGGTACCGAGCGGCCGGCGGACCCGGACGAGCCGGTGGACCTGCCGCTCGGTGGAGCCCCGCCTGGCGCGGGTCGTGAGCCGGCCGGTGCGGGGCTGGAGCCGGCCGGTGCGGCGCTGGGTACGGCGACCGCGTGGCGGGTGGCGGCGCGGCCGGAGCCGGGGCTGCCGGCCAGGCTGCGCCGGACGCTGCTGGTTGAGGTGCTGGTGGGTGCCCTGGTGCTCGCGGCCACCGCGGTGCTGGTCTCGCAGCCGCCCGGCAAGGTGGCGCTGGCGGCCGATCGCAGCAAGCCCCGGCAGGTCAGCGTGCGGGTGAATGCCGCCACCGAGGCGACGGTGCAGGTCACGCCGGGCGTGCACGGCAACGTCCGGTTCGAGGTGCAGCTGGCCGGCGGACCGGCGGCGACCGCCGTCACCGCGACCGCCAGCCTGCCGGCGCAGCAGCTGGGGCCGATCCCGGTACCGCTGAAGGCGTCCGGCCCGGGCAGCTACACCTCGGCAGTGGTGTCGCTGCCGGTGGCCGGCACCTGGGAGATCAGCCTGACCGTGCAGACCTCGGAGTTCGACTCGACGGTCGCGGTGGCCCGGATCAAGGTGTTCTGAGTGCCGGGACGCTCACAGCAGGTTCCGAACTCCGGTGGGGGATCATGGGTGGCGTGAAACGCATCCCGGTGTCGATGGTCCTCGCGGTGCTGCTTGCGGTGGCCGGCGCGGCCGGCCTGGTCCGCGGCGCGATGTCGAACTCGCCGGCCGCCGCGGACGTCGCGGCCGCGCCGGAGCAACCGATCGTGGCGAGCGGCGGTTACGTCCGGGAGCCGGCGAACGGGGTGAACGCGGCGGCGTACTTCACCCTCTACAACACCACCGGCACGCCGGACGTGCTGACCGGCGTGGACTCCGGGGCGGGCGAGCAGACCACCCTGCACTCCGACTCGCGCGGCGGGATGCGGCAGATCTCTGGGTTGAGCATCCCGGCGCACGGCAGCGTCAGCCTGCGGCCGGGTGAGGGGCACGTGATGATCGACAAGCTCTACAGCCCGCTCGAGGCGGGCCAGAGCGTCAACTTCCGGCTGACGTTCGCCAAGGCCGGGCAGCTGCTGCTGACTGTGCCGGTGATCGCGATCGGCGCGCCGGCCCCGACCGCCGAGGCGCCCCGATGAGCCGGCTGCGCGGTGCCGGTGCGGCGCTGGCCGCGGCGGTGCTGCTCGCCACGCTGGCCGGCTGTGGGTCCGGGGGCTCGGACGGCTCGCCGGCCGCCTCGGCCTCGGCCAGCGAGCTGAACGACCATGCCGCCGGCAGCGGCTACTCCGGGCTCGGCCTGGACCCGCCGCAGCCGCGGCCGCAGTTCACCCTCACCGACACCGCCGGCAAGGCGTTCCGGTTCGGCGCCGACACCGCAGGCAAGCCGACCCTGCTGTTCTTCGGCTACACCACCTGCCCGGACGTCTGCCCGACGACGCTGGCCGACATCGCCAACGCGTTGCGGGAGGTGCCCGAGGCGGTGCGCCAGGCGACCCGGGTGGTGTTCGTGACCACCGACGTCAAGCACGACACCGCGCCGGTGCTCAAGAGCTACCTGGCGAAGTTCGATCCGGGGCTGCCGAACCGGTTCATCGGGCTGTGGGGGAGCCAGTCGGAAGTGGACGCAGCCCAGGTGGCCGCGCACGTGACACTCGCCGAGGACGAGGGCCGAACCCATTCGTCCGAAGTGCTGCTCTATGGTACGGACGACTACGCACGGGTGGCGTTCCTGCAGAGCACCAACCAGGCCGAGCAGGTGGCCCACGACCTGCCACTGGTGGCCGATACCAAGTAAGGGGTTCGACGACGTGAGGTTCCCAGAGCTGACCACCCGGCTGCCTGCCCGTCGAGAGCCGGTCGTCCGCCGGGAGCCACCCGGCTGGGCGGGGCTGGTGGGCGTGGTGGTCCGGGTGGTGCTGGCGGCGGTCTGGGCCTGGGCGGCACTGGCCAAGATCGGCGACCCGCGCCGGTTCGTGCAGGTGGTGCGGGCCTACGACGCCACCCCGGAGTGGCTGTCCAAGGCGATCGGCTACGGCCTGCCGAGCCTGGAGCTGGTGCTGGCCGTCCTGCTGCTGATCGGATTGATCACCCGGTACGCCGCCGCGGTCAGCGCGGTGTTGCTGGTGGTGTTCCTGGTCGGCATCATCCAGGCGGCGGCCCGCGGGCTGGAGATCCAGTGCGGCTGCTTCGGCGGCGGGGGAGGGCCGTCCACCTCGACCTCCTACACCCTCGACATCCTGCGCGACCTCGGGCTGCTGGTGCTGTCGGCGTTCCTGATCCGGTGGCCGCTGACCAGGTTCTCGGTGGACCGGGCGATCATCGCCTCGGAGATGGTGCCGGAGCTGACCCCGAAGCAGCGCAAGAGCGAGAAGAACGTCCGGCGGTACCGGGCCGCGGTGGCCGCGGCCGAGACCGAGCTGCGGTACAAGCAGCGCTACGTGGCCGCCGGGACGGTGGTGGTGCTGCTGCTGGTCACCCTGATCGGGGCCGGCGTGCAGAGCGGGCGGGCCTCGATCAGCTCCGACGTCGACACCACCAACGCCTCGGCCGCGACCGGGGTGCGGGTGGGCAACCAGCAGGCGCCGGTGCTGGTGGACGTCTACGAGGACTTCCAGTGCCCGATCTGCAACGACCTGGAGCAGAGCGGGCTGGCCACCGACCTGGCCGCCAAGGTCAAGGCCACCAACATCAGGGTCAACTACCACGTGATGTCGTTCCTGGACTCGCTGTCCAACGGCAACAAGTACTCCTCGCGGGCGGCCAACGCCGGCTACTGCGCCGCCGACGAGAGCCCGGATGCGTTTCAGAAGTTCCACGACATCCTGTTCGGGAAGTCGGGCGGGGTGAACAACCAGCCGGCCGAGGGCAGCAAGGGCAAGCCGGACTCGCAGCTGACCGCCTGGGGCAAGGAGGCCGGCATCACCAGCGCCGCCTTCTCCACCTGCGTGACGTCGAACCAGCACAAGGACCTGGTAGCCGCGGTGACCGAGGCCGCGTCCAAGCGGGGCGTCAACGGGACGCCGGCGGTGTTCGTGGCCGGTACCCGGGTGGGCTCGGAGGGTGACGCGGTGACGGTGGCCCAGGTCGACGCGGCGATCTCCGCAGCGCTGGCCAAGGCCAAGTCCACCGCGGCGCCGTCACCGACCCCGTCGGCAACGCCCACCTCGCGGGCGTCCACCTCGGGCTCGACCAGCAAGCCGGCCTCGACCAGCCCGTCGCGGTCGGCGTCCCCGTCGGCCACCACGTCGAAGTAGCTCCGTGGTCGGCCCTGGTCGGGCCGACCGCGGACAGCAGAGGGGGCCGGTACCTGGCGGTACCGGCCCCCTCTGCGCGTGCTGGGGTTACTTGTTGGCGGCGTCCTTCAGCGAGCGGCCGGCGGTGAACTTGACGGTGTTGGCGGCGGCGATCTGGATGGTCTCGCCGGTGGCGGGGTTGCGGCCTTCGCGGGCGGCACGCTTGCCGACCGAGAGGGCGAAGAAGCCGGGCACGCTCACCTTGTCGCCCTTGGCGACGGCCGCTTCCAGGGTGGTCTGCAGGCTGCGCAGCACTGCGTCGACCGTCTTCTGCTCGAGATCGGCGTTCTCGGCGACCGCGGTCACCAGTTCCTTGCGGTTCACGAATGTCTCCTTATGAGTGTCCTCGCCGCGCGGTGGTGGTTCAGGTTCGTCGGCGCTGGGCCGGTGCGGCTCGCCCCAAGTATGGCTGAGAGGGCTCCAAGTCAAGAAATCCGGGGGGTCTCGGCGTGGCGGACCGGCTCTCCGGAGGGCTCTTGGTGATCTTTGGGACGGTTCGGAGGGGGTTCGGCAGTGGGCCGGCGGCGGGCGGTCGCTGGCGCTGTGTAAACTCACTTCCCGGCTCGCCGCACCAGGGTGGGTTGCTTGATAAGGGGCTGTGGCGCAGCTGGTAGCGCACCACACTGGCAGTGTGGGGGTCAGGGGTTCGAGTCCCCTCAGCTCCACCCATTTCTAAAGGGCTAGAGGCACTTGGCTTTCCGCCCGAAAGCCGGGTGGTAGCCAATGCCAGGGACGAATCTCGCTCCGTATTCCTCAGACTAACTAGAGCAGAGCAGAGTCGCTTGAAGGCTTCGCGGGGAGCCGGGCGGCGAGGTGCCGGGCGAGCTGAGCCCTCACCGGGGCGTCGAGAGGGCCCGCGGTCGAGACGAGCTTGGCCGTCCCGCCGAGGCCTTGTACGCGTACTTCGTTGATTTCGATGGTCCCGAAGAGCGGGAACTCGGCGTCGATGAAGCACAGCGCCGCGGTGATCGGGACGTCCGCGAACTCCGCACTGTCGCTCAATGCCGCGCGTACCGCGTCGACCTGCCAGCCCATGGCGTCGAGCAGCTTGGTCTTGTCTCGTCCGGCCACCATCAGCTGGGTCCGGACCGGGCTCAGAAACCCGCTGGATCGCCGGACGGCGATCTTCGCGTTCCGGTAGCGCTTGGCGTCGATCACATACACACCGGCTGGACCGATCACGATGTGATCGATGTTGGCTCGACTCTTCGGGACTTGCCGGTCGTGCAGCGCGATGACGGTGTCGCCGAGACTCGCCAGCTTCTCGCCGAGCTTGCGTTCTCCGGTCGCGCCGGACTGCCACGCCCGAGTGGACTGAGGGTCGTCGGACAGGGCGAGGATCAAGCCCCCGAGCCGTGGATGCGCCTCGCGGATGCGGTGCTCGCGCTTGCTGTGCCGCCGAGCGAACTCCTGCTGCGCAGATCCGCCGGCCACTCCCAACTCGATCGGCGCCGGCTCTATCGGTGGTGGAGTGGCGGCGGCACCCGCCAGCATGGGTTGCGCACAGGGCAGGCACCAGACGGCTCGCGTCGCCCGATCCCAGGCCGCCTGCTCGCCAGCGGCAAGAGCCGCCCCGCAGGCGCAGGTATCCGGACGGCGGAGTGTCAGGACCTTGAGCGAGGTGTTGGCGGCAGGGTCGGGGAGGTCGATCGACACGGTGGCCTCCAACTGACGTCCCCGACGTGAACTACCCGTTAAGTCTGCCTGGGGTGGGGCCAGTCCGCAAGATCGAGTTGGCTCAGTGGGAGCGCTTTCCACCGGACTCGATAGCGGGCTGGCCGCGCCACAGCCGGCCCGCACCTAGTCCCTAGCTCTCAGCCGGCGAGCCCAGCGCTTCGCGCTCCGGTCGCCGTGTCACCTCCAACGACCAAGACCGCATCCGGGAATCACACCTTGCATCTGGTCTAACGATTGGGAATCGTCGACGGGAGTTGACAGATCAGGCGGAGCTCGCCGATCTCCTCGGCCTCTGAGCCATCACCGCCGCCCGCTGGCCCCTCACCGCCCACGAGTGGGCCACCACGCAGCTATGCGCCGCGTCCCGGACACAGCACAATGATTACCCTCCAGAACGGGCCCCTTTCCCTCGCCTGACGATGATGAGGCAGAGGTCGGTCTTCGTCGCTGCGCAACAGCAGCAGGAATCGCGGGAGGAACAGTGCAGCTGCACCCCGGCGACGACCAAGGCCCGACGGCACCGGATGACGTCGAGCAACATGCCGACGAATTCTTCACAGAGACCAGGGCGCTCGTCGGCGACCGTTTCGCTGAGGCACGATTCGATCCCGACCGCGGTCTGCGCGTCACGATCATCGACCTGACTGACCAGGACACCACCGCCATCACCGACCTCGCCCGCCGGCTCGGCATCGCCAGCTGGGTGCGTGTCGAACGCGCCAAACCAGCAGACCTCGAAGCGTGGGAGCGGCTCAGACATGACCTGCAGCGGCTCTGGAGCGCGGAGCCTAGGCTACTGCTGGCGTCTCCGACTCCCGACCCGGGTTATCGCCGCCCGCCGGTGGAGATCTGCCTGACTGCCGCCGCCGAGTCCACAGCAGCCGACCTGCACAACACCTACGGCGACTTCGTATCGCTGCGAGTCGGCGCCCTGCCCTACCCACCCGCGGCACACCTGCCAAGCCCGTCGCGAAGATCAGCTCGGACCATCGACCGGGACCCGGTGAACCCGGCCGAGATGGGCATCGTCCTGGAGGCGCCGTTGGCGCTGCGCAGCGGCCAGACAACGACACATGGCCTACTGCTCACCAACCTCAGCGACCATGACATCAGCGTCCACACCAACGGCCAACTCACCGCGACCATCATCAACGACGCCGGCGCGGTAGTTGGCGGCCCCGACACCGGAGGAGTACGGATCGCACCGTTGGTGACCTTCACCGCCGCACCTTCTGAGACCGTCCGGATACCACTGCTCGTCGGCACCGCCAGCTACTCACCCGAGCTCGGCTACGCCGTCCCGGCCGGATCCTGGCACCTGACCGTCCCCATGAACCTCGCCGATGGCCGCCACCTCCTCACACCCGCACTCCCGCTGACCATCACCCGCTGACCCCCCGAGGGATACCAGGAACGGGTACGCGGTCTTGACTGGCCAATAGTCGCCGGTTCGAATACATCCCCTGCGCCGACAGACGACCGAATACCTGATCCGGCGCCAGACCGCGACACCATCGGTCGCGAATATCGCCGGAGTCGTCCGACGTCGAGTCCATGGCGCCTAAATGTCACCTCCAACAGGGCCCGACGATTCCGCAATTCGTCCGAGAAGCCGATACCGGACGCGGCATCCTCGCTGTGGGGATCTTGGTTCTAGCACGCCGGCCGGGTCGCTCATTCGGACGCGATGCGCCGGACCTCACTCGCGCTCGCGCACGTCAGGGCTTTCGCGGCCACCTTCGCGGCGCGCATGGTGTCGATGGTTCGCACCACCTGCTTGATCCGCGCAACGGCCGGCGCGGCCACGCTGAGCGAGTCGACGCCGAGGCCGAGGAGCAACTGGGCGGCGACCGGGTCGGTGGCGATCTCTCCGCAGACCGATACGGACGCGTCCCCCGCTTGGCGGCACAGTTCGGCGATCAGCCGCAGCACGCCCGGGTCGAGCGGGTCGGCCAGCGTGGCCAGCGCCGGGTTGCCGCGTTCGGCGGCGAGGGCGTACTGGGTCAGGTCATTGGTGCCGACGCTGAAGAAATCCACGTGGGGCGCGAAGGCTGCCGCTTTCAGCGCCACCGCTGGTACTTCGACCATGATCCCCACCCGGAGGCTGTCGGGTCGGTGGCCCGAACACGCCTCGTCGAGCAGCGCCGTCGCGGCCAGCAGCTCGTCCAGCGTGCTGACCATCGGGAACATGACGCTGACCGGTGCGTCGGCGGCGACGGCGCAGATCGCGCGCAGCTGTTCGAGCAGCAGGTCGGGATGGTGGAGCGAGAGTCGCAGTCCGCGGATGCCGAGGAAGGGGTTGGCTTCCGCCGCGACCGGGGCGAAAGGTAGTGGCTTGTCGCCGCCGGCGTCGAGGGTTCGGAAGACGACGCGCCGCCCGGCGAACGCGTCGGTGATGGCACGGTAGGTCGCGTCCTGTTCTCCAAGCGTGGGCGGCTCGGCGCGCGACTGGAACAAGAACTCGGTGCGGACCAGCCCGGCACCGTCGGCGTGGGCGTCGGCGGCGGCCTTGGCATCGTCTACCGAGCCGATGTTGGCGTTGATTGCGATGGTGACGCCGTCGACCGTGACCGCCGGCCGCATGGCCGCCGCGTGGGCGACGGCCTCGGCGCGGTTCCGGTTGGCGAGGCGAGCTCGGTATTCGCGCACGACCTCATCGGCCGGATCGATGAGCAGCTCTCCGGTGTCGCCGTCGACGACGAGCGGCGTGCCGTCCGCGATCTCGAGCACGTGCGTTCCGGCCGCGACGAGCATCGGGATGCCTTTCGCAGTGGCGAGAATGGCCGCGTGCGAGGTTGCGCTGCCGTAGGCCAGCACGACGGCCTGGACCAGTCCGGCGTCCAACTCCGCGGCCTCGGCCGGGGTCAGATCCGCGGCGACGAGAATGCCTGCGCGCGCCCCGAGCCCGGTGTCGATACCGAGCAGGTGGCGGAGCACCTGGTCGCCGACCGCGCGGACGTCGGCCGCTCGGCCGCGCAGGTACGAGTCGTCGAGCTGGCTGAACTCGTGCTCGACACCCGTGACCGCGTCTTGCCAGGCACGAGCTGGGCCGAAACCCGAGTCGATGAGGTGCCGCGCCTCGTTCAGCAGCTCGGCGTCGTCGAGCAACATCAGGTGCGCATCGAAGATCGCGGCGTCGCTCTCGCTGGTCTCGCGGCTGATCCGCGCGCGGGTACGGGCCAGATCGCGGCGCGTCGCCGCGAGGGCTTCGCGAAGGCGCCGCCAGCGGGTGGTCGCGTCGCCGGGTTCGTCGTCAGGAATGACCACGGCCCGCGCGCCAGCCCGGCGGGCCGGTGCGATGGCGATGCCCGGTGAGGCGACCACCGGCCCTGCGGTCTCGGTCGGGCGGCGGGGCGGCTCCGGCGCGTCCTGTTCGTCGAAGTGCCGGCCCGCCAGCGCGAGGATGTGCTCGAGTGCTTCGGCCGCCTGACTGCCGGTGACCGATACCTCGACCTGGTGGCCCTGCCGCGCGCCGAGGGTGGCTACCCGGCTCAGGCTCGATGCGGGGACAGGGCCATCGCCGGTGGTCAGGTTGGTGAGGTGCACCCGCGCGTCGTGGGTGCGCACTTGCGCGACGAGGCGAGCGGCCGGCCGGGCGTGCAGCCCGTGCGGGTTGCCGACAGTGAAGACGCCGCGAACCGCGTCGCCGTCGGTCATGCTCTCGGTGGCGATGACCGCACCTGAAGTGGCCGCAAGATGGGCCACCTTGCCAGCGAGCGCTCCGCTCGCTTCGGCTGCGACGTCGGCCGTTGTGCCGCCACCTGCGGCCGTGACCACTGCGGCGACCAGCCCTTCGACCAGCGGAGCCGGGCTGAGCACGACGCGGGCACGGGTCGCCTCGTCGAGCAGGTCGAGTGCGAGCTCGGCGCTGAGCAGCGCGCTGCCCAGGTCGAGCAGGACGACGACGCCATCCGGACTGTCGACGCGTTCGATCGCTTCCTTCACCTGGACCGCGTCCGTGCCCAGTGTCGTCTCGTCCAAGCCCGCGGCGATCGCGATGCTCGGGCGATGCCCGTGCAGCATCTGCTCGGCGAGTTCGACCGCGGCGCGCGCGAGCGCCCGGCTGTGGGAGACGACGACGATACCGACCATGATTCAGGCCAGTGTCGTCGCCGCGGCGCGCACCAGGAGAGCGGCCGAGGTCGCGCCGGGATCCTGGTGCCCGATGCTGCGCTCGCCGAGGTAGCTGGCCCGTCCTTTGCGGGCCAGCATCTCGATGGTCGCGTCCCGGCCCTTGTCCGCGGCCTCCGCCGCGGTCCGCAGCGCGACGCCGAGCGGATCGCCCTTTCCTGCCTCGAGTGCCTCGACCGCAGGAGCCAGGGCGTCGTACATCGTCTTGTCCTCGCGCTCGGCCTTGCCGCGCGCGACGATGCCGTCCAGGCCCGCTCGCATCGCAGCGGCAAATCCGGTGGCATCGAGCTCGGCGACGTCGCCGGCTGATGACCCGAACCGCAGCAGGAAGGTGCCGTAGAGCGGTCCGCTGGCTCCACCGACGGTGCTCACCAGGGTCATGCCTGCCTGCCTGCACAACTCACCGACGGTGTCACCACTCAGGCCGGCGATGACGGCGGACATGCCGCGCTCCATGTTCGTGCCATGGTCGGCGTCACCGATGGCCGCATCGAGTGTCGTCAGCTCGTCACGGTGATCGGTGACAAGCTGCGCGAACTCTCTCAACCAGCTCTTCAGCTCGTCGAGCGTGATGCGTCCCTCGGTCATCGTCAGATCCCCCAGCGCAGCGCAGGTGTGCGAACCGGAGCGTCCCACAGGCGCAACAGTTCGTCGGAGGTACGGAGCAGCGTGACGGAACAGCCGGCCATGTCGAGCGAGGTGATGTACGGCCCGACGAGGCTGCGGGCGACGCCGATGCCGTGCGCTGACAGCAGCTGCGCAACCTCGTTGTACATCAGATACAGCTCGATCAGCGGAGTGCCGCCCAACCCGTTGACGAAGGCGATGACGCTGTCTCTGCGATTGAACGGAAGGTCCTGCAGCACCGGCTCGACGAGCATGGTGGCGATCTCTCTGGCCGGCGCGTGCGGAACCCGTCGGCGCCCCGGCTCGCCATGGATCCCGACGCCGAGTTCGATGTCGGACTCGCCGAGTTCGAAGGTCGGCTTGCCGTTCGCGGGCACGGTGCAGGACGTGAGCGCGATACCCATGCTGCGTCCGTTGGCATTGACCTCGCGGGCGATGTCGGCAACCTCTTTGAGCGGTCGACCCTGCTCGGCTGCTGCACCCGCGATCTTCTCGAGCAGCACCGTGACCCCGACGCCGCGGCGGCCGGCCGTCCAGGTGCTGTCCTGCACTGCAACGTCGTCATCGGTCACCACCGAGACGACCTCGACGCCGGTCTCGGCGGCCGCGAGTTCGGCGGCCATCTCGAAGTTCATGACGTCGCCGGTGTAGTTCTTCACGATGTGCAGCACACCGGCCCCGCCGTCGACCGACCGGGTGGCCTGGAGCATCTGGTCCGGGACGGGGGAGGTGAACACCTCGCCGCAGCAGGCGGCGTCGAGCATCCCGAGGCCGACGAAACCGCCGTGCAGCGGTTCGTGACCCGAGCCGCCACCGGAGATCAGTCCGACCTTGCCCGGCCGCGGCGCGTCTCCGCGGTAGATGATCTTGTTGGCATGATCGACCCGCAGGTCCGGGTGCGCTGCCTCGATTCCGAGCAGGGCGTCGCTGACGACATTCGCCGGGTCGTTGATGAGCTTCTTCATGTCAGACCTCCGCGGGGACGAGGTCGGCCGCGTTGCTGGGCGCGTGCTGGTCGACCGAGGTTCGGGAGACGGCGCCGAAGGCCAAGGCCGCGGCCGCGCCGGCAAGCAACTCCGCGGCGATGTAGACCGGCAACTGCGTCCAGTGCACAGTCCCTCCCCAGATCTGCTGGATGAGCATGGGACCGATTGTGCGCGCTGGGTTGATGGAGGCGGAGGTGGTAGGCGCAACGACGATGATGATGGCAAAGACCGCGAAACCGATGGCGACCCCGGCGAAACCGGCGGTCGCGTTGCGGTGGATCACCCCGAAGACGACGAACACCAGGATGAACGTGCCGATGAACTCGGCGCCGAATGCTTGCGGCCAGTGCACCGTACCGCCGTACTGCGCCACGCCGAGACCGAGGTCGGACGCCTTCTTGCCCAGCACGACGATGATCGCAACCGCGCCGAGCACTGCACCGGTGACCTGGGCCGCGACGTAGGCCGGTACCTGCCGCCACGGGAACTTGCCTGCCGTCGCCAGCCCCACGGTGACCGCAGGATTGATGTGGCAGCCGGATACGTGTCCGAGCGCGTAGACGGCTGCGATGACCACCAGGGCGAAGGCGAAGGAGATCATGCCGAGGTCGGCCATGGTGAAAGGTGCGTTGCCATTGACGATCAACGTCGCCGGCACGGAGCCGACACCGATGAACACCAGGAAGGCCGTTCCGATGACCTCGGCCGTGAGCTTCTGTCTGATCGACGGTTCGTCCATTGCCCTGCACGCTCCTGTCTCTGGTGGCAGCCGAGACGACCGGTTCGCAAAGTGCCGTGATCTCGACTAGCATTCGATAATGTCGAACGATGTGCGGGAAATTACGCCTGTGCTTCAATCTCGTCAAGGGTTGTTCCGATGTCGAGGGACGAAAGGGGACGAGACACGTGATCCAGTCCGTCGACCGCGCAGCCCGCGTGCTATTCGCGTTACAGGGCGAGCGACGCCTGGGCATCGCCGAGCTCGCGACCCGGTTGGAGCTCGCCCCGTCGACGGTGCACGGCATCGTGAGAACGCTGGCCGCGCATTACCTGGTCGTGCAGGACCCGGGCTCCGGGCGGTACCAACTTGGTCCAGCCGTCCTGCGTCTGGGCAACGTCTATCTGGACACGCTGGAACTGCGTTCGCGAGCGATGTCGTGGTCAGAGGAGTTGGCCCGCCGCACCGGGATGGCGGTGCGGACGGGCGTGCTGGCCGGCGAGGACATGGTGATCATCCACCACGAGCCTCGCCCCGACGGCAGCCGGCAGATGCCCGAGACGGGGATTGTGATTCCGGCCCACGCGAGCGCGCTGGGCAAGGCTCAGCTGGCGTTCCTGCCGGCTGAGACCGAGCGTGTCCTCGCCTCGGCGCATCGCAGCATGACCGGTGAGACGATCACCGATGCCGCCGAGCTGCGGAAGGAGCTCGGCGCTGTCGCCCGCACGGCACTGGCCGAAGAGAAGGACGAAGCCGTGCTGGGCGAGTCCAGCGTGGCCGCACCGATCTTCGGCGCGTCCGGCACGGCGATCGGGGCGATCGCCGTGGTCCTGCCGACCACCGATTGGCCGGTCGGGGAACCGGTCCGCGACGCCCTGCGGGAGGCGGCCCGCAACGTGTCCCGCGAACTCGGCGCCATCCGCTGGCCAGCCCAATCCACTTAGCAGGCCAAGCCAGCGCGGCACCTCCTGACGGTGCTCGTGCAGGGCCTACTTGGCGAAGATCACGCGTTTCGTACGATATCTCTCGAGGGAGATGTCCACTATGCGCATAGCAGTCGTCGACGGTTACTCCACCGGCAAGCTGGTGGCAGCCATGCTCTCCTCGGCTGGCGTGGGATGCATCCATGTGCAGAGCCGCAAGGACACCCATCCCTACTACCGGGACAGCTTCGTCCCCGACGACTACCAGGCCGACCTGGGCTATGACAGCGACGTCGACCGCACCGCTGCGTTGCTGACCGGCTGGGGGGTGAGCCGGGTCGTGGCCGGGACCGAGTCCGGGGTCGAGCTCGCGGCCCGCCTCGGCTCCCTGGTCGGCGGCCCGCACGACGACCCGGCCCGAGCCGGTGCCAGCGCGGACAAGGCGATACTGGACGGCCTCGCCACCCGAGCCGGCATCGCCGTCCCGCTCGGCTCGACCTTCACCTCGGCCAGGGCCGCCAGGGCCTGGATGGTCGAACGCGGCCTGACCGACGTGGTAGCCAAGCCGGTCACCAGCGCGGGCACCGACCACGTTCGCTTCTGCGCCGGCCCGGACGCACTGACTGACGCCTGCCACGACATCCTCACCGCCTGCAACGTCTACGGCGATCCGAACGATCGGGTCATGGTGCAGGAGCGGGTCGGGGGCAGCGAGTACTACGTCAACACGGTCAGCCTCGACGGCGTGCACCGGGTGGCGGAGGCCTGGCGCTACACCAAGCGGACGGCACGGTCCGGGGCGCCACTGTACGACTTCGAAGAGCCCGTGCCGCCTGGGTCGACGGCCTGGCAGACGCTGCGGTCATTCGTCGTCACGGTCCTGGACGCGCTGGGCATCCGGTCCAGCCCGGCCCATACCGAGGTGATCATCCGGCCGGACGGCTCGCCGGTCCTGGTCGAGACCGGGGCCCGGCTCGGAGGCGGAACCCTGCCGGCCGTCGTGAGCGACCTCCTCGGCTCCTCCCAGGCCCACCTCTTCGTCCGATCCATCCTCGATCCGCCCTCGCTGGCCCGCTTCGACGAGCGCCCGGCGGCCCGGCTGGCGGCGGTGCGCAACGTCAGCCTGGTCAACCACCAGCCTGGCGCCGTCCCGGACCTCGGCTGGCAGGACTTCCTGCGGGGCCTGCCCACCTGTGTCGCGCTGAGCAGCAGCGTGACCACCGGAACGTGGCTGCCCGCGACGTCCACCCTGATCGACGCGCCCGGCTACCTCTACCTCGCCTCCGACGATCCGGCCGCGGTGGCCGAGGACTATCTCACGATCCGCGAAGCCGAGGCCGACGACCTCTACCTCGGCACGGCCGGAACCGAGCCGGTGCGCTGCGACGTCTCCCCGGAGGCGGTGCACGACGTCCTGGCCAAAGCCCTGCAGGAATGCCAGAACGGCCTGGCCTTCCGGCGCTACGACCTCAGGTTGGACCAGCCCCTGGCGGACGGGTCCGTCGAGCAGGTTCAGCGCCTCGGCGAACGGGTGGGCGCCCAGGTGGCAGTCACCGACCATGCCCTGGTGCTCGACACCGGCCCCAGCCGGGTATCGCTGACCTGGGACGGGAAGCGCGCGAAGGTGCTCGCTCGCCGGGCTACCCGGCCGCCGACCGCGCTCGACTGGCTCGCGCAGCCGCCGGCCGGTACCGCCCCGACCGGCGCGGTGTGGGACCGGGCCGGTGAGCTCTACGACCAGATGCGCTCGGGCTCCGCCGAGGGCTTGACCGGTACCGGCGAGGATCCCTGCCGGGTCTCCGCGGTCGCGGCCCTGGTCGAGGACCCCTCCTGGCTCGTCGCGACGATGGCGAGCGATCTGGCCAACCGGCTCGGGTTGCCCCTGGTGCCGCGTTTCGTGCGGGAGCACCGGCCCGGTCAGTTCGAGCAGGCCGGCACCCCGGGCGACGCCCGGTGGACCCAGCGGTGGGAGGACCGGATCAGCGTCGAGGAGTACGCCTTCTACGAAGCCGTCCATCCCGGCTACGGCAGCCAGGTCTATGTCGCCGCCTCCCAACTCGCCCGGCACGCGCGCCTGCCGGCCGACCGTATCCTCGACATCGGCTCCGGCCCGGGCCTGCCGACGATCATGTTCACCGAGCTGTTCCCGGACGCCGCGGTATGCGCGGTCGAGCCGAGCCCGGTCGCCTACCGGCACCTGGCCGCCAACTGCGCCGGCCGGACGATCGAGCCGGCGCATGCCGACATCGCCGACTTCCGGTCCGCTCGGGCGTTTCCGGCCATCGTCTCCGTCGGGACGTCCCACCACCTCGACACCCGGCTGTTCTTCGCCGCCGCGCGGAACAACCTCGCCCCCGACGGCATCCTGGTGGTGGCCGACGAGCTCGTCTCGCCCTTCCGCACCCCGCGGCAACGCTCGGTCGCCATCGCCGAGCACCACCTCGTCTACATCGAGCAGGCACTGAGATGGGTCGATCCCGGCCTTCTCGCGCCGCCCGAGCAGGACCGGCTCGCCGTCCTGCGGGCCGCCGCGGCTGCCGACGTCGACGAGCTCGCCACCCTGCTCGACCGGGCCCGGCAGGGGCGAGGCCCCGTGCCGAACGACGCCGGCGCCTGGCAACGAGTACGGTTCGCGGTCCTCGAACTAGAGGCCCTGGTCGCCGGGCTGGACTACGAGGTCGAGCGCAAGACCTGGGCGGTCAACCTGGTCGATCTCGCCTCCCAGGCCGGGTTCGTCCTGCTCGACCACGAGAAGGTCCACCCGACCGTCGGCGGCGGGGAGTTCGCCGCGGGTACCCACGTGTTCACCTTCGCGCACCGGCAAGACCGGCACTGACACCGTCACGCGAACCAGCGCTGCTCCACGGCGATCAGCAGCCCTTCGGCCGTCCGGGCCGCCGCGTCGACCCACCGTCGCGGGGCGGTCAGGTAGCCACGCCACAACAGGACGGTGGTGACCGCGTCCCGTTCGAGCGGCGAGAACGGGGCGGCCGTGATGCGGGCGAGGAAGTCCTCGCGCACGGGTGAAAGGTCCCATCCCAGGGCCAGCCTTGCCTCCAGTGCCAGGGTGAAGGCGGAGTACACGGTCATGGCCGCGGACTCGATATCGCCGACCGACAGCATGCCCGCGACGTCCTCGAGGTTGTTCTCCGCGATGTACTTGTGGTTCTCGGCGTACCACAGGGCATAGCCGCTGGCCTTCAGGGCCCGGCGGTACTCGGCGAAGCGGGCGTCTCCGGCCAGGGGCACGCCGGTGACGAGGCGGCGTAGCAGCTCCTCGTCGGCGGATTCCGGCTGGCTGTCTTCCTGGCTGGGAATGCTGGTCTGGAACCGGCTCAACAACGCCTCCAGCTGGCCGGATTGCCAGAACTGCACGGTGCATTCGCCCCCGTCCGGGGTGCCGACCTGATAGCTCGGGACCGGTCCGGTGCTGCTCCGCTCGACCTCCGCCTCGCCGGCCAGCTCGGGCCGGCGGTCGGTGACGACGACCGTGACGGCGGCGTCCGGATGCGCTGCCGGCACCGGGCAGGCGAAGGCGCACACCGAGCCGGCCGTCAGCTCGTCCGGGATCAGCTCGCCCGGGCGGCGGATGCTGCCTGCGGGGGAACCGTCGGCGGCCGGGTACGGCTCGAGAAAACCCAACGAGACCAGTTCGGAGAGGAAGCCCTGGACGTCTGCGCGAGCCCGTTCCTCGTCGACGTCGTAGCGGGCTGCGACCCAGGCAGCCAGGTCCGCGACGGTGGCACCGGTACCCGTTCGCGACCAGATGAACGCGCCGGTATCGCTCAGTGCATAGGCGTCGTTGTAGGTCTCGATGACCTTGCGGGAGCCGGAACGACGGCTGTAGATGCCGAGGTTGCGGACCGGGGCCCAGGTCAGCGGTTCGGTCATCGGTCGGCTCCCCTCGACGCGATCCCGTCCTGCAGGCTCCGGCAGTCGGCCAGCACGGCCGCGGTCCAGTCGGCGGGTGCGGCCTCGGCACCCTCCAGGCAGAGCCGGCGCCAGGCCTGGTCGGTCTCCAGGCCTGGTACCGGGGTGGCCTGCATCCGGCGGTAGAGCCACTTGCGATTGACCGAGTAGTCGCCCCCGGCGGCCAGCACGGCTTCCACCGTGCAGGTGAACGCCTCGCGAGCGGCCAGTACCGCGGGCACGGCAGAACCGGAATCCAGCCAGCGAGCCGCCGAGTCCGTCGCCGAGCGCGCCCGGCTCAACCGCCGGCCCACCAGCCAGGCCGGGTAGCTCGATTCCGTGATGCGGGTACGCGCCTGGCTCCACCACCGGTCACCGTGCAGCGGGCGGCCGGTGACCAGGCGGTTCAGCAGATCCTGCTCGGTACGGTCTGCCGCCCGGGCTGCCGGCGGTCCGTAGAAGCGGTCGATGACCTCGTGGATCTGCTCGTGCGTCCACACCTCGATGTCGGCCCGGAAGGCTCCGAACTGGCCCAGGACGATGTACATCGTCGGATCGGTGGTGGATGCCGTCCGGGTGTAGGCGCCCTCGATCGGCCCGCTCGCTTCGGGAAGCACGACGTAGAGGTCGATGTCGCTGGTGCCGTGACCCCAGCCCAGGATGACCGAGCCAGCCATGAACATGCTGACCGCCGGCCGGAAGGCTTCGAACGCGGCGAAGACATCGGCCGCGGTCGGAAGGGCTGGTGTGCCCTGCCGGGAGGCCAGCATGCGCTCGCGGTTCGTCGAGGACGAATCGGACCCGGCCCCGAAACTGATGGCCAGCGTGGGAGAGGAGTACGGCGCCCTCACCGGGCTGCTTCTCCGTTCGATCCCTTCCCGGCCTGACTCGGGTGGTGGTGTGCGGTCATGGCCCCTCCATTCTTCGGGTCGTCCGTTATTTACTACAATCAGCCAGTCTGGTCCACGGCGCGAGTGCATCTCGCAGAGTTCGACCGTCGAGACGCACTGCCCACGCCTGGACACCGACAGGGACGAACGGTGGATCGATGAGCGGATCTTCACACCCCGGCGGAACGGGAGCCGGGCTCGTGCGTACCGTCCTCGACCGCCTGGGCTGGCTTGCCGCCTTCGGCACCCGGCCGGCCCGCCTGGTCGCCCTCACCGGCCTCACCGACGCCGCAGGCACCGGCATCGCCGCGGCCTGCCTACCCTTCTACCTGATTCGCGGCGCCCACTTTAGCGCGCTCGAGGTCGCGCTTGCCCTGACGGTGACCGGCGCCGCCGAGCTCGCCGGCGCGGTGCCCAACGGAATGCTCGCCCGCCGGTTTGGCGTTCGTCGCTATCTGATCGTCAACAAGTCGGCCCAGGCCGTGCTGTGGGTCGCCCTGGGCCTGGTCACCCAGCTGCCGGTAGTCATCGCCGTCCTGCTGCTCATCGGTTACAGCCGCGGCGGTCTCGGCGGGCTCAGCCAGTCCTTCACCGCGGCGGCGGTAGGGACCCGGCGCAGGTCGGAGATCCTCGGGGCAGTGCGTTCCCTGCGAAACATCGGCTACCTGGTAGCCGGTGGCGTGGTCGCCGCCCTGCTGTCGGTCGGCGGCACCGGGACCCTGACAGCCGCCCTGGTACTCAACGCAGCCTCCTACGCGATAGGTGCCTTCTGCGCCTGGCAGATCCGCGTCGAGGCGCGCCCGGCGCGCGAGGAGTCGGCTCCCCGCTCTGGGGCGGTCCTTCGCGATCCTGGCTACCTCTGCCTCATCCCCCTCGCCGCGGTATTCGCCACCACGGCCATGGTGCTGGACGTCGGCCTGCCCTTGTGGGTGCTGCGTCATCACCGGATCCCCGCCGCCATCGTCGGCGTGGTCCTGGTCATCAACACTGCCATCGTCATCGTCGCCCAGTTCCAGGTGGCCCGCCGCCTCGACACCGTGCGAGCCGCGGTGCGGGGCATGTGGGTCAGCGCGGCTGCGCTCCTGGTCGCCGCTGTCTGTATCGGGGTGACCGCCCACCTCGGCACCGGCCTGTCGGCCTTGCTGCTGGTCGTCGCGGCGCTGGCCCTGACCGCGGCGGAGCTGTGGGAGTCCCCGTCCTGGTGGACGCTCTCGTTCGAGCTCGCGCCGGTGGCTCGCCGCGACGAGTATCTGGCCACGTTCGACGTGAGTTCCTCGCTGGTGGCCCTGGTAGGTCCGGCGGCGATGACCCTGATCGTCGCGGCCGGGCCGGGTGGATGGGTCGCGTACGGGGTGGTCGCGCTGCTCGCCGCTGGCCTGACGTCGCTGGCGGTGCGCCCCCGGGTCGCCATCGCCGAGCCGAGCGAGGCCGAAGGTGCGGTGGCATGACGCCCTTCCTGCTGCTGAGCCACCACCGGTCCGGTTCGAACTTCCTCACCGACACGCTGCAAGCCCACCCGCAGGTCTCCGTGATCGATGAGCCGATGTCGATGCACACCGAGTTCTTCCCGAGCGTCGACCTGATCCGGTGGGGCGCCGAGGACTACCACCCCGCCCGCCTGCACGCGAGCATGGACGTCGCGCCCGGCGCGAGGTCGTTCATCCAGGATCTCTTCGACTACCTGCCGGCCGCCGCGCCCGGTCAGGTGCGTGGGTTCAAGGAGACCATGCTGCCGGAGAAGCTGCCGTGGCTGCTCGCCGCCCTTCCTGACCTGGTGGTGGTGTACCTGGTGCGCGATCCCCGCAGCGTCATCAGCTCTGTCCTGTCGCGGGACTTCACGAAGCTCTGGCGCTACGAGGTGACGATTCCGCGCTACCGCGCCCTGTACGACGACGTCCCGTTCCCGATCGAGGTGGGGGACGTGTTCGAACGGTGCGTCAGCAGCTGGCAGATCCGCCACTACGAGACCATGCGACACCTGCCCCGCGACCGCAGCCTGTCGGTACGCCTGGAGGACAGCCTCACCGACCCCGAGCGCACCTTGACCCGGGTGATGGCCGCGTTGGGGTTGGCGCCCACCCAGCGGCAGTACGACTTCATCGAGCAGTCCCAGCAGGACAGCCGGGGCAGCGCCTACTCGGTGTTCCGCCGGCCGGCCGACGTGCTGCACGGCTGGAGCCGTAACCTGACCCGCCGACAGGTCGCCACGATCGAGTCCCGGCTGTCCCGCGAGATGGCGTTGCACGGCTATGACCGGTAGCCGACACGGCCTGCTGCCGGGTCTGGCCGACGTCGAGATCGACTGCGTCGAGATCGACCTTCCGGGCGGCCGTGCGCGGGTGCAGCGCCACCTGGTGACCAACGCCCTGCTGTGCCGGGTCGTCAACGAGGCCGACCTCGAGAGCTGGCAGTGGGGTGGCTACCGCTGCCTCAACGACTTCAACGACGACCAGCCGGTCAAGCGCGACTGGTTGACCCGCCGCCTGGAGGTCGACGGCCGCTCGGCCGATCACCCGGCGGTGGGGGTGTCATGGCTGGGGGCCGCCGCCTTCGCCACGGCGGTGGGCGGTCGCCTGCTGCTGCCGGCCGAGTGGGCGTGGTTGGCCAGCAACGGCGGCCGGAGCACCTACCCCTGGGGAGACGAGGCACCGGCGCCGTGGCGGGCCAACTACGCCGAGTACGTGGGTTCGACGACGCCGGTCGGGCAGTACCCGCCAAGCCCGCTGGGGTTGTTCGACCTGGCGGGCAACGTCAGTGAGTGGTGCTCGCCCGCCCCGGGAGCGGAGCTGGCTGCCGAGGCCATGCGGCTGAGCGAGCAGCCGGTTGCGGGCGGCAGCTGGAACAAGCCTGCCGACGCGCTGGCCGCAACCACCCTGCGCACCAAGTGGGCCAGAATCGGCACGGTGTCGATCGGATTCCGGGTGGCCTTCGACCTGGACCGTCCGTGAGCGCGGCAACCGGGATGGCGCACCGGCTCTCACTCGTCACCTCCGCCGTCGTCCTCGACGGGATCGAGATGGACGAGTTCGCCGAGCTCGAGCCGTACCTGACCCGGCGGCAGGCTGGCCAGATCGAGCCGGCCGGGTGGCGGGTGCAGGTGTCGGCGGCCTCGGATTGCGGCCAGGAACCAGGCGCGGCTGCCACGCCGGTCACGCTGGCCGCTGGCGATCCGGGCCGCAGCCGAACCCGTTCCAGCGGCGTCACCGACGTCTACAACCTCCTCACCGCGACCCACTTCCACCTCGACGTCACCGCCCGCCGCCTCGGGATCTGCCTGGACCCTGCCTCCCTGCCCCAGCGACTGGAGGCCGTGCAGGTCATCCGTGGCCTGCTGCTCGGCCTGGAGGCCGCTTCGGGTGCCCAGTTCCTGCACGGCGGGGTGCTGTCGGTTGCCGGGTCGGGCGTGCTGCTCCTCGGCGCCAAGGAAGCCGGAAAGACCTCGTTCGCGCTGTCGGCCGTTCGCGCGAACCGGGACGTCGCGCTGGTCAGCAACGACAAGTCGATCCTGCGTCCCGGTGGCATTGCCCAGGGCCTGCCCTACGCCGTAGGGATCGGTCCCGGCACCCTTTCCCAGCTTCCCGAGCTCAGGACGCTCGCCACCCGCTGGAGCGGCGGGAAGGCAATGGTCTGGCCGTCCCAGCTGGCACCCGCGCTGGGGGGCCGGCTGGCCCGGGCGGTGCGTCTGGACCAGGTGTGGGTGATCCGGCTGGACCTGTCGGCGGAGCAGGTCACCCACCGCCCGATCCCGGCGGAGGGTGGTACGGGCGGTTTCCTGCCGGACACCTTGGAGTTCAGCAACGCCATGAGCCCGCGCTGGCTCTACCGGCTGGCCGGTCTCCCCGATCCCGGCCTCGGGCCGGATGGCCGGGGGTGGCTGGAAGAGCTGCCGTGGCTGGAGGTGGCCGGAACCCCATGGCCCCGCTGGGATCCGGCCGCGGTGGCGCGGGTCGTCGACCGGCGGGCCGGCGAGGAAAGGATCCCGCGGTGATCGAGTGGCGCGACTACCAACTGGTCACCGTGGACGGGGACGGGACCTTGTGGGATTTCGAGCTGACCATGCGCCGGGCCCTCGACCGCTCGGCGGACCAGTTCGCCGCCCGGCTGGGCGGCGGGCCGGCGGCCGGCTCGGTCACCTCGGCCGAGCTCCGGCGGCTTCGGGACGAGATCGCGCTGCGGCCGGGCTACGCCCAGGCCAGCATGGAGGAGATCCGGCGGGCGTCCTTCGCCGAGGCGGCGGCCCGGGCCGGCCTCGACGACGAGGAGTTCGTCGAGGCCGTGTACGCCGACTACATGGAATACCGCTTCCAGCACCTGGTCCACTACCCGGACGCCCTGCCGTTCCTGAGGGCGGTGCGCAAGGCCGGCCTGCTCATCGCCTTGGCCACCAATGGCAACACCACGGCTACCAAGGCGGGCCTGGCCGGCGACATCGACGCGTCCTTCGTCGCCTACGACGTCGGATTGAAGAAGCCCGATCCCCGTTTCTACCACCACGTGATCGAGCGGATGGGAGTGGCGGCCGGCGCGACGCTGCACATCGGTGACGACCCGCTCGAAGACGTCGACGCCGCCCGGACCGCTGGGTTGGCGGCAGCCTGGCTCGACCGTGCGGGCAGCCGATGGCCTGCCGCGCTTGCCGCCCCGACCCACCGGCTGAGCACTCTGGCCGACTGCATGCCTTGACCGATGACCGCCAACGGGAGCGGGAGTGACCTAGGAGGAGATCGTGCGAATTCTGTTGTTCAGCAATATCAGGGGTCCCGACGCCTATCTGCCGCTGAACCTGCTCAGCCTGGCGTCCTACGCCCGGGCCCTGGGCCATGACGTCACCGTCGTCGACGGCCAGACCGAGCCGGACTGGCTACCGCGTTGCATGGCGGCGGCCAACGACGCCGACCTGGTCGGGGTCTCCAGCTACACCGGCCCGTCGATCAACGCAATCCTCACCCTGCTGCGGGAAATGCGAGCCCAGGGCATCTCCCGGCCGGTGGCATGGGGCGGATACCACGGCACGCTTGCCCACCGCAAGATCCTGCAGGAAGGCTGGGCCAGTTTCGTCGTTCGCGGGTACGGCGAGCATGCGCTGCGCGGGATCCTGCGTCACCTGGAATTCGGCGAGCCGATCGCCGATGTCGTGAACGTGTCCCATCTGGATGCCGCCGGCCAGGTCGTCGAGAACCCGCGGACCAAGATCGACTTCTTGGACGAGCTCCCGCCGCTGGACTACGACTTCGTCGACGTCGATGCCTACTTCACCGCTGATCGGCGCATCGTCCAGTACATCAGCTCCTACGGCTGCCCGTACGCGTGCACCTTCTGCGCCGAGCCGGCTCACAGCGGACGGCGCTGGCGGGGATTTCCGGTCGCGCGCGTGGTGGCCGATCTGCAGCGCATCATGCAGCGTTACCAACCCGAACGGGTTTCCTTCGTCGATCCCAACATGTCCAGCCAGCCAGCGCGGGTGGCCGAGCTGGCCGTCGAACTGGTCGCTGCCGGCTCGCCGGTCGGCATCAACTGCAACATGCGCTCGCGCGACGTCCTCGAGATCGCGAAGCTGGTGCCGATCAGCGTGCTGCGGCAGGCTGGATTCCGGCGGGTGTTCATCGGAGTCGAGTCAGGTGACGACGGCCAGCTGAAGACGCTGAAGAAATCGGCCACCGCCAGCGGTCACGAGCAGGCCATCACCTTGTTGGACGAGGCAGGGATCGAGGTTCAGATGAGCTTCATCCACGATCTGCCGGGCGAGACCAGGGAACAGGCCGAGGCGACCCTCGACCTCGCCAAGTCCCTGCTGAAGGTGCGGACACCGCACTCGAACCAGTCCCATCACTTCTACATGCCGTATCCCGGTACCGAGTTGGCTGCCGCTGCTGGTGGCGAAGAGCACCCCTTCGACGAGGTGAGCCAGGACGCCTGGGCACGCACGTCCACCTTCAAGGCCAATGCCGTGTGGCGGGGGAACGCCGAACGCCGCAGCTGGGTGATAGCCGAACTCGACAAGCTGCACGCGAGGAATCCGGCTGTCCTCCCGGAGAAGGAGATCGCTCGGCTTCACGAAGAAGGGCGGATCGAGGACGACTACGTCGAACGCTTCATGCTCTGACCCGTCGCGGCCGGGCGGTGGGCGGCGGCGGATGCGCTACGGAACAAGCCGCGGAACAAGCCGCGCGCGATCTGCTCGATCTGTCCGGCGGCACGTCGAAGAGCCTGCGGGTCAGCCGCAACAGCCGCCACCACAGCACCCGCCGCCGCCGGGAGCGGGTGCCTGCGCCCGGCCGGTGACGCCGCCGAGGCTGAGCAGTCGTACCGTGTCGGAGTGGCCCGCGGGGCAGGCTGCGGGATCCGACGACGCGATCATCGGCCGGGTCTCGACGAACGTGGTGCCGCAGGCGCGGCAGCGGAACTCGTACCGAGGCATCTGGCCATTCTGGCATGCGACCCCGAGGAACCGGCTTCAGCGGAACCGGGATGGCAAGCTCGCGAGGTGCTGGCCGCGCTCGACGACGTCGCGCTCGGGCCGGCCGACCCGGTTCGCGTCACCCGGCCACTCCGTCGTGGCGGGGTCCGGCCCGCACCTGCCGTGCCCGCGGACGCGGCCGGCCTGCGAGATCGGGCTTGTCTGCAGCGTTCTGGAACCGGCAAGATCCTTGCTGTTCCTGAGAAAACGATGGCGAGGAGTACCGGTGCATCATCGATCGCGCGCGCTTGAACCGATGCGTCCGGGCAGCGACGCCAGCCGCAGGGTCACAGCCGATGCCTGAACTCCCTGTAGAAGCCGGCGCCGGCGACAAGCCGTTCCTGATCCTGGTATCCAGCTACGGGCGGTCGTCCCGGGAGTACTTCCTGGCCTCGGTGGGCTCGCGCTACCGGATGTGGCTGTTCCTGGGCGGCCCGGGCCGGCTGTCCGAGCCGACCTGGGAGCTGGCCTACACCATCGGCCACACTAGCCTCGACACCCTCGACGCGACCGCGATGACCGCCGAGGCCAAGCGCCTCGACAACCAGCTGCGCAGCGAGCACGGCGAAGGAATCGCCGGGATCATCAGCTACGACGAAGCCCGGGTGGTCGCGACGGCCGCCGTGGCGGAGGCGTTGGGCCTGCCCACCAGCCCCGTCGAAGCCATCGAACGCTGCCGCGACAAGCACCGCACCCGGCAGGCGCTGGATGCCGCGAACGTCCCGCAGGCCAAGTCCGTCGCCGTCCGCTCACCGGAGCAGGCCACCAGCGTCGCCGACCGGCTGGGCTACCCGGTGGTGGTCAAACCACGGCACCTGGCGGTCAGCCTCGGAGTGACCCGGGCCGACTCCGCCGAGGAGCTCACCGCCGCCTACTCCCGGGCCGTGTCCATCACGCTGCCCGAGACCCCGGGGGACTACGACGATCCGGTCCTGGTCGAGGAGTACCTGGACGGCCCGGAGATCAGCGTCGACTCCGCCTGCTTCGACGGCAGGATCGTGCCGTTGGCCGTCGCGCACAAGGAGGTCGGCTTCCCGCCCAGTTTCGAGGAGGTCGGGCACGTCGTGGACGGAGCGGATCCCCTCCTGCACGATGAGCACCTGCACGATGTGCTCGCCCGGGCGCACCAGGCAGTTGGCTTCAGCACCGGCATGACCCACACCGAGCTGCGGCGCACCGAAACCGGTTTCAAGGTGATCGAGATCAACGCCCGGCTGGGCGGTGACCTGATCCCTTACCTCGGCCAGCTCGCCACCGGCGTCGACCTGAGCCTGGCTGCCGCCGCTATCGCCTGCGGCCAGACCCCTGACCTCACGCCGGGCAGCAGCCAGGTCGCCGCGGTGCGGTTCTACTACCCCGACCAGGACCTGACCGTGGCAGAGGTCCGGATCGAGGACGACCGCCTGCCCGCCAGCATTCTCCAGGCCGACGTGCTGGCAGCCCCCGGCCAGCACCTGACGCTGCCGCAACGGCGAACCGGCGTGGCAGGCCGGCTCGCCCAGGCCGTCACCGTGGGCGGCAGCGAGGAGGAGTGCCAGGCTGCCCTCGACGCGGTGGCCGACGCGATCACGGTGGTAGCAGCAGCGCAGTGAACCCGAGAACTGCTTCTCGGCCACGATCACTCCGGGCGGCGTCCACGCGCCGGCCGGCCCGATCCGCAGTCACCGGGACAGCCAGTTGGCAGGAACTGGCACGCCCGCCTGACCAACCCGGCCGGACGGGCTCAGCCGGACCCTTCGCCGGCCTCGGCCCGGGCCTCGGCGCCGCTCTCGCCGACGTCGCTCTCGTCGGTGCCGGCCACCCGTCCCACGAACTCGGAACTGGGGGTGGTGCCGGTGGTGCTGGCCTGGTCGGGTGCCTCGGGGTTGCTCACCCCGCCGGTAGCCCGGCTGCCCGCCACATTGTCATCGGCGCTGGTGTCCGCCTCGCCCTTGTCGTTCGCCATGGCATCGAGTCTGTCCGATGCCCTCTCAATAAGCCAACCGCACGAACCCACCGCACAAGCCCACCGCACGAGCCGACTGCTTGGTCGGCGGCGCTCCCTCTAGGCTGCAGAGATGGATCGCCGACCGTTCGCCACTGTCAGCCGCTGGGACGTCCAGGTCAGCGCCCGGATCGGCGCCACCCGGCTGCCGCCAGTCCTGGAGCGCGGCCTGCCGCTGATCACCCGGGCCGCCGACAAGTCGAAGCTGTGGATGGGGATCTCGGCCGTGCTGGCCGGCTCCGGCAACACCCGGGCCCGCCGGGCGGCGGTCCGCGGCCTGGGCTCCATCGCGGTGGCCAGCCTGCTCGCCAACCAGGTGGGCAAGCGGATGGTGCCCCGGCGCCGGCCGCTGCTGCGCGACGTGCCCATCGGCCGGATCGCCCACCACGTCCCCACCTCCAGCTCCTTCCCGTCCGGGCACTCGGCCTCGGCGGCCGCGTTCGCCGTCGCGACCGCCGCGGAGTTCCCGGAACTCGCGGTGCCGATCGGGGCGCTGGCCGGCGCGGTGTGCTTCTCGCGGATCTTCACCGGCGTGCACTTCACCAGCGACGTGCTGGCCGGTGCCGCGCTGGGCGCCACCGTCGCCGGGATCGGGGTGGCCGCGGTCCCCGCGCACCACCCGGAACCGGTGCGGCTCAGGATCGGTCCCGAGCGTCCCCAGCCGCCCCGCCCGGACGGCCGGGGGGTGGTCACCGTGGTCAGCCTGCACGCCGGCGGGGGCAACAACGACGGGGTGGCGGGGGCCTTCCGCGAGGTGTTGCCGGCGGCCGAGGTGGTCGAGCTCGGGCCGGACGACGACGTCGCCGAGGCGATGAAGGCGGCAGCGGCACGTGCCGAGGTGCTCGGCGTGATCGGCGGGGACGGCACCGTCAATGCCGCCGCGACCGCCGCCGCGGAGGCCGGCATACCGCTGCTGGTGGTGCCCGCCGGCACCTTCAACCACTTCGCCCGGGACCTCGAGCTCGACGAGGTTCCCGACGCCGTGGATGCCCTGACGGCCGGCCGCGCAGTCGCCATCGACGTCGGCGAGGTCGATGGAGAGCTGTTCCTCAACACCGCGAGCCTGGGCAGCTATCCCGAGTTCGTCAAGATCCGGGAGCGCTGGGAGGGCCGGTTCGGCAAGCCGCTGGCCGCCACCTGGGCGATCCTGCACGTGCTGCGGCACTGCCCGCCGCTGGCCGCCGAGGTGGACGGCGTCCAGCGCCGGCTGGTGATGATCTTCATCGGCAACGGCCGCTACTCGCCGCGCGGGTACGTGCCCCGCTGGCGGGCCGGCCTCGACTCCGGGCAGCTGGACATCCGGCTGGTCGACTCGGCCCGGTCGGGCTCGTGGTGGCGGCTGCTGCTCGCGGCGCTGACCGGCGACATGTACCGCACCTCCCGCTACCTCGAGACCCGGACGCCCAGCCTGACGGTCACCATCGACGGCCCGCCCGGTTACCTGGCCCGGGACGGTGAGGTGACCGACGCACCGAGCACGGTCACCTTCTCGGTCCGCCGGGAGGCGCTCACCGTCTATTGCGGTCCGCCCCGGTAGGAATTTATTGCAGGAATCGCTGCAGGAATCACTGTAGGACCCGCTGTAGCGAACCGTGAGCGGCCTCGATAAATCCTGACTTACTCGATGTAATGTCAGGCATGTAGTCATTACAAGGCACGGCAAGAGTGGAGAAAGTCGCTGCCCTCCGTTCGCTAGCCTGGAACCGATTTCGCTTACGAAACCTGGACTTTCTCCCAGCCGGGCCGGCGCGCGCAAGCCGTCCCGCATAGCACGCAGAGGTGGTTCTCGACCCTGATCCCAGATGCCGGAGGCGTGGTGTTCGCCACGTCGAATTGAGGGTTCCGCCTGACATTAGGCGTGGGTTACTGTCTGCAAAACCAAGGCATTGAAGGAGTTGACCTGTGCCCACCCATCAGATCCAGGCGCTGTTTCTGGGCCTGGCCGCGATTCTGGTATTGGCCCGGGTCCTCGGCCTGGTAGCCGCCCGGCTCGGTCAGCCGCCGGTGATCGGTGAGATCATTGCCGGGATTGCGATGGGTCCGACGTTGTTCGGGGGCCAGATCGCCTCGACGCTGTTTCCCACCGAGATCCGGCCGTTGTTGGCCGCGTTGGCCAATGTGGGGTTGGCGTTGTTCATGTTCATCGTGGGGTGTGAGCTGGAGCTCGCCACGGTGGTGGAGCGCAAGCTGATGCCGATCAGCGTGTCGGTGGGGTCGACGGTGTTGCCGTTCCTGCTCGGCTCGGGTCTGGGCTTGTACTTGTATGCCGATCACCATCACGGGTCCCGGTTGGGGTTTGTGTTGTTCTTCGCCGCGTCGATGTCGGTGACGGCGTTTCCGGTGCTGGCCCGGATCCTGTCGGACCGGGGCATGACCCAGACCCGGCTCGGGGCGGTGGCATTGGCCAGCGCCGCGATCAGCGACGTGCTGGCCTGGGGCCTGCTGGCAGTGGCGGTCACGGTCAGCGGCGGCGGGTCCGGGCAGTGGCGCACCCTGCTGCTGCCGGTCTTCGTAGTACTCATGTTCACCGTCATCCGGCCGGCGTTGGCCTGGCTGGTCACGGCCTGCAGCAACCGGGGCACCCCGCCGGCCGAGCTGCTGGTACCGGTCGTGGTCGGCCTGCTGCTGTCGTCCTGGGCCGCCGAATGGATGGGGGTGCACCTGATCTTCGGAGCGTTCCTGTTCGGCGCCGTCATGCCCCGCGACGGCCTGCACGGCGCCCGCCGCCAGATCGTGGCCCGAATCGAACCGGTCACCACCCTGGTACTGCTGCCGATCTTCTTCATCGTCGCCGGGTTCAAGGTCGACCTGTCCGACCTCGGTGCTGCCGCCTGGGGCGAACTGGTCCTCATCATGCTGGTCGCCATCCTCGGCAAGACCCTCGGCGCCTACCTCGGCGCCCGAGCCCAAGGAGCCGGCAACCGGGACGCCGCCGTGCTGGCCACCCTGATGAACACCCGCGGCCTCACCGAACTGGTCATCCTCAGCGTCGGCCTGCAACTGGGCTTCCTCGACGGACAGCTCTACTCCCTCATGGTCGTCATGGCCGTCATCACCACCACCATGGCCGGCCCACTGCTCGCCTGGCTCTACCCCCGCCGGCAGGTCGAGCAGGACGCCGCCGAGTTCGCCGCCACCGCCAGCCCGAGCTAGGCCGGGGCACCGGGGCCCGCCCCGCCAGGCGCCCGGCCGAACTGGACACGGAGCGCGGGGTGGCCGGCCCGGCGTTCTGGTTCGATCTGGAGCAGAGCACGGGATCGGGTTCTCTCGGCAGCCGTACCTCGGCGGCCACCGACCCCGCGAGGAGTGTTGATGGTGCACGTTGCTCAGCCGGTCGTGCCGGTGGAGTCGGTGTTTGTTCGGATTCCGGCTGCTGCGGTGCGGCATGGTGCGGTGAATTTGGCGCAGGGGGTGTTCGATCATGGGCCGCCGGCGCAGGTGTTGGCGGCGCTTACCGAAGTGGGGGCGGGGACGGAGCATCAGTACGCGCCCAGTGCCGGGCATCCGGTGTTGCGGGCGGCGTTGGCCGGCCGGTACGGGCCGTTGGACCCGGACACCGAGATCACCGTGTGCGCCGGTGCCACCGAGGCGTACTACAGCACGATGGCGGCGCTGATTCGTCCGGGGGATGAGGTGATTGTGGTGGAGCCGGCGTATGAGCAGTACGCGCCGGTGATCACCGGCTTCGGCGGCATCGTCCGCCCGGTCCGGTTGACCGGGCCGGGTGACCGGCTGGACGCGGCGGCGCTGGCGGCGGTGACCAGCCCGGCGACCCGGGTGATCGTGGTGAACAGTCCGTGGAATCCGTTCGGGCGGTGCCTGGATGAGCTGGAGTGGCAGGCGGTGGCCGAGTTGGCCGAGACGAGGGGGGTGGTGGTGGTCTCGGATGAGACCTACGAGCACCTGGTGCTGGACGGCCGGCCACACCGGGGGGTGCTGGAGCGGGTGGCGGACCCGGAGTTGCGGGTCAAGATCTCCTCGGCGTCGAAGACGCTGGCCGTGACCGGGTGGCGGGTCGGGTGGGCGCTGGCCGGGCCGGGGTTGACCGCCCGGATTCGGGCTGCGCACCAGTTCGTCACTTTCTGCCCGGCCGCCCCGCTGCAACTGGCGGTGGCCCGGGTGCTGGACAGCCCCGACTTCGACGACCTGATCACCAGCACGGTGACCGGCATGGCGGAGCAGGTGACCGGGTTCGTTCACACCCTGACCGGCCTCGGCATCCCCACCCGGGTGCCCGAGGCCGGCTTCTACGTGCTGGCCGACGTCGGCGACGACGCCACCGCCTGGTGTGAACGGATGGTCCTCGACCACGGGGTGGCCGGGCTGCCGCTGTCGGTGTTCTACTCCCACCCCGTTCCCGAAGCAGCCAGCATGGTCCGCTTCGCCCTGTGCAAACAACCCAGCACGCTGGCCGAAGCCAGCCGGCGGCTACAAGCCCGACTGGCCCCGAGCAGGCCGGCCTGAGAGGAACCTCGCGACAACGACAGCGCCGGCCCGGTACTCGCGAGTACCGGGCCGGCGCCGTGTGGTTCGGAACTACCGATCAGAGCCGATCAGTAGCGGTAGTGGTCGGACTTGAACGGTCCCTCGACGTCGACGCCGAGGTACTCGGCCTGCACCTTGGACAGCACGGTCAGGTGCGCGCCGACCGCCTCCAGGTGCAGCCGGGCTACCTTCTCGTCCAGGTGCTTGGGCAGCACGTAGACCTGCTTGTCGTACTCGCCCTGCTTGGTGTAGAGCTCGATCTGCGCCATGGTCTGGTTGGTGAACGAGTTCGACATCACGAAGCTCGGGTGACCGGTGGCGTTGCCCAGGTTGAGCAGCCGGCCCTCGGACAGCACGATGATCGCGTGGCCGTCCGGGAAGGTCCACTCGTGAACCTGCGGCTTGACCTCCTTCTTGACGATGCCCGCCACCTTGGCCAGGCCCGCCATGTCGATCTCGGTGTCGAAGTGGCCGACGTTGCCGACGATCGCGTTGTGCTTCATCCGGGCCATGTGCTCGACCATGATGATGTCGCGGCCGCCGGTGGTGGTGATGAAGATGTCGGCCTCGGACACCACGTCCTCCACCCGGACGACCTGCAGGCCGTCCATGGCCGCCTGCAGCGCGCAGATCGGGTCGATCTCGGTGACCACGACGCGGGCGCCCTGGCCGCGCAGCGACTCCACCGCGCCCTTGCCGACGTCGCCGTAGCCGCAGACCACGGCGAGCTTGCCGGCCAGCATCACGTCGGTGGCCCGGTTGATGCCGTCGACGAGGGAGTGCCGGATGCCGTACTTGTTGTCGAACTTGGACTTGGTGACCGAGTCGTTGACGTTGATCGCCGGGAACAGCAGCTGGCCGTCCTTGGCGAGCTTGTAGAGCCGCTTGACGCCGTTGGTGGTCTCCTCGGTGACGCCCTTGATCTCGGCCGCCACCCGGGTGAAGCGCTGCTTGTCGCGGGCCATGCTCTCGGTCAGGGTCTTGAGGATCTGCTGCAGCTCCTCGTGGTCGTCCTCCGACGGCTGCGGCACCGCGCCGGCAGCCTCGTACTCGACGCCCTTGTGCACCAGCAGGGTGGCGTCGCCGCCGTCGTCGACCAGCATGTTCGGGCCGAGCCCGTTGCCGAAGTCGAACAGCTGGTCGGTGCACCACCAGTACTCGGCCAGCGTCTCGCCCTTCCAGGCGAAGACCGGCGTGCCGGTGGGCTGCTCCGGGGTGCCGTTCGGGCCGACCACGACGGCGGCCGCGGCCTCGTCCTGGGTGGAGAAGATGTTGCAGGACACCCAGCGCACCTCGGCGCCGAGCGCGACCAGGGTCTCGATGAGCACCGCGGTCTGGATGGTCATGTGCAGCGAGCCCGCGATCCGGGCGCCGCGCAGCGGCTGGGCCTCGGCGTACTCGCGGCGGATGGCCATCAGGCCGGGCATCTCGTGCTCGGCCAGCTTCATCTGGTGGCGGCCGTACTCCGCGAGCGAGATGTCGGCGATCGCGAAGTCCATTCCGTTGACGTGCTGCAGTCGTGTGCTCATGGTTCCTCTCGGAGATCGGTGGGGGACTGGCCAACGCCCGTGCCGGCGGGGCGGCCCGGACGGGTGGATACGCGGCGAGGAGTACGTAACAAGTAAGGGCACCTCCTCGTCGGAGGCGCCCTTCAGGTGATCGCGGGTCGAGCGTGGCGGATGGTATCCGTCGCAGCGCCTCTCGACCTGGACCGCGCCATACCAGCGGCGCGTACCCATATTAACACGGTGATCCGGCCGGGCAATCCGTCCGCGCTGCCCGGGTAAGGACCGGCTGGCTAGGGTGGCAGGCGCGGCGCGGTGCGGCCCTCGACCCCAGGAGTAGCCGCTGCCGCGGGCGAGAAGCATACGGAGCGGCCGATGCGGGCACTGGTGGTCGAGCAGGGCTACAGCCGGGGTGCGCTGGCCGCCGTCCGGGCGCTGGCCCAGGCCGGCTGGTGGGTCGGGGTGGGCACGCCGGACGGGCGCGGCCTGGCCGCGGCGTCCCGGTCCTGCGCCCGCCGGCACCGGGTGCCGGCTGCCCACGCCGACCAGCCGGCGTTCCTGGCCGCGGTGGCCCGGGCGGTGGCCGAGGGCGGCTACGAGGTGGTCTTCGGCGCCGGCGAGGCCGAGGTGCTGACCCTGTCCGAGTACCGGCACGCCGTGCCCGCAGTGGTGCCGCACGCCGAGCACCGCAGCGTGCTGGCCGCCCTGGACAAGGCCCGGCTGGCCGAGGCCGCGGTGGCGGCCGGCTTCGCGGTGCCCCGGACGCTGGAACCCGGCGCGCTGACCGACGAGGCGCTGCCGGTGGTGGTGAAGGCGCGGCTGCACGCCCGGCCCGGGCAGGCCGGGGCGCCGCCCCGCATCGACACCAACGTGGTGGTCGGCGCCACCGCCACCCGCCGCCGAGTGGGCCAGATCGCCGCGCTCGGCGGCGAGGCCGAGGTGCAGGAGTACCTGGAGGGCCGGCTGACCGCCTACGCCGCAGTGGTCGGCGCGGACGGCCGGGTGGTTGCGGAGTCCATGCAGGAAGCGTCGCGGATCTGGCCGCCGGGTGCCGGGGCCAGCTGCCGGGCGGTCAGCGTGCCGGTGCCACCGGAGCTCGCCGGGCGGGCCGCGGCACTGCTCGCCGCGCTGGGCTGGTTCGGCCTGGCCGAGCTGCAGTTCCTGGTGCCGGCCGACGGCAGCCCCCGGCTGATCGATCTGAACGGCCGCTACTACGGCTCGCTGGCGCTGGCCGTTGCCGCCGGGGCGAACCTGCCCGCGGTGTGGGCGGCACTGGCCACCGGGCGCGCGGCGGCGCCGGTCACCGCTGCCGCCGGCGTCCGGTACTCCTGGTGGGAGGGTGACCTGCGTCGGGCGGTCCGGGAGCGTCGCGGCGGGCTGGTCCGGGACCTGGCCGGCGCGCTGGGTGCCGGCGTCGGGGCGGTGCACAGCATCGGGCGCTGGCGGGATCCGGCACCGGCGCTAGCCCAAGCCCGCCGGCTGCTGGCCGAGCGCCGCAACGGCCGCGGCTGACCCGCCGAGCGGGCCCGCGGGGTCACGACAGCTACGGCCCCGACTAGGACTCTGGGGGAGGGCTGGCGAGCGGCAGCAGCACCTGGAAGCGGGTGTCGCCCGGCCGGGACTCGACCCGCAGGTCGCCGCGGTGCTTGTTCACCACGATCCGCCAGGAGATGTCCAAGCCCAGGCCGGTGCCCTCGCCGAACGCCTTGGTGGTGAAGAACGGCTCGAAGATCCGGCCCTGGACCTCGGGCGCGATCCCGCTGCCGGTGTCGGCGATCTCGACCAGCAACCGGTCGCCTACCAGCCCGGTGCGGATGCTCAGCGTGCCGCCGTCGGGCATCGCCGCCACCGCGTTGTCGATCAGATTCGTCCAGACCTGGTTGAGTTCGGCGGCATAGGCCGGGATGGCCGGCAGCGACCGGTCGTAGTCCTTCACCAGCGTGATCGACTTGCCGAACTTGCGTCCCATCATCAGCAGGGTGCTGTCCAGCAGCTCGTGCACGTCGACTGTCGAGTGCGGCGCCCGGTCCATCTGCGAGTACTGCTTGGCCGCGGCCACCAGGGTCGAGACCCGGGTGGTGGAGTCCTCGATCTCGTTCATCAGCAGCTCGGTCTCGAGCGTGTAGTTCAGCCATCGCAGCGCACCCTCGCGGATGCCCGGGTCCAGCGCGTCGGTGACGGTCGCCAGCCAGTCGACGTCCAGCCCCGCCTGCACGAATGTCGGGGCCAGCTCCCAGCCGTCGGCGATGCCGTGCTCGTCGAGCCAGTCCGCGAGCTCGTCCTCGCGGTCGGCCGCCTGCATCGGCGACAGCGCCGGTGCCTTGGACACGTGTTCGACGGCGTCCTCCTGGATCCGGATCAGCGTCTCCAGGGCCAGCCGGTCATACGGGCCGGCGGCGATCGTGCCTAGCTTGCGACGCATGCCGGCGACCCGGTCCCGCAGCGACGAGGTGGCCCGGACGGCCGCGGCGGCCGGGTTGTTCAGCTCGTGGGTGAGGCCGGCCGACAGCGCCCCCAGCGCCAGCAGCCGCTCGCGTTGGCCCACCGCCTGCTGGACATTCTGGATGCCGAAGAACAGCCCCTCCAGCAGGTGCAGCGCCATCGGGAACCATTCCTGGATGAGCTGGGCGAACCTGTCGGCGTCCAGCACGAAGAAGCGCGACGGCGCCAGCACCCGCAGCGAGCTGTCGTAGCGCTGCGGCACCCGGTCGCCGAGGTAGGCGCGCCAGGCACCGGCATACACGCCGCGCTCGGAGGTGCGGTTGACCTCGACGTCCTCGCTGCCGATCCGGCGCGAGATCACCAGTGAGCCCTCCATCAGGACGAAGAAGCAGCTGGCCGGGTCGCCTTCGGTGTACACCGGCCCGGTGTCGAAGTGCTCCACCCGGCCGTGCTCGCACAACCAGTTCAACTGCTCCTGGCTGAGCTTGGCGAACAGGAACAGGCTGCGCAGCTCGTCCGGCCCGCACGGCAGGGACGGGCGAGCCGCCGGCTCGGATCGGGTCATAGCTTCTCCAGGTATCGGTGTACGAGCATGACCGCCATCGCGCCCTCGCCGACGGCCGAGGCCACTCGCTTGGCCGAGTCGGCACGGGCGTCGCCGGCGACGAAGACGCCCGGGACGCTGGTCTCCAGGTGGTAGGGCGGCCGCTGCATCGGCCACTGCCCGGGCAGCTGGCCCTCGACCAGCAGATCCGGCCCGGCGACCACGAAACCGAGCGGGTCGCGCACCACCACGCCCTCCAGCCACTGGGTGCGCGGCTGCGCTCCGATGAAGGCGAACAGCCACTGGGTCTCGACCTGCTCGGTAGCGCCCGTGACGGTGTCGCGCAGCGTCAGCCCCTGCAGGTGGTCGGTGCCGTGTGCAGCCGCGATCTCGGTGCAGGTGCGCACCGCGATGTTGTCGATGCCGGCCAACTGCTGCACGAGGTAGTACGACATCGACGACTCGATCGAGTTGCCGCGCACCAGGATGGTCACCGACCTGGCCTGCCGGGAGAGGAAGACTGCGGCCTGGCCGGCCGAGTTCGCGCCGCCCACCAGGTAGACGTCCTGGGCGGCGCAGTTGGCGGCCTCGGTGAGGGCCGAACCGTAGAACACCCCGCGGCCGGTGAACTCGGCCAGGCCGGGGCCCTGCAGCTGCCGGTAGGAGACGCCGGTCGCCAGGATCACGGTGTGCGCGTCCAGACTGGTGCCGTCGGAGAACCGCACCCGGCGGGCCGATCCGGTGACCTCCAGGCCCACCACGTCGCGGGTGGTGAGCAGTTCCGCGCCGAACCGGACAGCCTGCCGCCTGGCCCGCTCGGTCAACTGGCCGCCCGACACCCCGTCCGGAAATCCCAGATAGTTCTCGATTCTGCTGCTCTGGCCGGCCTGGCCGCCGGTGGCGGTCCGCTCCACCAGCACCGTCCGCAGCCCCTCGGACGCGCCGTACACCGCCGCACCCAGTCCCGCCGGGCCGCCACCGATCACGATCAGGTCGTAGAAGCCCCCGGTCGGCGTGGTGCTCAGCCCGACCCGCTCGGCGAGCTCGGCGTCGGTCGGCTCGACCAGCGCGGCCCCGTCCTCGGTGACCACCACCGGCAGCCGCCGATCGTCGGCACCGGCCGCGGCCAGCAACCGGCTGCCCTCCGGCTCCTCGGAGAGGTAGAAGCGGTAGGGCACCTGGTTACGGGCGAGGAACTCCCGGACCTCGGCCGAGCGCGCCGACCACCGGTGCCCGACGACCTTAGTCTCGGGAACCGGCCGGTGGTCGGCCGCCGACCAGGCCTCCAGCAGCGCGTCGATCACCGGGTAGAGCTTCTCCTCCGGCGGGTCCCACGGCTTGAGCAGGTAGTGGTCGAGGTCGACCACGTTGATGGCGTCGATCGCTGCGTTGGTGTCGGCGTAGGCGGTCAGCAGTACCCGGCGGGCCGAGGGGTAGAGGTCCATCGCCTGTTCCAGGAACTCGATGCCGCTCATGTTCGGCATCCGGTAGTCGGCCAGGATCACCGCGACCAGGTCGCCGCGCAGCTTCAGCTCCCGCAGCGCTTCCAGCGCCTGGGCGCCGGACTCGGCTCGCACGATCCGGTGGCTGCCACCGTACTTGCGCCGCAGGTCACGGGCCACAGAGCGGGACACGCTCGGGTCGTCGTCGACGGTCAGCAGGGCGGGGCGGTCGGGGAGCTGCTCACTGGCCTGCATGGCCCCATCCTAGGACTCCGCGTACGGTGGCGGGCCTGTCCGGCGGGCTGCCCAAAACTCTTCCGAACGGCCTGCAGGCCAGGAATACTGGGGGCTCGGAGAGGGTTGGGAAGGTATGAGAGGCGACAGCGTCGAGATCGTTCTGGACACCGGCGAGGGCAGCCGGACCTACACCATCACCGCCACCCGGGCCGGCCGGCGGGTCGAGGTCAGCCACGGCCGCGGCCTGGTCGAGGTCACCGAGGTGACCCGCGGCGGCACCCCGGTCCGTACCGCCCGATTCATGAGCGGCCGGGTGATCGCCGTGGTGGAGCACCCCGCAGCAGACGCAACCCCGGCCGACGGCCCGTCGGTCACCCCGCTGCACCGGCCGGCCTGACCGCCCTGCCGAGCCCGGCTTTCCGTCCGGCCCGGCTTTTCCGTCCGGCGGGTTCAGCTGTTGTCGTGGCGTTCCTCGGCCACCCGGTGCGGCACCCGCAGCAGCCGGATCGAGGTGACCAGCACCAGCCCGCCCACCAGGTTCCCGAACGCGGACCAGGCCAGCGCGCCGAGCCAGTCCAGCCAGCCGTAGCCGGCATCCCCGCTGAGCAGGCCCGAGAACATCAGGATCGAGTCGAGCACCGAGTGGAACAGCTCGGCGCCGACCAGCACGAACGACATCAGCACCGCCGGGACGATCTTGACCCCCATGTCGTCGCTGGCGTGCTGCATCCGGGTGAGCAGCGTGATCACGGTGCCGGCCAGCACCGCCAGGAAGAACGACCGCCAGGACATCCCCAGCTCGGCGTAGTGCCGGCCGGCCTCGATCGCGGTCGGCCGGATGTCGGGGAGGGCCGCCACCACCATGCCGGCCAGCACGAAACCGCCGGCCAGGTTCATCGCCAGGGTCACCAGCCACAGCCGGGCGAGTTCGGCGACCGAGCCGCGCTTGGCCACCACCGCGATCACCGGCACCAGGAAGTTCTCGGTGAACAGCTCGCTGCGTGCCATCAGCAGCGCCACGAAGCCGATGGTGAAGGCCAGCGCGCCGAGCAGCGGGTTGCCGGTGTGGTGGCGGACCACCAGGTAGGCCAGCACCCCCACCCCGACGTCCACGCCGCCCAGGAAGCCGGTCGCCAGCAACGGCAGCAGCGGCCGGGACAGCCGGGCGTCCCCCTCGTCCACCAGCCGGTCGAAAGCCTCCTCGATCTCCGGCTCCTCGCGGGCGCCGACTGGTGAGGTGAAGCTGGCCGCACTGCCGGACGGACGCTGCATGCTCGACCCCTTGCGATGGGGCGATCTGGCTGCGCGTTCAGCCGCCGCTGACTGCGAGCCTACTCGAGCGCCCGCGCCCGGACGGTCCTCAGCTGACGTTGAGCAGGACGCGGTCCAGCAGGAAGTTCGTCTGCCGGTGGGAGTTCTCGCTCGCGCTGAACGTCACCGTCAGCAGGGTGCCGGCGTAGTCCGACAGGTCGAAGGTGTGCAGCTGGTACCCGGCGGCGGCGTCGAGGTTGGAGTAGCTGCCCAGGGTGGCCAGCACCGCGCCGGTCGGCGAGCGCAGCGTCACGGTCAGCGTGTCGGTGTCGGCGGGCTTGCGCTCGGCCGTGTCGATGTGCAGCCGGAAGCTGAGGGTGGCCGTCTGGCACCCGGCCGGAATGCCGACCGCCTGGCTGAGCGTGTCGGTCTGGGTGCCACCCGGGCCGCCGAGCCAGGCCATCCAGCTGCCGCCGGCGGCCGGTTCGGCGTCGGTCTCGTGCACCACGACCTCGGTGCTGCCGGTCCACGGGGCGGCGATGCCGGACTCGAAGCCGGAGTTGACGATCAGCTGCGCCGGCACGCACTCGGGTATCGGGGGAGGAGCGGGACTGGACGTGCTGGGAGTCGGAACGGGAGTGGTGGGGGTCGGAACGGGAGTGGTGGGTGTCGGAACGGGAGTGGTGGGTGTCGGAACCGGCGTGCCGCCGCTGGTGCTCCAGATGTCGGTGATCGGGGTGGCGCTGGCGCTGGCTCCCGCGTACGGCAGGTCGTAGGCGTCCTCCAGGGTGCGCAGCACGGTGTAGTGGTCGATCCGCTCGGAGTAGTTGCCGGCCTGCACCGAAGCGCCTGAGAACACCGTGGGAATCCGGTTGCCGGAGCTGTTGTCGTCCTCGTCGAAGGTCAGTACCAGCAGGCTGTTGTGCGTCATCGCCCACTGGACGTAGCCGTCGAGATGGTCGTGCAGCCAGGTGTCACCCTGCGCCACCGTGCCGTCGTGCATGTCGTTGTCCAGGTTCGGCACCACGAACGAGATCGTGGGCAACTGGCTGTAGTCGGAGGGAAACGCATCCAACGTCCGGTTCGACGATGCCGGGACGTTGGTGAAGTTGACCCAGGGATTGTGCTTGCGGGCATAGGTGCCGCTGCTGCAGCCGGTGTAGCCGTCGTAGGGCATTGACTCGGAGTACCCCGTGAAGGACAGCGAATTCGCGATCAGCTCCGCGCCGAGGTTGGCGGTGGAGAAGGTGTGCGGGCAGGAGTCGTCGGTCACGCCCTGGGTGGAGCCGGAGAACAGCGCCAGGTAGTTGGGTTCGCTGGGATGGGTGATGGCGTAGGACTGGGTGAAGTTCGCGCCGGCCGCGGCGAGGGAATTGATATACGGCGCCGCGGAATTGCCGATCACATCGGAGTTGGAATGGTTTTCCATCACCACCACCACGACGTGGTCCGGACGCGGGACCGCGCTGGTGGCGGTGGCGTATCGGGCCCGGCCGGCGTTGACGAGTGCGGCAGCCACTACGGCAGCGACGGCCAGCACGGTGATGCGTAGCGGTAATCGGTATGCGATCACGGTAGGACTCCTCCCCGCCACGTCCTACCGTGCCCCGCAGCCGGCGGCCGGCACAAGAGGCACCGCCGTTAAGTTTTGAAGATTCAGCTTGTGATCATGGACGAAAGTCAGGGGCTGGGCGTACCGGAACCACACAGACGACGACTCCCGGCCCCACCGGGACCGGGAGTCGTCGTGCCTGATCAGGGGTGCTGTCAGGCAATGAACTCGAACGCGCCGATGTCCGGACGCAGCCCCTGCGGCCGGTGCACGCTCATGATGTCGGTTGTCGGAGCGCCTGCCGACCGGCCGGCGTCGATCGCTGCCGACCCTCTGGTCAGCCGGTAGTTGAAGGCCGATGCGTCCACGAAGGCCGGGCTGCCGCTGACGTTGCCACCCGCGTAACGGATCTTCGCATTGCCGTTGAAGTTGCGGATGTCGGTGATGGTGTGCGCCGGGAAGCTGTAGAACATCCCGTTTCCGCTGTTGGTGATGAGGTTGTTGGAGTAGGTGGCGAAGGCACCCATCTCGAAGATCTGGAAGTTGTTGTTGGCCGTGAAGATGTTGTTGACGACCGAGGCCTTGCCCGAGGTGTGGTTGGACACGAACAGCCCACCGCCGGAGGCGGCGCTGCCGGCCCGGGAGGCGTTGGAGACGACGGTGTTGTTCACCAGCACCAGCGATCCGGTGCCGACGAAGGCCACGCCGCCACCGAGCGGGGCGGAGTTCTGCCGCAGTGCGTTGTTCTGGATGGTCGCCTCGGAGTTGGCCAGGTAGATGCCGCCGCCGCCCGGGCCGGAGCCGGTGTCGAGGACGGTGTTCTTGGCGATGTTGTTGCCGTCGAGCCTGGAGACCGAGCCCTCGGCCAGCACGATGCCGCCGCCGAAGCGGGTGGTCCGGTTGCCGATGATGCTGTTGTGCGCAATGGCCGGCCGGGAGTGGCCGAACACCGCGATGCCGCCGCCGCTGCCGCTGCCCGGCTGGGACGCCGAGGTCAGCGCGGAGTTGCCGGTGATGCTGTTGGAGCTGATGCTGGGCGTGCTGCCGGTGGTCTCGACGTGGATGCCGCCGCCGTAGGGCGCGGAGTTGCCGGTGATGGTGTTGTGCGCGATCACCGCGTTCACGCCGGTGCGCAGCATCACCCCGCCGCCGGCCTGGCTGGCCACGTTGTTGGTGATGGTGTTGCTGATCACGCTGGGGGCCGAGCGGTAGCTCGGCCGCGAGACGTCGTTCTCGAGGTAGATGCCGCCGCCGCCGTAGCCGCGGTTGGCGGTGATGGTGTTGCCGGTGATCTTGGGGCTGGAGAACATCACCGCGAACACCCCGCCACCGAACCGGGCGGCGATGTTGTTGTGGATGCTGTTTCCGATGATGGTCGGGTTCGAGTGGTTGTAGACCAGGATGCCGGCGCCGTCGTTGGACCGGTTGGACGCGATCTCGTTGTTACGGATGGTGGGGCTGGCGTAGTTGGCGATGGTGATGCCGCCGCCCTGACCGCTGGGCGCGGAGCCGGACACGATCCGGAAGCCCTGCAGGGTCATGGTGCCGGCCGGGATGTTCTGGATCATCACCGGCGTGCGGCCGGGGTTGCCGGCGATCACCGTGGACGCGGGGCCGGACACCGAGCGGATGGTGATCCGCTTGCCCACGATGGTGATGTTCTCCCGGTACGTGCCCGGCGAGACCGAGATGGTGTCGCCGTTGTGCGCGGCGGCGATGGCGGCGCTGATGGTGCGGTACTTGCTGGGCACCGACAGCGTCGCGGCTCCGGCCGGGCCGGCGGGGGCGATCACGGTCAGCAGCGCACCACCCAGGACGGCGGCGGACGCTGCGGCAATTACTCGTCTCATCAGATTCCCTGCGTTAGGCGTTTGTTAAGCAGACAAAATTGCTGTTCACCCTAAGTGACCATTCGGCCACTCGCAAACTGAGACAAGGAATACGGCGTGGCGAATTGTCAGCCGCCAGCCAGTGCAGACAGGGCGTGGCCGGTGAGCCGGTAGGTCGTCCAGCCCTCGTCCGGCTCGGCGCCCAGCGCCCGGTAGAACCCGATCGCCGGGGTGTTCCAGTCCAGGACTTCCCATTCCACACCGGTCAGACCGCGCCGGCAGCTCTCCTCGGCGAGCGCGGCCAGCAGGCCCCGGCCGAGGCCGCTGCCGCGGTGCCCGGGCTGGACGTAGAGGTCCAGCAGGTAGATCCCGTGACTGCCCTTCCAGGTCGAGTAGTTCAGGAACCACAGCGCGTACCCGGCCACCGTGCCGGCCACCTCGGCGACATGGCCGAACAGCGCCGGTGCCGGGCCGAACAGCGCCTGGTGCAACTGGTCCGGGGTAAGCCGGCACTCGGCCGACAGCCGCTCGTACTCGGCCAGCTCGTACACCAGGCCGACCACCGCGGCCACGTCCGCTTCGCGAACCCGCCGGATGCCGGTTGCCGACAAATCCACTGACAGATCTGGAGCCACCTTCTGCCCTCAGCCCAGCGCGCGCAGCAGCGGCACGACCTGCTCGCCGAAGGCAGCCAGGAACCGGGACTGGTCGTGGCCGGGGGCGTGGAAGACCAGGTGGGTGAAGCCGTAGTCCAGGTACGGCCGGATCGCCTCGACCGCGCTGTCCGGGTCGCTGGCCACGATCCAGCGGCTGGCCACCTGCTCGATCGGCAGCGCGGCGCCGGCCGCCTGCATCTCGATCGGGTCGTGCAGACCGCTCTTCTGCTCGGCGGTCAGCGCCAGCGGCGCCCAGAACCGGGTGTTCTCCAGCGCCTGCTCGGGATCAGGGTCGTAGGACAGCTTGATCTCGATCATCCGGTCCAGCTGCCCGGGATCCCGGCCGGTGGCCGCCAGTCCCTCCTCGACGGCCGGCATCAGCTTGTCGGTGTACAGCTCGGCGCCCTTGCCGGAGGTGCAGATGAAGCCGTCCCCGGCCCGGCCGGCGTACCGGGCCACCACCGGGCCGCCGGCGGCGACGTAGACCGGCACCGGCCGCTCGGGCCGGTCGTAGACGGTGGCGTCGGTGCACTGGTAGTACTGGCCGTCGAAGGTGACCCGCTCCTGCGACCACAGCAGCCGCATCAGCTCGACCGCCTCGCGCAGCCGGGCGAACCGCTCCTTGAACTCAGGCCATTCCAGCCGGGCCACCGCCACCTCGTTGAGCGCCTCGCCGGTGCCGATGCCCAGCAGCATCCGGTCCGGGTACAGGCAGGCCAGGGTGCCGAAGGCCTGGGCGATGATCGCCGGGTTGTATCGGAAGGTGGGGGTGAGCACGCTGGTGCCCAGCTGCACCCGGCTGGTGCGCTCGCCGACGGCCGCCAGCCAGGACAGCGCGAACGGGGCATGGCCGCCGTCGTGCTGCCAGGGCTGGAAGTGGTCGGAGATCATCACGCTGTCCAGGCCGCGCTGCTCGGCCTCGACCGCGTAGTCCAGCAGTTGGCGCGGTGCGAACTGCTCGGCCGAGGCCTTGTACCCGATCTTCAACGACATGACGCCGCCTTCCTGTTCGTCCCGCTTCGTCCGTGCCGGTTTCTGGGCAACTCCTGCCCGGCTCTCTTTCGTACCGGGTCAGCCGCCGCCCATTCCGTAGACCCGGCTCACCACCAGCCGCAGCAGCACTCGCTGGTCGGTGACCATCGCCTGCCGGAACTCCTCCCAGTCCGGGTGCTCGCCCTGCACGTCCCGGTAGAGCGCGATGAGATCCGCCACGGTGTCATCGTGCGGGTCGGCGGCCACCGGGCTGAGCCGGGCGGTCGCCTCGGCCACCGCGTAGGACCAGAAGTCCGGCGTGCTGACGTGCAGGCTGGCGCGCGGGTCGCGCTGCAGGTTGCGGTACTTGGCCCGGGTGGCGGTGATCGAGATCCGCACCACACCGGGCTCCGGCGCGGCGGGGTCGGCGCTGAAGGCGTAGGCGATGTTGGACAGCTGCGGCCGGCCGTCGGACTTGAGGGTGGCCAGCACCCCGGAATGCCGGCCGGCCAGCAGGTCGACGAGCGCGCTTGGTCCTTCGATGGCGGTCATGGCGGCACCTCCGGGGCTGGACTGGCTGGACTGGTCGGGCTGGGCTGGTCGGTCGGGCGGAGCTGCCTCCACCGTAGGGACCCGCGCTGCCTCCACCGTAGGCCAGTGCCGCCTCTCCCGGCGGAGGGTCCGCCCCGGCGGGTGCCGCGTGCGCGATTCCCCCGTGCCGGGTGCACCGGCCCGGTGCGGCGGTGGCTATTCTGGCCGAGCAACGCCCGGACAGTGCGGCGACCGTCCGGCGCGACCTGAGTTCCACAGACGAGCCGGAGGCCGGAGTTGACCCTCACCGCAGGCAGCAGTCCGGGCGAGAGCCCGCGCAAGGTCGAGCCCGCGCCGATCGTGAGCCGGCCCTACCCGGCCGAGACTCCTGCCAACGGCTCGATGTTCCTGCAGGTGCTGCGCACCACCGATCACAAGCTGATCGGCCGGATGTACATGGTCACCTCGTTCGCCTTCTTCCTGCTCGGCGGGGTGATGGCGCTGGTGATGCGCGCCGAGCTCGCCCGGCCGGGCATGCAGTTCCTGACCGCCGAGCAGTACAACCAGCTGTTCACCATGCACGGCACGATCATGCTGCTGTTCTTCGCCACCCCCAGCGTGTTCGCGTTCGCCAACCTGGTGCTGCCGCTGCAGATCGGCTCGCCGGACGTGGCCTTCCCGCGGCTGAACGCCTTCTCCTACTGGCTGTACCTGTTCGGCGCGACGGTGGCGGTGCTCGGCTTCGTCACCCCGCAGGGCGCGGCCGACGGCGGCTGGACGTTCTACCTGCCGTTGAACGACATGACCAACTCGCCGGGCATCGGCACCGACCTGTGGATCCTGGGCCTGGCGGTGTCGGGTCTGGGCACCATCCTGGGCGGCGTCAACATGATCACGACGGTGCTGTGCCTGCGCGCGCCCGGCATGACGATGTTCCGGATGCCCATTTTCACCTGGAACATCCTGGTCACCTCGCTGCTGGTGCTGCTGGCCTTCCCGATCCTGACCGCGGCGCTGCTGGTGCTGTGGGTCGACCGGCACCTGGGCGCGCAGGTGTATGCCACCGCCAACGGCGGCGCAATCCTGTGGCAGCACCTGTTCTGGTTCTTCGGCCACCCCGAGGTCTACATCCTGGCGCTGCCGTTCTTCGGCATCGTGTCCGAGATCTTCCCGGTGTTCAGCCGCAAGCCGCTGTTCGGCTACAAGGGCCTGGTGCTGGCGACGCTGTCCATCGGCGCGCTGTCGCTGACGGTGTGGGCGCACCACATGTTCGCCACCGGCGTGGTGCTGCTGCCGTTCTTCTCGTTCCTGTCCTTCCTGATCGCGGTGCCGACCGGGCTGAAGTTCTTCAACTGGA
>Ga0326721_10000077_pt1 | contig 70593 bp, 57 predicted proteins | sample SGPome_FD_203951 | JGI IMG/M metagenome (GOLD analysis project Ga0326721, IMG submission 203951) | Soil microbial communities from Southern Great Plains, Lamont, Oklahoma, United States - SGP_1_2016 | ecosystem: Engineered > Artificial ecosystem > Soil microcosm > Unclassified | place: USA...
ACACCGAGCTAGCCGCCAACCTGGAACGGATGACGGCGGCCGGCGTGCGGCACTGCTACGTGCGGGCCGACGTCACCTCCGCCGAGGAGGTGAAGGCGGCGGTCGAGGAGGTCCGCAACACCCTCGGACCGGTCACCGGCGTCCTGCACGGTGCCGGGCGCAACGAGCCGAACTCGCTGCTCAACCTCGACCAGTCCGCCTTCGAGCGGACGCTGGCACCCAAGATCGGCGGCCTGGAGGCCGTGCTGGCGGCGACCGATCCGGCGTCGTTGCGGCTGCTGGTCACCTTCGGCAGCATCATCGGCCGGGCCGGCCTGCGCGGCGAGGCGGACTACGCCACCGCCAACGACTGGCTGACCGACCTGACCTACCGGGTGGCCGAGGATTACCCCGACTGCCGGTGCGTGGCACTGGAATGGTCGGTGTGGTCCGGCTCGGGCATGGGTGAGCGGCTCGGCGTGCTGGAGTCGCTGATGCGCGAGGGCATCTCGCCGATCCGGACCGAGGAGGGCATCGAGATCCTGCACCGGGTGCTCGCCGACCCGGACGCGCCCACCGCCATGGTGGTGATGGGACGGGCCGAGGGCCTGCCGACGATCACCCTGGAACAGCAGGAGCTTCCGCTGCTGCGGTTCCTGGACCGGACGCAGGTGCACTACCCCGGCATCGAGCTGGTCGCCGACGCCGACCTGTCGGCCAGCGGTGACCTCTACCTCCCCGACCACCTGCTCGACGGCGACCTGCTGTTCCCGGCGGTGCTGGGAATGGAGGCGATGGCCCAGGCCGCGACCGCCCTGACCGGCAACGACCGGCCACCGGTGCTCACCGACGTGGAGTTCCTGCGGCCGATCGTGGTACCGGTCGACGGCCAGACCACCATCCGAGTGGCGGCCCTGGTCACTGAAGACGGTGACGTCGAGGCGGTCATCCGCAGCAGCGACACCGGTTACCAGGCCGACCATTTCCGGGCGACCCTGCGCTACTCCACCAGCCTGCCCGAGACGGTGGGCTCGCCCGCCCGGCCGGAGCTGCTGCCGCTGGATCCGGGCCGTGACCTCTACGGGCCGGTGCTGTTCCAGGGAGCCAGGTTCCAGCGGCTGCTGGGTTACCAGCAGCTGGCCGCGACCAGTTGCACCGCCCGGATCCGCAACCGGGCCAGCGCCGACTGGTTCGCCGGCTTCCTCGCCCAGGACCTGGTGCTGGCCGACCCCGGCACCCGGGACGCGCTGATGCACACCATCCAGTGCTGCGTGCCGGACGCCACCCTGCTGCCGGCCGGCATCGAGCGGCTGTACCTGGCCGACCGGCACAGCGTGCAGGACTGCGAGACGCTCGTCCTGCACGCGGTGGAACGCCACCGCGACGGCGACACCTACCTCTACGACCTCGACGTCCGCGATCCGGCGGGCCGGCTGGTCGAGCGGTGGGAGGGCCTGCGGTTGCAGGCGGTCCGCAAGCAGGACGGCTCCGGCCCGTGGCTGGCCGGCCTGCTCGGCCCGTATCTGGAGCGGCGTACCGAGCCGAACCTGGACGGCATCGGCCTGCGGTGCGCGGTGGTGCCCGACGGCGCTCACCCGGCCTACGGCCAGGCCGCCCGCCGAGAGCAGACCGCCAGGGCACTCAGCTGGGCGCTGGGCAGGCCGACGACGGTGCGCTACCGGCCGGACGGCAAGCCGGAGGTCGGGGGCGGGGTCGAGGTCTCGTCCTCGCACACGGCCGGACTGACCTTCGCGGTCGCCGGCGGTCCCCGACCGGTCGGCTGCGACGTGGAGGTGGTGACCGGCAGGTCCGATCAGGACTGGGCCGACCTGCTCGGCCCGGAGCCGTTCGCCCTGGCCCAGCTGCTGTCCGCCGAGCGGGGCGAGGAGTTCTCGCTGGCCGCCACCCGGGTCTGGGGAGCGGTGGAATGCCTGCGCAAGGTGGGCCGGGCCCGGATCGAGCCGATCACGGTCGGCGAGCCGGGCACCGACCGCTGGGTCACCCTGCGCGCGGGCACCGCACGGATCGCGACGTTCTGCACCACGGTGCGCGACGTGGCCGAGCCGGTGGTGTTCACCATGCTGGCCGAGGATGGGAACTGAGTATGGAGAAGTATTACGAGTACCGGCACCTGGTCGGCTTCGAGGAGACCAACCTGGTGGGCAACGTCTACTACGTCAACTACCTGAGATGGCAGGGCAGGTGCCGCGAGATGTTCCTGCGGGACCGGGCGCCGGCGGTGCTGGAGGATCTGCGCGAGGACCTCAAGCTGTTCACCCTCAAGGTCGAGTGCGAGTTCATGGTCGAGATCGGTGCCTTCGACGAGCTCTCGATCCGGATGCGGCTGGAGGACCTTACCCAGACCCAGATCGGTTTCGCCTTCGACTATGTCCGATTGCGGCACGGCCTGGAGGAGCTGATCGCCCGGGGACGGCAACGGATCGCGTGCATGCGCGGCCCGAACACCGATACCAAGCCGACCCGGGTGCCGGAGCCGCTGCGGGCGGCGCTGGCCCAGTATGAGATCGCTCCCAGCCTGAACGGCCAAGCCCGGGCGGCGCTGGCCAACGGGGCAGCCGGGGAGGGTTAACGACAAGAATGGCCAGGCGGCGGCGGGGTGTTCGATTCGGACGCCCCGCCGCCGGCTGTGCTGGGCGGGTGCGACCGGCACCCGCGGATGTCGACAGATCTAGATGCCATCGGCTGCGAGGACGTAAGCTTACCGGAGGCCACTCGGGGCAAACGCTGGCAAAGCCGAGCTACCCGCCCGGATATTTCCGAACATTTTGCTCATGATCCTGCTCTTAGAAAACAAGCAGCCTGTAGAGTCCCGGCCTATGGCGCGTCGAAGCTACGGACAGATCTGCGGGGTGAGCCGTGCCTTGGAGATCGTCGGCGAGCGCTGGGCACTGCTCATCGTGCGCGATCTCATCGCAGGCCCCAAGCGCTTTACCGATCTGCGGCAAGGCCTGCCACGAATACCCACCAACGTGCTGTCGGCGCGCCTGAAGGAGCTGGAGCAGGCCAAGGTCCTGCAGCGGCGGATCCTGCCGCGCCCGGCGACCGCGGTCGTCTACGAGCTGACCGAGTACGGCAGCGAGCTCGAGGACATCCTGATGGCCCTGGGCCGCTGGGGCGTCAAGTCGATGGGGCAGCCGGAGCCCGGCGACATCTACACCGCCAGTTCGCTGATGATGGCGATGCGCGCCGGCTTCCACCCGGACGACGACTCCCCGCCGGCGCCGGTGAACTACGAGCTGCGGATCACCGACGTCGTCCTCAGCGTGTCGGTGCGGGACGGCGAGCTCGGCCTCAGCGACGGACCGCAGCCCGATCCCGACCTGGTGATCGAGACCGAGCACGCGCTTGCTCCGCTGCTGATGGGGTGGATGTCGGCGACGGAGGCGATCTCGAGCGGCAGCATCCGGGTGGTGGCCGGCGATCCGGCACTCCTCACCGAGTTCGCCGACACCTTCCGCTGGTAAGGCCTCCGGCAGCTCGGCCCTCCGGCAGCTCAGCCCGGCGCCGCCGCCAGCTGATGCGCGGGCGCCAGCCAGGCCACGTCGACGACGTGCGGCCGGACGTGGGCCCAGGCCGCGACCTGGCGCCAGCCCTGCGCGCGCATGTACCCGGCGATCGAGTCCAGGGTGGCTCCGCCGCTGTAGCGGGCCCAGGTGCTGCCCTCGATGACGGCCAGCTGCAGCCGGGTCAGGTCGGTGCCGGCCAGCACCTCCAGCTCGGCACCCTGGGCGTCGACCACCAGCACATTGCAGCCGGCCTGCACCTCGCGCACCGGCAGCACCGCGATGGTGTCCTGCCGGATCACCGCCATCGGCAGCAACGGCACCAGCAGGCTGGACTGCTGGTCGTACTCGGTGACGTGCAGCACCAGCTGGCCGCGCTCCCGGCCGGCCGCGGCCAGCACCACCTCGTGGGCCGGCAGGCCCTGGCGGGGTTCGGGGCGGCCGGCGCTGCGGTGGTGCAGGTGCAACTGCCGGCGCAGCGCCGCGATGTGGTCGGCATTGGGTTCCATCATCACCAGCCGGCGGAAGCCGCACCGGGTCAGGGCCGGCACCTCCTGGCCGACGTGCGCACCGACCTGCACCACCCCGTCGGTGGGCAGTCCCAGCCGGCGGATCAGCTGCGGCAGCTGGTCCTCCCAGCGGGCGGTGATGCAGGCCTGCGGCGCCGCAGGCCCGTCCGGTGCTGCTTCGGCCGCGCCGGCCGGCGACTGCTCGACGGTGGAGGTGGCAGGCCGGGAAAGATCACGCATCGTCCTGGCCCTTCGATCTGGTGCTCCGGTGCCTGAGCTGGCAGGCATGCGGGGCCGGAAGCCCCGCCGGGCCTGGTCCATCCTCCGGCCGGGCGCGCCGCGCCGACATCTCCCCGAGTGCGCAACCCCATCCCCGGCTTTTCCGAGCTTTGCCCTTTCCGGATAGGCACGATCGAAGACGGCGGCCCGCACCGCGCAACCCATCATGAAGTCGGTGCTCCGCGGCCGCGGTACCGTCCGCCCGCCCGGCAAGGAGAGTCGATGCCCGCCATCTCTGCCGAGGGCGTGCAGAAGTACCTGCGCCGACTCGACATTCCCGATCCCGGCCGGCCGTCGGTGGCGGGCCTGTTCGCCCTGCACCGCGCCCATGTCGAGCGGATTCCCTACGAGGTGATCGACATCCAGCTCGGCCGCTGGACCTCGGTGCAACCGCACCATGCGGTGAACCGGGTGCTGGCCGGCCGCGGGGGCTACTGCGTGCAGCTCAACACCGCCTTCTCGGTGCTGCTGGCCGCGCTCGGCTACCAGGTCAGCCGGCACGCGTCCGGGGTGCAGGCCAGCGCCGCCATACCGGCGGTGAACGCCGACGTCGCGCCGCACATGGCCCTGTCGGTGGAGCTGGACGGCACCCGCTGGCTGGTCGACGTCGGGCTCGGCGACGGGTTGTACGAACCGCTGCCGGCCCGGCCGGGCAGCTACCAGCAGGGCCCGTTCAGCTACCGGGTGAGCTGTTCGGCAACCGAGCCCACCGGCCTGCGACTGGACCTCGATCCGCGGGCCTCGGTGACCGGCATCGACGTCCGGCCCACCGCTGCCCGGCAACGCGAGTTCACCCGCTGGCATCACTACCTGGTGACCTCCCGGGAGTCGCGGCTGGTGCGGGCCCTGACCGTCATGCACCGCGGCGCGGACAGCATCGACGCACTGACCGGCTGCCTGCTGCGGCACGTCGACGGCACCGGGCGGACGGTGCGCGAGCTGGAGACCCGGGCCGAGTGGCAGGACGCGCTCGGCGACATCTTCGGCCTCCGGCCGGGCGGTGCCGGGCCGGAGCAGCTCGACGCGCTGTGGGCCCGGGTGCGCGCCGCCCACGAGCTGTGGCTGGCCCGCAAGGCGGCCAGCCGGGCGTCCTGACCGCCGGCCGGTCTCACCCCAGCCGGATCGGTAGCTCGTCCAGGCCGCGGCCCACCCAGGTGTCGCGGCGCACCGGCGGACCGGCGAGGGCCAGCTCCGGAAACCGGCGCAGCAGCCTGGGCAGCGCGATCTGCGCCTCCATCCGGGACAGCGGCGCGCCCAGGCAGAAATGGCTGCCGGCGCCGAAGCTCAACGGCTGGCTGGTGCCGCGGTCCGGGTCGAACCGGTCCGGCCGGGCGTACCGGCGTGGATCGCGGTTGGCCGCGCCCAGGATGAGCACCACCTTGGTGCCGGCGGGGATCGGGTGCCCGAGCAGGTCGAGCTCGGTGGCCGCCCACCGGCTGGTGGCCTGCACCGGCGTCTCGAACCGCAGGGTCTCCTCCACATAGCCGACCTCGAAGCCGGGCTCGGTACGCAGCCGGCGGGCAAGCCCGGGAGAGCGGAGGGCCAGCAGCAGGCAGTGCCCGAGCAGGAAGCTGGTGGTCTCGAATCCCGCCGTCAGCAACAGCATCATGTTCGCCACCAGCTCCTGCTCGGCCAGCTGCTCGCTGCCGTGCACCAGCGCGCTGACCACGTCGTCGACCGGCTCCAGCCGGCGCCGGGAGATCAGGGCGAGGAAGTACTCGCCGAGCTCGGCCATCGCCAGGTCGGCCACCGCCAGCTCGGCGGAGTTGGTGATTCCCTCCAGTGCGATCGTCACGTCGGCGGCGATCCGGCGGAACCAGGCCTGGTCGTGCTCGGGAACGCCCAGCAGCGCACTGATCACCGCGATCGGCAGCCGGGAGGCGAACTCGGCGACGAACTCCACCGGCGCGCCACCGGCACCGGCCACCGCCAGCCGGTCGAGCAACCGGTCGGTCAGCTGCGTCACGGCCGTGCGCATCCCGCTGACCCGGCGCGGGGTGAAACCGCCGCTGACCAGGCCGCGCATCCGGGCGTGGTCGGGGGGATTGCGGTAGAGCATCGAGTCGATGTAGCCGCGCAGCGCCGGGTGCTCGCGCCAGTCGGGGTAGATGGCGTCATAGCTCGGCCCGTCCTGGACCCGCAGCTGGGAATTGCGCAGGGCGGCATCGCACTCGGCGTAGCCGACCACGACCGTCAGGCCGGGCCGCACCGGCACCACCGGGCCGTGCGCGCGCAGCAGTTCGTAGCGCGGATAGGGATGGGTGCGCCCGGGCGAGCCGACCAGCTCCCGGATGATCTCCAGCGGTGCCGGGGCAGCGAGGGTGTCCAGCGGTGCCGGGACCGCCTCGTCCGGCTGGTCCTGACTGGCCACGTGGGGGTCCTCTCCTGCCGGCCGGCGGGCAGGCCTACCCGCGGGTGGGCCTGCGACGATGGTGCGCCGCCGGACGCCCCGGTGCCTCTTCGCCGGTGCGCCGCCGGACCGCCCCGGTCAGCCGGCCGCCAGCAGCTGCTCCACGGCGGCGGCGAACTCGGCGGGCTGGGTGGCATATCCCAGGTGGTCGCCGGGGAGTTCCACGACGCCGAGGCCGAGCCGGCCGGCCACCTCGAGCGCGGCCTGGTAGGCCGCCTGGCCCACGGAGGCCTCTCCCACGCCGATCACGATCCGGCTGGTTGCCCGGCCGAGCGCCTCGACGTCGGGCCGGTACCGGGCCGCCTGCCGGATGTGATGGGTGAAGAACTGGTCCATGTTCGTCTGGGCCCGGCGCATCAAGGCGCGGGTCCGCGGCGACATCCGGGACTCGTCGCTCGCCTGTCCGGCCGGCGGCAGCGACAGCTCCCCCAGCCGGGAGGTGCCCGGGCCCGGCACCGCCTCGATGCCGTCCAGGAACCGGCCCATCGCCACCCCGGCGCCGTGCTGCCGGTACAGCTCGGTCAGCTCGTCGAGGAAGTCCAGCCATTGCTGGGGATGCGGCAGCAACGCCGTCGCCGCGGGCTCGTGCGCGATCAGCGTCCGGACCAGGTCGGGATGCCGGGCGGTGAGCTCCAGCGCCACCAGGCCACCGCCGCTGGTGCCGAAGACGTAGCCGGGCTCCGAGCCCAGCGCGGTCAGGATCCGGTAGGCGTCGTCGGCGAGCAGCTCGATGTCGGTGTCGGCAGCCGGGCCGTCCAGCACGCTGCGGGACAGGCCCCGCATGTCGTAGGTGACCGCCTGGTACTTCGCCGAGAGCCGGCTGGCCAGCGGCGCCAGGGTGCTCGCGTCACCGGCCGCGCCGGCGATCAGCAGCAGCACCGGTCCGGAGCCGGTGACCTCGCAGTGCAGCCGGGCGCCCGGCACCGGCACCGACATCACCCGGGTCGAGCTCATCCGTTCTCCCTTTCCGCGCTGGGCCTTCACCGGTCAGCGTCATTCTGCCGGACACCCGGCAGGCAGCCAGGGGTCACGGCCGGAACAGTGCCGGGTCCATGGTGCGCAACTGCTCGGCGACGGTGACCGGAAAGCCCATCCGGTCCAGGATCTCGCGCCGCGGGTCGATGCCGGGTGCCACTTCGACGAGCACCAGGCCGTCGGGTGTGATGTCGAACACCGCGCGTTCGGTGATGATCCTGGCCTGCTGCCCGCGCCGGACGCCGGCCCCGGCCCGGTAGGTCACCAGCTCCACCTCGGCGACGAACTTGGAGATCCGGCCCTCCTGCCGCACGCTCAGCCGGCCGTCGGTGCTGCACACCTCCAGGCCCTGGGTGGTGAAGGTGCCGGCGAAGACCACCCGGCGCACGCTCTCGGCGATGTCGGTGAAGCCGCCACCCCCCGGCACGGTGTCGCCGAACCGGCTGACGTTGACATTGCCGGCGCCGTCGATCTGTGCGAAGGCGAGGACGGCGAAGTCGCAGCCGCCGCCGTGGATGAAGTCGAACTGGGACGCGCCGTCCAGCAGGGCGTCGGGCGAGTAGTTGGCCGCGAACTGCCAGCCGTTCATCACCACCCCGCCGAACGGGCCGTGCTCGGTGGTCAGCACGTAGTCGGCCAGCCGGCCGTCGGCCAGCCCGCCGTCCTCGGCCATCGCCAGGATCGCGTCGGAGGAGCCGCCGAATCCCAGGATGGTGGTCTCCCCGGCCCGCAGCTCGGCGGCCACCCGGCGCGCGATCACCTTGTCCGCTCCGGCCGGTAACCGGGGCAGCCGGCCGACGGCGTCCGGCACCGGCCCCAGGTACCCCGGGTCGGACTGCACGCCGGTGCCGGCCGGCTGGCCCGGCACGACCACCACATGGTCGACCAGCACGCCCGGGATCCGGACCTGCTGGGCGGGCCGGCTGCCACGCGGCACGATCCTGCCGACCTGGGCGATCACCGTTCCGCCGCTGCCCTTGACCGCCAGTGCCAGCGCCAGGTTCACCGAGGTGAGCGGCAGGTCCTCGAAGGACAGGTTGCCGTCCTCGTCGGCGGAACTGGCCCGCAGGATGCCGACGTCGAGCGGCCAGCTGGGATAGAACAGGTAGTCCTCGCCCCGGAACCGCACCAGCTCGACCAGCCCGGCCTCGGCCCGGTCGGTGAACCGGCCGCCGCCGTGCCGGGGGTCGATGTAGGTGCCCAGCCCGATCCGGGTCAGGTAGCCCGGACTCCCCCGCGCCACCTCCCGCAACCAGTGCACGCAGGCACCGATCGGCCAGCTGTGCGCGGCCACCTCGTTGCGCCGGATCAGCCCGGTCAGGGCCGGCCGGTCACCGGTCACCGGATGGCGCGGGTTGATGTAGGACCCGGAGACGATCCGGCGCATCAGGCCCGGCCGGGCGAGCCGGTCCATGCCGGGGATGCCCATCGCGTCCCCGGTGGCACAGGGAAAGAAGAAGTCCAGCTCGCGGGGCGAGCCGGTCCGTTCGAAGCGCTCGGCGAGGGCCCGCAGCACCGCGTCGGGCGTGATCCAGCCAAGCACCCCGGTACAGGCCACCGACTGGCGGTCGGCGATCAGCGCCACGGCACTGGCCGGATCGCACACCTTGCTCACGGGCCGGGCCGGCCGGCTCATCGGGCCGGGTCGCGGAGCGGCCGGGCGAACCTGGCGAAGCTGAGCTGGGCGGTGGTCGAGGAGCAGTCCAGGCCGAACATCTCCACGGTCCGCGCGTCCAGGCCCTCGGCCGATCCGGCATCGGCGAACGCCCGCTTGGTGGAGGCCACCGCGTGCGGCGGCAGGGCGGCCAGCCTGGCCGCCAGGTCCACCGCACGCTGCAGCGCGCCGCCCGGCTCGCTGATCTCGTCCACCGCGCCCAGCCGGTGCAACTGCTGCCCGGACAGCGCCTGCTCGCCCCAGGCCAGCCGCCGGGCGGTGGCCGGTCCCACCCGCGCCAGCAGGCTCTGCAGTCCCCACGGCGGCACCCAGCCCAGCCCCACCTCGGGCAGCTGCCACCGGGCCTGGCCGGCGCTGACCACGATGTCGCAACTGGTCGCCAGCAGGAAGCCGCCGCCCAGGGCGAAGCCCTCCACCGCCGCCAGCACCGGAATGCTGAGCTGCTGCAGCCTCCGGGCCAGGTAGCCGGCTCGCGCCTCGTGGCGGGTTCGCTCGGCCACCGGCAGCCCGGCGAGTTCGGTCAGGTCCGACCCGGCGCAGAAGCCCGGCGGCGACCCGGTCAGCACCACGGCCCGGACGTCCGGGTCGTCGTCGAGCTCGGCGAGGACGGCGGCGAGCCGGTCCACCAGCGCGGCGTTGAGGGCATTGCGCACGGCGGGCCGGTTCAGCTGCAGCACCGCGGTGCCCGGCCCGCTCGCGACCCGCAGCACAGCCGGCTCGGCGTTGTCGGGCATGTCGGAAGTTCCTTCCGCGGACCGGCGACGGCCGGGCTGGTGGCACAGTTCGGCCCGCTGGCAGCGTGCTCGCATGCCGTACGGTCCGGCACCCTCCTGGGCACCGGCAGAAGCATCGTGCTGGCGCACCCGGGCACCGGGCATCTTCGCGAGTGCCGGGCACCGCCTGCGCGAGGCCGGCCGGATCGCCGGCTCGGCACGGTCATTTTCGCCACTATTTCGGTGCCCCGGGTCGCTGGTTATTTCCGGCGGTCAAATTGGGATGGCTCTCGCCGCCGGGGCTACCGTGGGCACTAGGGCCCGTTCAGTCCGCGCCGACCGAATGAGGAAATGATATTCCGGCGCCTGGTCGATAACCATGGAATACCTATTCTCCCGGCCACCTGGGTCCGGCGCCATTGCTAAAGCGTGCGCCAATATCGTGAACCGGTACGTGGGCCTCCCCTCGTTATACCCGACAATGAGGCCCACGCACCGGAACACATTCAATGGAAAATCACGGTGCCGGAATCCGGTTCTCGTGCCGTACCGAATGGCTGCCGGGCCGGGATATGCTGGAAAACGTATTCTCGGTCGTGCTCAGGTAGTGATTCAAACCGCGCCGCAACCTTCGCTGAATATCCGTTTCCACCCTGTCCGCTGCCAGGTTACATTCCACCGCGGCACCGGCCACTTTGCGCGTGCCGTCATTATGGTTTGTGATATTGCCATTTCAGAATTCCGCTCCGCCGGACGCTGATCGCCGGTCCCGGCAAGCCTCCTGCCGCCGGCCCGGAGCACTTCCGGGCAGGCACTACCCGCCCCGCTCCCACCCGCTGGCACAGCGAGCCGGACCGATCGCCTCGACCGTCGCCCGATCGCAACGATGAGCGATAAAACCCCTGTATATGACAGTGGATTCGCTTGTCGCTGGCGCATTCACTTGCGCTCGGCAAGTGCGGTTCCGTTAGTCGTCGCGCAGTCTTGGCGGGCAATCGAGACGCCCTGCCGACGGGCGACGGAGCGCTCCGTCGCGCGTCCGGGACGGCCCCGACCCGGCGCCCGGCAGCCTCGCCGGCGCACGCCCGCACAGGCCAGGAAGTACCGAGCTTCCGGCCGCCCGGCGGGTCTCGCAGGGCATCTAATGAGACCCTGCGCAGACACCAGCGATTGCCTCTCCACGCGTGCTCAACACATCACAAAACTTCCCTTTCCGCGACCGAGCAGGCAGACTAAAGGCTGCCCGCTGCAACAGCTCGACTGCGGGGGGTAACAGAACCAGTCAGTATGTCTCTTTTACACAGATGGTGCTATGGTCGGCCTCAACGGGGCTCGGCCAATGCAGCAGGTACTCACAGCGATATCAGGGTGGGCACAACTATGTCATTGTCCAGGACAGTCACCGTAGTAACCTATTCGGTGAATCCTCGACTCGCTGTCCTGGCGGCTCGTTGGCCCTTCCGATGGCGGCTCGCGCCGCCGGCTACTCCTCATCTCGTGTCCAGGCAGTGACGGCTGGTAAACGCACATCATATTTAGTCATTAATTCATTTCACCTTTATTTAGCCATTGGCATTGCTCTGCGATGCCCACTTGAGCTTGGTCGAAAAAGATCCAAGGAGGAGTTGTGCAATCTGCCGTCGAACGCGTGATCACGAACATGTGGGACCGGTACGACGAACCGTTGTCCCTGGAGGAAATGGCGGATATGGCGGTGTTCAGCCGCTTCTACTTCTCGCGCTTCTTCCGCAGCATCACCGGCACCTCGCCGGGGCGGTTCCTGACCGCCATCAGGCTGTACAAGGCGAAGAACTTGCTGCTGGAGACCAGCATGAGCGTCACCGACATCTCCTACCAGGTCGGATACAACAGTCCGGGAACGTTTTCCAGCCGGTTCACCCGGAGCGTCGGGATTTCCCCGGCTCGCTACCGCTACCTGTCCGAGGTCGGTATTCCGGCTCCGGACTATCCGGTGCCCACCGGACACCCGCTGGGCGCGGTGCACGGCTCGGTCACCATGCCCGAACTCAAAGAGCCCGCCCGGATTTACGTCTCGCTGTTCGACAGCACCATTCCGCAGGGCACCCCGGTCGTCTGTGTGACCCTCGACGGCGCCGGCAATTACGAGCTGCCGGCGGTCCCCGAGGGCCAGTGGTACCTGTACGCCACCGCGGTGGCCGTGCAGAACCTGGACCCGAGGCCCTGGGTGCGCAAGCCGCTGCTGGTGTCGGCCAGCCGGCCGGTCAAGGTGGTGGCCGGCCGCACCGCGACCGCCCACGTCGAGCTGCGCCCGCCCCGGCTGACAGACCTGCCGATCCTGCTGGCACTGCCCGAGCTGGACAGCCGGGAACCCGTTCCCACCGCCGCGCCGCGCTCCCGGAACAAGAGCGACTTCCAGCGGCCGAGCACGGTCGGCGCCGCCGGCTCCGAGCGCAACTGGGCCGGCGACGCTCGCCTGGTGGTGACCTGACCGGCACCGGGCGGCGGCGGTAGCAGACAGCTCCACACGGTCGGACCACCCGGGCGGATGCAGACGATGCATCCGCCCGGGTACCGGCATGTCCGCGATTGCGTTGCCACCCCGAGAGATTCGGCGACCTGGCCGCCGCTGGCAAGCCAGCCGTCGCCCAGCTGAACGGCTTAGGAAGACCAGGCCGGCGTAGCTAGACCGAAACGGCCCGGCACCGCAGTCCGCGGTGCCGGGCCGTACCCGTACGGGGCGGCGATTGCCGCAGTACCCGGGTCAGTCCAGGGTCGAGACCAGCATCGGCAGCCCGCCACGCACCCGCAGCGAGAGCATCGGCTCGGGCGCCACGCGGTAACCCGGCTGGGTGGCCAGCCGCAGCTTGCGCACCACCGAGGCGAGAACGAACACCGCCTCCATCATGCCGAGATGGTTGCCGACGCAGAACCGCGGACCGGCGCCGAACGGGATGTAGGCGTAGCTCGACCGGGCGGACGTCCGGGCCGGGTTGAACCGTTCCGGGTCGAAGCGTTCCGGGTCGGTCCACAGCCGCGGGTGCCGGTGGATGGTGTACGGGCAGACCACCACGTCGGCACCGGCCGGCACGAAGTAGCCACCGATCTCGTCGTCGGCCTGGGCCAGCCGGGGAAGGATCCAGACCGGCGGGTAGAGCCGCATCACCTCCTCGATCACCATCGAGGTGTAGGTCAGCCGGTGCAGGTCCTCGTACTCCGGCGGCCGGTCGCCGAGTACCTCGACGGCCTCGTCGTGCAGCCGCTGCCACACCGCCGGGTGCTTGTCGAGCAGGAAGAATGTCCAGCTCAGGGTGCTCGCGGTGGTCTCGTGGCCGGCCAGCAGCAGGGTGACCAGCTCGTCGCGCATCCGTTGCCGGCCGACCTCGGGGTCGGCTTCGCGCCGGGTCGAGTCGATCAGCCGCGACATCACGTCGTCGCCGTCGCTGCCGCGCGCCAACCGGTCGGCCACCAGCCCGTTGACGACCCGTTCGAGGTTCTCCCGTGCCTTGCGGAAGCGCAGCTGCTTGGGCAGCGGCATCCACATGGGCACCATGCCCAGCGTCACCATCTCGAACATCGCCTGGTCCTGGACGGCCTCGAACGAGTGCCCGACGCCGGCGTAAGCGGACAGGTCGGCGTCGAGCAGCGCCTGGCCCAGCACGCCCAGGGTGAGGCCGGTCATCTCCTCGGTGATGTCGACGGGACCGGTGCCGGCCCGGCGCTGCAACCGCTCGACCAGCTGGCCGGCCTCGGCCGCGATCACGCCGGCCTGCTGGGCGATCCGCTTGGCCTGGAACACCGGTTGGATCATCTTGCGCTGCTTGCGCCACAACGGCCCGTCACTGGTCAGCAGGCCGTCACCGATCGCCCGCTTGGCCTGGACCAGGCCGATCCCCTTGTGGTAGTTGCCGGCGTTGTCGGCCAGCACGTGCTTGGCGTACTCGGGGCTGTTGAAGAAGTACAGCACCTTGGGGCCGATGGCCATCCGTACGGCGTCGCCGTACTCGGCGGCCGCCTGGCTCATCAAGGCCAGCCGGTTCCAGGTCAGCTTGTTCAGCAGGCCGAAGGTCGCGGTGCGCGGCGGGCCGGGAGGCGTCCGGCGCGGCGGGGCGAGCGAGACCAGCGGTGCCGCCATCGGCTCAGACCCGCCCAAGGTCGACGAAGGCGTCGGCGATCCGCTGCCGCCACAGCTCGTAGGCGGGCAGGTCCTCGGTGTCGGCGCCCACCGGCCGGCGGTCGGTGCTGACCCGGGAGGCCTGCTCGGGAGCCATGCCGCAGAACACCTCGGTGGCCACCGCGGTGTGCGGTACCAGCAGGCCGGCCTCCAGCCGGGCGGTGGAGGCGAACGCCGAGCCCTGGGCGACCTGCGGCCGGTACTTGCCGGCCCGGTCGAAGAAGGTCGCCAGCTCCTGGGCGTCGGCGCCGCCGGCGTAGGTGGCCGCCAGCCCCGCACCGCTCCACAGGTCCGGCTGCCGGGACTCCGGGAACTTCTCGATCATGGTGGCCACCAGCTCGGCCTCGGTGCCGCCGACGAACCACATCGCGCGCCCGATTCCCTGGTCGATCGCGTGGTTGGCATACCACTGCGGGCCTTCGACGGGCCACGGGAACTCCGGCTCCTGGTACTGCCGGGTCACGTACTTCTCGGTGGCGAAGTAGGCCTGGTGGAAACCGAAACCGTCCAGCACCAGCCAGCGCATCAGCGGGTCGGCGACGGTGAACTTCGACCACCGGAACCGGGGCAGGCGTGCCATCGCCCAGCCCACGCCGATGTAGGCCATGTAGGCGTGCTGGCGGCCCCGGCCGGACAGGAACTTCGAGACGTGCCGGCTGGAACCGAACGGCAGGCCGTCCAGGATCGCGTAGCCCATCGCCGCGCCCTCGTAGGCGAAGCCGCGGAACCGCTCGGGAATCTGCTCCAAGCGCTGCTCGCACTCGATGACCGTGCGGGCCTCCACGGCGTGGCCGTACCCGGTCAGGAACGTCGCGCCGACGGTCTCCAGCAGCTGCTGGGATGCGGCGTCCTTGACGTTGAAACCTCGCACGTCCAGCTTGGTTGCCGACAGGTTGGGTGTGAGGATGCGGCGCCGCAGCGCCCGAAAGCCGGACAAATGATCTCTCCCTCGACGGGTCTCTAGCGGCCTAGAGATCGTGATGATCGAATGCTGACAGCGCGGGAATTACCGTGCTTACTCCGGCGTGCCTACTCGGCCTGCCGGGCAGGCCACCAGTGTTTGCCTTGTGCGGACAGCAGAAACTCCCGCACGGACGAAGAGCGGCCGCGCCGTCAGGCAGGTGCGAAGTGCGCCCGGATGCGCTGCCGCCAGATCTCGTACTGCGGCAGCGGCCCGCTGCCGTGCGGGGCGACCTCGGTGCGGTCGGCCAGCGCGTTGGCGCCCTCGATGGACAGGCTGGTCAGCTGCTCGCTGGCCAGCACCGTGTGCTCGGGCACGTAACCGGCATAGGCCCGGCCCTTGACCGCGAACACCGCCCCGAGCGCGAGCTCGGCCCAGTGCCGGCCGGCCTCCTTGCGCAGCCGGGCCAGGCCTTCCGGCGGGCAACCGCCGGCAAAGGTCGCCGCCAGGCCCACCCCGCTCCACAGATCTGCCTGCCGGGTAACGGCGAAGCGGCGTACCGCGGCGCTGACCCGATCAGGATCGGCACCGTGGATGAACCACAGTGCCCGCCCGATGCCCTGGTCCACCGCCCGCGGGAAGTAGCCCGGACAGCCCTGCCACGGATAGGGATCCGGGATCTCCTGCCGGGCCACCCAGCGGTCGGTGTCGAAGTAGGCCCGGTCGAAGCCGTAGCCGTCGACCGCCAGCCAGCTCATCGTCGGGTGGTAGCGCGAGCGCAGGTCGGGCAGCACTTTCTTCCACAGCGGCCGGGGCAATCTCGCCATCGCGAAGCCGATGCCGATGTAGGCGAGCAGGATGTGCTTTTCGCCGGCGCCGTCGAGCAGTTCGCGGGTGCGGTGGCCGCGCACGCTGTCCAGGATGGTGTAGGCCATCGTGGCGCCCTCGTAGGCGAACCCGCGCTGCTCCTCCTCGACCAGCCGGAGCCTGCGGTTGACGTCGGTGAGGTCGGGGGCGGCGATTGCCCATTCGAAGCCGCACACCACGGCCTGCGGCACCGCTTCGAGCCGGTCGGTGGCCGCCGTCGGCGTGACCGCGAAACCCCGTCCGGCGAAACTCACCTTCTCCAGCGATGGAGCCAGCACCAGTCCTCGGAGCGAGCCGAGAAAAGTAGGCAATGTCTCTCCTCATGTCGTAACGGGCTGATCGTGCTCCCCGTTACCCGGTGGCTGACGCACCCTGCCCGCCAGTGCCACCGGTACCTTTCCGCAGGTGCGCAGGACGGCAGTCTCGTGGCGTGCCCGAACGGCAAGCCGGGCCGACCCGGGTGCGAAGGGTCGATCCGCATTCGCCGAAAGTCTGGCCGGTCGCCGACGAACAGCGCCTCTTGACCGTTGCCGAGCCCACTACGTTCTGCCGTGCCCTTCGTTATGCCCCCGAACCTCCCTGTTTAGACCGTCCGGCCGCGTTCACCCGCAGGGCACGCACGAAGTAACCGGGATGCCGAGCGAGTGGGACTCTCAGCAGGAGCTAGTAGATACAACCAGTATCTAGGTTCGGTTCCGAGAGCCGGCTGAAGCCGGCAGAGAAGGGCATCAGCCATGGTCAACACCCAAGTAGGCACACAGGTACGCCGGCCTGCCGTCCACCACCCCTCCCATCGCGGCCGCATCCTGCTGATCGGCTTCCTGGCGGGGCTCGCACTGGCGGTGGTGTGGTCGGCCAAGCTGGTCGACACCGGCATCGGCCAGAACATCGCCAAGACCGCCCTGGGCCACGACGCGCGCACCACGCCGATCGGCGGGCTGCTCTCCGGGGCGGTGTTCGCGTTCGTCACCGGGGTCGCCGGTTCCTTCACCGCCTGCAACATCGCGGTGTTCGGCGCGGTCGGCCCGATGGTCGAGCAGCAGGACGGCCGGCGCCAGAGCCTGCGCACCGTGCTGCGGCCGCTGGGGTGGCTGGTGGCCGGCATGCTGCCGGTGTCGGCGGCCTACGGCGCGATCGGCGCGTGGCTGGGAACCCGCATTCCGCAGCTGTCCACCGACACGGTGGGCAGCATGCCGGTCCGGCTGGTGCAGTCCTCGGTGGTGTTCGGCCTGATCGGGCTGGCCCTGGTCTACCTGGGCCTGGCCGAGTTGCGGCTGGTGCCGGACCCGTTGGCGCGAGTGTCGCAGCGTCGCCCCAACGCCCGGCTGGTGGTACTCGGCGCGCTGGTCGGCGGCTTCCTGATCGGCCGGCCGTTCCCGCTGTTCCACAAGCTGTTCCTCTACGCCGCCGAGCACAACAACCCGGTCTACGGCGCGGCGATCTTCGTCCTGCAGTCGCTGGGCAACATGCTGATCATGGCGGCGTTGTTCTTGCTGCTGATGGCGATCGGCCGGGGCTGGCTGGTGCGCTGGATGAGCGCCCGGCCCGGCCGGGTGGCACGGGTCACGGCAGCCATGCTGCTGACCGTGGGCGTCTTCACCGTCATCTACTGGACGATCCGGGTGCCGTCGCTGTTCGGCTACGGCTGGTTCCCGACCATGCCCTACAACAGCTGAAGTTTCCTCCGGGTGAGTTTCTTCGGCTGAACAATTGGGTATGTCCGATCGGCGGGTACCGGCAGTAAGCTTGCCGCCACTCGCAGGAACCGCCGGGCCGGGAGGAGGACTCGAGATGGACAGCGCCGCCCTGCTGAGCTTGCGCTTCGATCCCGAGGCGGACCTGCTCGAGGCCGCCCGGGACTGCGAGGCCGAGGTCTTCCTACGGGCCTACGGCAACACCCGCCAGCAACTGGCGGACGAGTACGGGCCGTACGAGCCGGCCTCGGTGTTCATCGCGCTGGCCGACGACAGCGGCGACGTGCTGGGCGCCTGCCGGCTGATCCGGCCCACCTCGCTCGGGCTCAAGACGCTGGACGACGCGGCACGGCCGCCCTGGTCACTGGACGTGGCCCGGGCGGCCCGGGCGGCCCGGCTGGACCTGAGCCAGACCTGGGACGTGGCGACGCTGGGCTGCCGGCGAGGCCTCAAGGGTGCGGGCAAGCTGGCCTCGGCGGCGCTGTTCCACGGACTGGTGCTGGCGGTCCGGGCCAACGAGATCCGGTCCGCGGTGATGATCATCGACGAGCGGGTGCGGCTCCTGCTGGCCGCGGCAGGCATGACCGGCCGGCCGCTGCCCGGCGCCCAGCCGGCCCGCTACCTGGGGTCGCCCGCCAGCACCCCGGTGTACCGGCACTGCGACGAGGCCTTCGACCAGCAGCGCATCACCAACCCCGACGCGCACCGGCTGTTCACCTACGGCATCGGGCTGGACGGCATCCGGGTGCCGCCGCTGGCCGAGTTCCGCTACGTCGAGCGGGTGCCCGGCTCCGCACAACCGGTCGGCGCCGGTCAGCGGGTCGGCGCCGGTCAGGTGGTCGGCGTCCCGGCCTGAGAAGGGTTACTGGTCGCGGCGCTGGCCGTCCAGCGGCAGCGAGTCGAAGCCGCCGTCGGAGACCGTGGTGCGGTTGCGAATCCAGTTCTCCACCTCGGCGGCCGGCATCGGCTTGGCCACATGGTAGCCCTGCAGCACGTCGACGCCCATCGCGATCAGGTCGGCGGCGGTCGCCGCGTTCTCCACTCCCTCGGCCACCGTGCGCAACCCGAGCGCCTGCGCCATCTGGAAGGTGGAGGCGACGATCATCCGGCTGCGGGTGTCGGTGTTCATGGCCGCGATGAAGGACCGGTCCATCTTCAGTTCCTGCACCGGCAGGTCGCGCAGGTAGGACAGCGAGGAGAAGCCGGTGCCGTAGTCGTCGATGGCGATCTGCACCCGATGCGTCCGGATGTCGCGCAGGATGGTGCGGGCCCGGGCGGGCTCGGCGATGAAGCTGTCCTCGGTGACCTCGATGACCAGGCTCTCGCTCGGCAGTTTCGCCTGGGCGATCGCGTCGTAGAGCCGGGGCAGGAAGACGCCGGAGAGCAGCTCCGGCGGGGCGCAGTTGAGCGAGACCCGCAGGTCCAGGCCGTTGGCCCGCCACCGGTGCAGGTCCTCCACCACCATCCGGCCGACGGCCAGGGACAGCGACAGCATCAGGCCCTCGCGCCGGGCAGCCGCCAGGAAGGCGATCGGGTGCAGCAGCCCGCGCTGCGGGTGCTGCCAGCGCACCAGCGCCTCCACGCCGCACACCTGCTGGGTCGCGGCGTCGATCTGGGGCTGGTAGTGCAACACCAGCTGGCCCTCGGGGATCGCCTTGCGCAACTCCTCGGCCAGCTGCAGCTTGTTGCGGGAGAAGTCGTCGGAGTGCACGTCGTAGAGCACCGCTCCGGCCCGGGTGGACTTGGCCTGGTACATCGCCACGTCGGCCCGCCGGAGCAGTTCCACGCTCTGGGTGTCGGTCGCGGAGCGCACCGTGATCCCGATCGAGGCGTTGGTGCTGAGCTCGATGCCCTCCACCAGGGTGGGCTCGAGCAGGACCTCGAGGATCCGCTGCGCGGTCTCCAGCAGCACCAGGGCGTCGTCGCTGGACATCACGATGGCGTACTCGTCGCCGCCGAGCCGGCCGATCATCACCGACGCCGGCAACGCCTCGCGCATCCGGTGCGCGGCCAGTTGCAGCACCGAGTCGCCGGCCGCGTGCCCGAGGGTGTCGTTGACGTCCTTGAAGCCGTCCAGGTCGAGCAGCATCAGCGCCAGCGGCCGGTCGGAGGCGAGCTCGGCGTCCAGCTTGGCGATCACCGAACGCCGGTTGGGCAGCAGGGTCAGGTCGTCGGTGCGCGACAGCGCGAACGCCTCGGCCGCGCCCTTGGCCTCGCGCAGGGCCAGCACCAGCCGGCCGCCGGCCGCGAGCAGGGTGAGCACCGCCGGCCAGGTCAGGTACGGCCCCAGCCCGGTGTGCGGGCGCACCGCCAGCACCGCGATCGCGATGAAGGCCGGGGTGACCATCAGCAGCGGCCCGGGGCGGCGGGGCAGCGCCTTGAGCACTTCGGCCCCCGGCCGGCAGGCCGCCTCGACGATCAGCGCGAAGCCGGCTGCCCACAGCAGCCCATCCACGAGGTTGAAGCCGTAGGTGCCCGCCGACAAGTTGGTGACGAAGTTGAGGTCTGCGACCGCGAACAGCCCCAGGCCGAAGCACAGCACCGCCGAGCGCTCCAGGCTGCGGCGTACCCGCAGCACCACCTGGCCGACCACCAGCAGCATCAGCGCGACGTCGATCATCGGGTAGAGCAGCGCCAGCAGCAGCGGCACGCCGTGCCCGCCGGCCGCGCTGCCGACTCCCAGCAGCAGCGGGCTGCCGGCCAGGCACGCGGTGCCGCCGCAGACCACCACCGCCTCCAGCCAGCCGTCCACCGCGGCGGTCAGCCGGTGGGCGGTGTCGATGATCAGGTAGCCGGCGATGCCCAGGTAGGAGGCCAGGAACAGCCATTCGCCGGGTGCCGGGAAGCGGGTGAGGTCGGGTTCGGACGAGCTGGCGTTGAGCACCGCGGACCCGGCGGCCCACAGGGCGATCGCGGCGAACAGCACCCACAGCGCGCTGCGGCGGCGCAGCCGGGCGGCGGCCGCGATCCCGATCCGCACCAGGATCAGCACGAAGAAGATCGCCAGGGTCAGCACGTGGGCGGTGCGCACCGCGTCGGTCGGACCTCCCGCACCCACCAGGTTGAGGACGAAGCCCACCGAGATGACGACCCAGACGGCGATGCCGAGCTGCCGGACGGCACGCTCGGGCAGGGCGCCACGCCGGTCGGCCTCGCTGGTCATGCCTCCCAGCTCCGCGCTGGTCGCAGGCCCGTTCCTGCCGGTGGACGGAGTGGACATCTTCTGGTTCCCGACTGCGTTCAGGACGCCACCTCGGCCCGGACGACCACGCTGTCCAGCTGCCGGCCGGCCGGGCTGTCCAGCACCGGTTGCCGGCTGGCCGCGTGCGCCAGGAGCCATTCGGTGGCCCGGGGCCCGGGCATCGGGGCGGCGATGTGCCAACCCTGCGCACCGTCGCAGCCGAGCTCGCGCAGCAGCCGCCACTCGGCTTCGGTCTCCACACCCTCGGCGACCGCTCGCATCCCCAGCGCGTGCGCAAGGTCCGCGATCGCCCGCACCACCCCGGTCGAGGAGCGGCCCTCGCCGAGCCGGCTGACGAACTCGCGGTCGATCTTGATCTCGCGCACCGGCAGCGTCTCCAGCCGCAGCAGCGAGGAGTAGCCGGTGCCGAAGTCGTCCAGGCTGAGCGTGATGCCCATGGCGTCCAGGTCGCGCAGCACCTCGGTCAGCTCGTCGCTGTGCTGGGCGAGCACCCGCTCGTCGATCTCGAGCTGCACCATCTCCGGCGGCAGGTCGCAGCGGCTCAGGCCGGTCATCACCAGCTCGGCCAGCCGGCCGTCGAGCAGGTCGGAAAGCGCGACGTTCATCGTCACCGGCACCGACAGGCCCAGCAGCCGCCACTCGGCCAGCTGCGACAGGGCCCGCATCACCAGCCGGTCGGTCACCAGGTGCATCAGGCCGGACCGTTCGGCCATCGGCAGGAACTCCTCCGGCGGCACGAAGCCGCGCTGCGGGTGCTGCCAGCGGATCAGTGCCTCGACGCCCAGCAGCGACTGGTCGTGCAGCGACACCTTCGGCTGGTACTGCACGGTGAGCGCGTCGGCGTCCAGGGCCTGGCGCAGCTCGCCGAGCAGGGTCAGCCGGTCGGTGGAGTTGCGGTCGCGGTGCGAGGAGTAGGTGACCACCCCGGAACGGGACTCCTTGGCGACGTACATCGCCACGTCGGACAGCCGCAACAGGTCCTCAGCCCCCAGGGCGTGGTCCGGATGCATCGCCAGCCCGATCGAGGCCTCGATCTCCAGCCGCATGCCTTCCAGCGACACCGGGTTCTCCAGCGCCGCCCGGATTCGCTCGGCGACGCCGAGCACCTCCGCCTCGTCGGCGTCCGGCACGATCACCGCGAACTCGTCGCCGCCCAGCCGGGCGACGTGGTCGGTGGGCCGTACCGCGTTGCTCAACCGCTCGGCGAAGCGGATCAGCAGCTGGTCGCCGACGTGGTGGCCGAGGGTGTCGTTGACCTCCTTGAAGTGGTCCAGGTCGATCAGCAGCAGCCCGAACGGGCGGCCGTCCCGCTTGGACTGGGCGAGCTCGGCGGCCAGCGAGGCCTGCAGGTGGAACCGGTTGGGCAGGCCGGTGAGCGGGTCGTGGCCGGCCTGGTGCTCGCGCTCGACCGACATCTGGGCCATCTTGTAGACCAGCACCAGCGGGATGAGCAGCAGCGGCAGCAGCTCCCAGGCCGCGTTGGCCACCGTGACGATCAGCGGCGAGAGCGCCAGCACCGAGAACGTGGTGGCGGTGTAGTGCCAGAAGTCGTCGAACAGGAACCGCCGGAACGAGCTGGTCCAGGCCAGCGCCCCGGAGACCAGCACCAGGTTGGTGAAGAAGTAGGCCAGGCAGGCGCCGGCCATCCACGGCAGGTCCATGCCGGACAGCGAACGCAGCGGCTGCTCCACCGACGGGGTGCCGGAGCAGACTGCCATCACCGCCCAGGCGGCGCAGATCGACAGGTTGTACTGCCCGACGTTGAAGATCACCTTCCACAGCGTCTTGCGAGCCCGCCGGTCGGCGGCCACCGAGGCGATGCTGACCACCACGATCGCCGGCCACGGGCCCCACAGGAACAGGATCGCGCAGGCGAACGCGGTCGACATCACCACGCCCTGCGGATCGTGGCCGCGGCCCTGGATGAGCGGGCGGAGCTCCAGCACCACCAGCAGCACCGCGGTCATCGCCAGCGGAGCGCCGGCGGTGTCGAGATCGGAGCTGACCAGGGACCGGACCGCCAGCGCGAGCGACGCCCAGCCCAGGATCACCGAGGAATAGAAGAAGGCGGTGAACATCGAGGGCATGAGTAAAGAGGGGCGACTACCGCCCCCCGCACCCCGTGGCTCCCCGACCATGAGGTTCCTATCGACCGGGCCGGAGCAGATGTGAGGGGTTGTGGCGCAATTCTTCGACCCGGCCCTCCCCGGGACGAGCCGGCCGGCCGGGTGCCCTTCCGGCCGCGGCCCCTCGGACAGCCGGCGGCCCCGGACCTGCCGGTCCGGGGCCGCCGGGAACTTCGTTCCCGCTGTGCGGTACCGCCTCAGCTGGCGTTGAACGCGGTGTCGTCGATCACGAACGAGGTCTGCAGCGAGGCGTCCTCGGTGGCGGTGAAGCTGACACTGGTGGTGCCGGCCGGGACGGTGAAGCTCTTCAGCGCGTACCCGGTGTTCTTGTTGAGGTTGGAGTACGTCGCCAGCACGGTGCTGTTCGCCTTGACGGTCAGCTTGTCGAAGGCCGTGGTGGTGGTCGTCTCGGCCGTGTCGATGTGCAGGTAGAAGCTGAAGGTCGCCACGCACCCGGACGGGATGGACACCGACTGGGACAGCGTGTCGGTGTGGGTGGTGCCGTAGCCGTCCATCCAGGCGTTCCAGCTGCCGCCGTGGGTCGGCTCACCGGAGGCCCCGTACTGCCCGATCACCCCGGAGCTGGCCGTCCAGTTCACGTTGCCGGACTCGAAGCCGGGGTTGAGCAGCTTCTGGCCCGGTGAGGTGCAGCCACCACCGACGGGACTGATCGTCCAGGAGAAGGTGGCCGAGCCGGAGCCGCCCGCCGACGCGGTCGCGGTGACCGTCGAGCTGTAGGTGCCCGCGGTGGTCGGGGTGCCGGAGATGACGCCGGTCGAGGAGTTGATCGACAGGCCCGGAGGCAGGCCGGTCGCCGACCAGGTGTACGGCGCGGTGCCGCCACTGGCCGACATGGTCAGGCTCTTGGCGGTGCCCACCGTGCCGGTCTGGCTGCCCGGGTTGGTCACCGTCACGCCGCTGGTGCCGTGGGTGACGATGGCGTGGCTGATGGCGCAGTTGTTGGTGTCGTTGGACCAGCTGGCCTGCTCGGCGTAGGTGCCGAACGAGCCGAAGGAGACGTTGGCGGCACCGCCGGCGGTGCCGGGCGAGAGCCACGCGCACTCGTCGGAGTTCTCCTGACCGTTGTAGGAGCTGCCGGTGTGGTTGGTCCAGCCGCCGGCCGGGTTCTGGTCCGACATCATCTCGTGCCACTCGTGGCCCAGCGTCATCGTCCAGCCGTCCAGCGTGCCGGGCGAGTTGACGAAGCCCACGCCGCAGCCGGCGCCGGAGTCGATGTTGTACGGCTGGTTGGAGAAGGCGATGTCACCGTAGGGCGAGCTCACCGCGCCACCGGTCAGCGTGGTGTCGCCGTTGTAGTCGTGCCAGGCGCAGTACTGGCCCTGGTAGCTGTCGGGGTTGGTGCCGTGCGGCGACAGGATCACGTAGTAGGCGTACCGGTTCGAGGCCGCGGTGGTGTTGCCGAAGTGGGCCGCGGCGTTGACCGCCTCCTGGCCCAGCTGGTGGCCGCTGGCCGTGGCCGGCGAGGCGACCGAGTTGTCGTACCAGACACCGGCCAGCACGCCGCCGGTCTGGTAGGGGATGTAGCTGGCGCCGGAGGCCGGGCAGCTGGTCGCGCCGGTCGCCACGCCGGCGCCGTCGCACCACTGGGTCAGGTCGGCCGACCACAGCTCGTTGTTGGTGCCGATGCCCTTGAACATCTGCTGGGCGGCGCCCGCCGCGCCGGCGGAGTCGTTGGTGAACTTCAGGTTGCCGTTGGCATCGGTGGACGAGGTCCCCCACTGGCTGCCGTAGAAGATCAGGTAGGTCTTGGAGTGCCCGCTCTGCACGCCGATGCCGTCGATGCCGCCGCCGTAGGACAGCGTCTGCGGGCCGGTGGCGGTGATCGTCGCGGGGTGCGCCTTGGCGTAGGCGTTCATCTTCGCCTGGGTGCCGATAGTGGGAACCACGCCGTGCCGGTAGCTGTGCCCGGCCGCCGGCGAGTAAGGGTTGCCCGGGGCGGCGTCGGCCGAGCCGGCCTGGACGATCCCGGTGACTGCGAGGGCCGCGAGGCTCGCGACCCCGAGGACCGCGCCACGCCGGCGCGATCGGGTGTGCAACGTCATTGTCGACCTTTCGGGGGTTGGGGGACGGCAGGTGCCGGCAGCACGCTCGAGGGCTGAGCGGTAGCCGGTTGTTTCCAGTCCATGTCGGACCGGCAGCGGGCATAGCGGATCAGCGCCGGACGAGGGCTCCTCTCAGACGCCGGCACGGGGGCAGAACGGGGAAATACCGGCCGGAATAACCGGCGCTTTGGGTGCTTCCGCGGAAACGTAACCGAAAATGCAATACGCCGTCAATGGCTTGAACATGTAAATTCAGCAGGCAGGATTTCATGAGAATCTCCTTACGTTTCCAGCAGATCGCAGCACCAAATTCTGCTTTCATGACGTTCACACTGCATCTACACAAAGCAGCTGAGCGCCCCGTCCGGGTGCCATTAATTACTCCTGCCGAAAGGCGGGAAGTCAGATATCGCCGGCGCGGAAAAAGCAGCGGCAGAAACCCGGCCGGCCGCTCGGGACGCATCGAGCCACCGGCCGCGGCCCCTCCCCCGCCCCGGCGCCACGCGCACAACCCCCGGGCAGGGTGGCCACATCGGGCAGCCATCATGCAAGATGCTTCCGTCGCCGACACTCCGCGGCGGGCAACACCTGGGGGCAGCCGTGGACACCACCGAGATGCTGGAGCTGTCGCAGGAGTTCGCGGCTCTCAGTTCCGAGCTGCGCGGCGCCGGCGACAGCCGGGCGGCGTTGCGCCGGATCGTCGACCTGGCGGTCAAGCATGTCGAGGGCTGCACCTGGGCCAGCATCACCGCGCTGCACGGCGTGCAGGGCCACAGCGTGACCGTCTCCGACGAGGTGGCCCGCCAGGTGGACGAGCTGCAGTACCGGTTCCACGAGGGACCGTGCCTGTCCGCGGCCACCGATGCCACCGACTACCTGCTCTTCGACGTCGAGAACGAGCCGCGCTGGCCGCAGTTCGCCGAGGCGACCGCGGCGCAGACCCCGGTCCGCAGCGTGCTGGCCTTCCGGCTGGCCGGCGAGCGGGCGGCGGCGCTGAACCTGTACGCCGACCAGCCGAATGCGTTCAACTCCGATGCCGTCGACACGGCCACCATCTTCGCGGCGCTGGCCTCCAGCCTGGTCGCGCTGAACGAGGCCGAGAACCAGGCCACCCACCTGGAGGCCGCGCTGGAGAGCAGCCGGACCATCGGCATGGCGCTCGGCGTGCTGATGTCGGCCCGCAAGGTCACCCAGGAACAGGCCTTCACGCTGTTGCGGGTGGCCAGCCAGCAGCTGCACCGCAAGCTGCGCTCGGTCGCCGCCGAGGTGGTCGAGACCGGCACGCTGCCCGACCTGCCGGCACCCCGGGTCTAGCGGCGCGCGGGCGCCGTCCGGCCGACCCCGGGGATCCCCGCAACCACGGCCTCAGTGCCCGGGCAGGCTGGGCGGGTGCGGCGCCGGCGGGGTGGCTGCCGGGACGGCCGGCGCGGGCTCCCCGGCCAGCACGTCGTCGGAGATGGTCAGCCAGGCCAGCAGGCCGCCGGCGATGCACAGCCCCGCGGCGATCAGCACCGCGTGGTGGAAGCCGGTCGACAGGGCCGCCGGGTGCGCCAGCGCGGTAGGGGTGATGCCGGCCAGCGCGGGCAGCACCGCGACCGCCAGCAGGCCCGCGGTCCGGGCCACCGCGTTGTTGACCGCCGAGGCGATGCCGACCTGGTGTTCGGGCGCGGCGGCCAACACAGTGGCGGTCAGCGGCGCGACGGTGCCGCTCAGGCCCAGGGCGAAGATGACAACGGCGGGCAGCACGCCGGTGAGGTAGCCCGAGTCGGGTCCCAGCCGGACCAGCAGGGCGAGCCCGATCCCGGCCAGCACCGGCCCCACCGCCATCGGCCGGCGCGGTCCGATGCGCTGCGCCAGCCGGCCCATCCGGGCCGACAGCAGCAGCATCACCACGGTCACCGGCAGCATCGAGCTACCCGCCGCGACCGGGCTGAAACCGCTGACCAGCTGCAGCTGCACCGGGAGCAGGAACAGCGATCCGGACAGCGCCGCATAGACCAGGAAGGTCACCAGGTTGGCGGCGCTGAACTGCCGGGAGGAGAACAGCGACAGCGGCATCATCGGCGACTGCCGCCGGTGCTCGTTGATCCCGAAGGCCACCAGCAGCGCCACCCCGGCCGCCGCGGTGGCCAGCAGCGAGCCCGGCCAGCGGCGCACCGGTCCCTCGGTGAGGGCGTAGACCACCCCGCCGAGCCCGAGGGCGGCCAGCGCCGCGCCGGTCAGGTCCAGCCGCCCGCCGGCCTGCTCGTCACGGGTCTCGGGCACCCAGTTGCGGGTGACCACCAGCACCACGGCGGCCAGCGGCAGGTTGAGCAGGAACACCAGCCGCCAGCCCCACGGCGCCAGGCCGGTCAGCAGGCCGCCGAGCACCGGCCCGATCGCGGTGGCCACCCCGCCCAGCCCGGACCAGGCGCCGACCGCCGCCGCCCGGTCCTCGCGGCGGAACACCGCCTCCAGGATCGCCAGCGACCCCGGCGTGAGCAGGGCCGCGGCCACCCCCTGCGCCGCCCGCATGCCGATCAGCACCTGCACGGTGGGCGCCAGCGCGCAGCCGGCCGACGCGATCGCGAACCACAGCACCCCGTGGGCGAAGATCCGCCGCCGGCCCAACCGGTCGCCGAGCGAGCCGCCGAGCAGCAGCAGCCCGGACAGGGTCAGGGTGTAGGCGTTCAGCAGCCACTGCAGGCTGGTCAGGCCGGCGTGCAGGTTCGCCCCGATCCGGGGCAGCGCCACGTTCACCACGGTCGCGTCCAGCATGGCCATCCCGCTGCCCAGCACGGCGGCGGCCAGCACCCAGCGTCCGGCTGCCGACTTCAACGCCAGGCCAGGAGGTGCTCCGCCCCCGGTCACCGGCCCTGCTCCGGCGACCGGGCCGACGTCGGTGCGGGCATCCGCGCTCCCCTCCTGGTCAGTACCCCCTAGGCAAAGTCCGGCGCCGGGGCACGCCAGCACCGTCCGTCTGCGTAGCAGAACTCGATCGCGGTGGTCACGCGGCTCAAGGCCTCGGCAAGGGCCTCCGCGTTTCCGGCCGTGACCAGCACCTGCACCGGGCGCTGCAGGTTGTCCACGATATCGGGAACTCCGCGCTCCAGCAGACCGGGCAGCACATCCACCGACAGCACTGCCGGATCGGAGGCCAGGGCCTCCAACCCCCGCACCTGCGCGAGCTCGCCACTGGGTGGCACGAACGAGTAGAAGGCCTGACAGGCCGGCGGCACGGCAGGCAGCTGCGGGATCTGACCGTGACTGTCGGCAGCGAGCTGCCGCACCCCGAGCGCGTCGTCGACCATCCGCCAGATGCGGTCCCCGCCGACCCGCAGCTGCGACTCGATCAGCACCGGCGTTCCGTCGCCGCGGAGCTTGAACTCCGTGTGAGCCGAACCGTTGCGCAGACCGATGGCGTCGAGCACCTGCTGCGCCATGTCAGCGGCCAGCTTCATCTCCTCCGCTCCCAGCTTGGCCGCCGGTGGAGGCACGAAGGTGCAGTTGAAGACCGCGTACGGATAACGCGTCAGCCGCGAGTAGGAGAAGCCGACCACCACGTGCCGGCCGTCCACCGACTGGGTCTCCACGCTGTAGATGTCCGGCCCGTCGACGAGCTCCTCCGCGAGCCTCGGCTCTGCGGTGAAGTCCCCGCTCAGAACTTCGTCCAGCTCGGCCTGCGTCCGGATCTGGCGAACACCTACCGCGCCGGCACCGTCGGTGGGCTTGACGATCAGCGGCAGCCCGACCCGCTCGGCGAACTCCCGCAGGTCCGCGGGGCTCTGGATGCTCGCGTAGGGCAGGGAATAACGTTCGGCAGCCGAGCCGGTGAGTCGCTTGCGCAGCGCCGGCTTGTACATGGTGAGCATCACGGGCAGGAGCTCCGGTCCCGGAATCCTCAGCGACTGGGCGGCAATCGCGGCAGGGATCAGCCCTCGCTCGGTCTGGCACACCACCCGGGTCACCGGGAGCGAGGCAGCTATCTCGTGGGCCGCGAGAACCACGGCCGTCGCGTCGTCCACCCGGGACTGCCGAACCTGGAAGCACTGGCTCAGCAGTGCCGTGTCGAAGCTGTCCGACGCCTCGACGGAGCCGATGAAACTGACCGCGTCGGCAGTGCCCAGGGCGGCAGCCAGGCCCTCGGTCCAGCCGCCGACGACCAGCACGTGCGAGGTCATGCCACCACTACCTCGACGGCGTTCTGGCGGGACAGCATACGCAGGATGGCCAGGTCGGCACTGGCTTCCTCGACCACGAGCATGCCCACCGACGCGCGCTGGTCGACCGGGTCGGGTAGCTGGACACCGACCCGCTTGGTCGGAAACCATTCACCCGTGGCCAGCGGTGCGCCACTGAGCCGGTCCCGGACCGACACGAACTCCCCGGCCCGGTCGGGATAGAGCACCCACTGTGCCACACAGGAACGCGGTGCCGCCTCCAGGTCCATCAGGCGGGGGCGCTCGCCGAGGGCGATGTCTACCAATGCATCGTAGATATTCACCTGCAAGGCACGGCTCAATGCCTCTCCGATCGTGACCCCGCCAAGCCTCGGGTTCACCTCGATGACCTCGAAGCCGTCCGGGCCGACCACGAACTCGGTGTGGGCGAAGCCGGTGTCGTAGCCGACCGCGGTCAGGACCCGGCTCACCCACTCCTCGACGCCGGCCAGCCGTCCGGTGGTCGAGACCGGCGTGACCGCCGCGTTCTCCCGGAATCCGGGGAAGCTGGAGGTGATCCGTCCGGAGACTGCGAGGAAACGGTGCTCGCCCTCGAAGGAGACGGTCTCGGCACTGAAGAGTTCGCCTTCAAAATAAGGCTCACAGGTCACCGTCTGCGAGCGCAACCGCCCGTTCCGCGCAGCAGCGCTCACCTCGGTTGCCACCGATGCCGCCGTGCCCGAGGTGGCCAGCCACACGTTCTCACTGCCAGTTCCCGCCGCGTCCTTCACGATGATGTGACCACTCGGTGCCGAGGCGATCAGCTCTTGGAGTTGGCCGGCCGTCACGGCCGATGCCGCGAGCTCGCTCGCAGGTGCCGGGCTCAACTCCTTGGAGTATAACGAGTTGCGCACCCGGGTCTTGTTGCGAAGGTCACAGAAAAGTCGTGGATCACGTGTCGGCAGGCCCAGGGCGGCAGCAATCTCGGCGCCCGCGAGACCCCAGGTGTCGGTATTGGCGATGAGTCCCCGGACGTCGGCCAACGTGGCGATCTCGCGAAGGACCTCGTCGCGGTCGAAGGTTTCACAGACCCGCACCGGTACCGGAGCCAGGCCCCGCCTGGGAATCTCGACCTCCAGCTCGTACCAGTACCAGTCGGGATCCCGGGCCAGCAGGACCAGGTCGTGCCCGCGGGACCGAACGGCTTCTGCCAACCGGGACAAGCCAAATGTCAATGACTCCAGAACGACGATGGTTGCCATAAACCTCTCCGGCAGGCTAGAAACGAAACGATCCAAAGACAGCGTCGAGGGCGAACCCAGGCGTCTTGGGCGAACCTATCAGTACCAAGAAGAAGCAGGCGATGGCGAATGACCTTCCACTCAGCGGGAGTACTCGATACAGTGGGGGACTCCCCCTCGTTCCCCCTGATACATAGCACCGATTCCCGCTCGGCACGGATCGTGGCCAAGTGGGAACGCACCAATCCAGCCGGCAGCGTCAAGGACCGCCCGGCGCTGCACCTCGTCGACTTCGCCGAACGTACCGGCTTGCTCCAGCCCGGCGGGACGATCATCGAGTCATCCAGCGGAAACTTCGGCATCAGCCTCGCGATGATCGGGGCGGCGCGAAAGTACCGGGTCATAATCCTCGTCGATCCGAAGGCAACGCCGGCGAACCTCCGGGTGCTGCACGCCTACGGCGCCGAAGTGGTCGTCGTGACCGAGCAGGACGACACCGGCAGCTACCACAAGACCCGGATCGCCCGCGCCAACGAACTGGCCGCTGCCATACCGAACTCCTTCCGTCCCGACCAGTGCTTCAATCTCGCGAACTCCGAGGCCCACTATCAGGCCACCGGCCCTGAGATCGTGGCGGAGGTGGGCTATCCCGACGTGGTCGTCGCCGCCGTCAGCACCGGCGGCCAGCTCGGTGGGCTCAGCCGGTACTTCCGCGACCGCAGCCCGAAGACCGTGCTCGTCGGGGTCGACGCCGAGGGTTCGCAGATCTTCGGCGGCCAGTCCGCGGCCTACGCGGTTCCGGGTGTGGGACTGGGCTGGACACCGGTGAACCTCGACCTGGCCCTGGTCGACGATGCCTTCAAGATCTCCTCCGAACTGGTCTTCCAGGCCTGCCGGGCATTGGCACGGCACGAGGGCATCCTCGCCGGCGCGTCCAGCGGAGCGGTCTACCTGGCGGCTTTGCGCTATGCACGCGCCCTGCGCCCCGGCCAGACGGTGGTGGCCATGCTCTCCGACAGCGGGGACCGCTACCTCGACACGGTGTTCGATCCTGCCTGGCTCGAAGAGCGCGGCTTGAGCGCCCGGACACCGGATCTCGAGCAGTTGTGCGCCTATGCCGACGGGCTCCGGTCGGCGGCGCCACTGCGGCCTGCGCTCGTCCCGGGCCTGGAGGAGGAGCTGGGAATTCCGGCGACCACGCTATGGATGAACGCTGAGGTCAGCGGCAGCCGGGTGGGATGACCGCTCCTCGATAAGGGACTTCGACATCCGTTGCGCGATCGTGCCGGCGACCGCGAACAGGGCACAGGCCCCCCAGACGATGTTCTCGTGACCGCCCGAGGCCAGCGCGGAACCCGCCGAGCCACCGATCAGGACCCCGGCCGCGTACGCGCTGTTGTACCGGCCGACCACCCTGCCCGGTCGCCGCGACCGCTTGCCCAGCTCGGCCGCGATGGTGGTGCCCCGGGCGCCTACCGCGATCTCGGCAATGCTCCACGCGATGACGCTGGCGGTGACAGCCGGCATCGTCGTGCAGAATGCCGTCGCAGCGATCGCAAGGCCGGCCGCGCCCTGACCGAAGGCCAGGATGTCCTGCCCGGAGAATCGCAACAGCGCGGGAGAGACCACCGGCTGGATCAGGAGCACCAGGATCGCGTTCAGCGAAAGCATGATTCCGTAGTCGCCGGTGCTCAGTCCGGCACGGATCATGTGCACGGCAAGGGCAGTGATGGTCTGGGCATAGACGGCCGCGAACAAGGCGGTCGCAAGGTAGAACAGCCCAACACCCAGGCGCGGACTGCGGCCGAGGTCAGTACTCTGCACCACCTCGACGCTCGGCGCCGGTTCGCGGTTGCCCCTTCTCGGCACATCGTGCAGGAAGATCAAGGCGATCAGCGCGAATACCGCGCTGGTGCTCGCATCGAGGACGAACACCAGGAAGAAGCTGTGCTCGGCCAGGAAGCCGGCCAGGGCGGCCGAAATCGCCGTGCCCAGGCTGACGGCGACGAATTGCATCTCGAAGGCCAGTCCGCGCTGGGTGTCCTCGACCCGCCCGACTATCGACTGGGTCATCGCGGGGCGATAGATCGAGTCGGTCAGGCCCAGCATGGTTATCGAGACGACGAGTGCGGGCACGGACGCGGACAGGCCTGCCGCGATCAGCGCCACCGCGTTGCTCGCCATTCCCAGGAACAGCGTGGCCCGGTTGCCGAGCCGGTCGGTCAGCCAGCCACCGAGGAGCGGGGAGACCACGGTGCCAGCGCCCCGGAGGGCAATGAGAAGTCCCACAATCGCAGGCTCGAGCCCCCGGCCGACCGAGAGATAGAGTGTCAGGAGCGCTAGGACACTCGTCCCGAGGCGATTGACGAAGGTGCATGCCCACAGAAGCCAGAAGCTGCCGGGTAGCGCCCGGATCCGGCGGAGATCGGCAGCATATGACACGTAGAAAACTCCTAACGGCTCCGCGACCAGGCTCCGGTCATCGTCTCGCGGCAGTCCCTGGCTGGATCAGGTTAGGTCATCGGGCAGCGCCGCTGCCCGGGCTGGGAGGGTAGCGAATGCAGGTCTCCGCCGACGCAACCACCGGCCCACAGTCCTTGGTCGCTCCGAACTACCTGCACGATGCGCCTGAGCTGTACGAGGCCTACACCGCCGATGTGGGAACGGAGTTGATCGAGGCGGTCGCCGCCCGGCTGGCGCGCCGCGGCGCCGGCTCCGTGCTGGACGTGGGCTGCGGTCCGGGTGCGGAAATGGCTTTCCTGCGGGCGAGAGGCTTCCACGCCGACGGGGTGGACGCTTCGGGCCGGATGGTTGCCCGGGCCCGCGAGCGCTGCCCTGACGCGCGGGTCGAGCAGCGCCTGATGACCGATCTCGACCTGCCGGACCGCTACGACTGCATCCTCTGTCTCGGAAGTACCTTCCTGTACAACTACACGCCGGCCGAAGTGGACCGGGCGCTGACCGAGTTCCGCCGGCACCTGCAGCCCAGCGGCCTGCTGGTCCTGGAGATGCGCAACGGCGGGTACTTCCTGACCGAGGCCGGGCAGCGGTTGCTGCACGACACCTCGACGGTCTCGATAGATCTTCCGGACGGCTCCGCCCTCACCTGCACGTCGCGTCTGTCGATCGACGTCGCCCGCCAGCGACTGCGCCGGGAGTACGCCTGGTCCCGCGGCCAGGAAGAGTCCGCCACGGAGGTGATCTTCCACCGGCTGTTGTTCCCCGTCGAGATCAGGTACCTGTTGCAGGTGGCGGGATTCGAGGTGCTGTCGGTGAGCAACCATCCCGCGAGCCTGGCCGACGAGGCCTGGTCCTTGCCCGAGCAACTCGACGGACCGCGGGTGATAGTGGCGGCGCACATGACGAGGGAGGCATAGTCCTGAGGACCGACGACAGCTGGACCGAGGCCGAGCTGTGGGCACGCACCGCCCGTGCGAAGACGCCCGGTGCACACGGGCAGGTGTTCCTGGACAGCGCCGGCTCGTCCTTGATGAGTGCCAGCACGCTGGCGGCCGTCCAGCAGCACCTGGAGCTCGAGGCACGGATCGGCGGGTACGCCGCGGCGGATCAGGTGGCAACCCGGTTGTCGGAGCTGCGGTCGTCGGTGGCGCGGCTGGTGGGATCGGACGATCCCGAAGAGATCGCCCTGAGCGACAGCGGCACGCGTGCGTGGACGAGTTGCTTCTACAGCATCCCGCTGGCCCCGGGACAGACCATCCTGCTCACCGGTCCCGAGTACGCCAGCAACGCCATCGCCGCGCTGCAGCGAGCCGAGCAGGCGGGCGCCCAGGTCAGCTTCGTCGCCCAGAACCCCGACGGCGGCATCGACCTGGACGACCTCGAGGCGAAGCTGCACACCGCCGACGTCGCCGCCATCTCGCTGGTTCAGGTACCTACCAATGGCGGGCTGGTGGGTGACGTGCGGACGGCGGCGGCGCTCGCGCACCAGGCCGGCGCGTTCGTGCTGCTGGACGGCTGCCAATCGGTAGGCCAGCTGGCTGTCGACGTGAACGACCTCGACATCGACGCCCTGGCCTGCACCGGGCGCAAGTGGTTGCGAGGGCCGCGCGGCACCGGAATGCTGTGGGTACGGCGCCGGTCGCTGGAACGCCTGCGGCCGGCCATGCTCGACCTGCGTTCGGCATCATGGACCGGGCCGACGACGTATGAGGTGGCCGAGTCCGCACGTCGCTTCGAGTTCTGGGAGCAGGACGTCGCGGCGCTGGTGGGGCTGGCGGCGGCCCTCGACGAGGCCCTCGACTACGGGATCGAGCGGATCGAGCAGGCCGTGCGACGGCGGGCCCGCTACCTGCGCACCCAGCTGGCATCCCTCGGGCGGGTGAACGTGCACGATCCGGACGACGGCAGCGGCATCGTGTCCTTCACCGTCGAGGGCCTGGACCCGGTGACGGTGCAGCAGCGGCTGCGCGAACAACGGGTGACCACCACGGTCAGCAGGCGTCCGTCAACGCTCGTCGACATGACCCGGCGCAACCTCCTCGCGGTCGGCCGGGCCTCGCCGCACTATTTCGTCAGCGACTCCGATCTCGATCGTGCCGTCTCAGTCCTCGCCGCCCTGTGACGCCCGTCGGTCTCCGGCACACCGGAAACAGGCTCAGGACCTGGGAACGGGGCGGCCCACCCTCCCGTTCGCGGCTCCTGCCGTCTGTTCTGCTGAAATAGAGCCATGACCGAAGCGTTCTCCGACCTGCTCGAGGCCAACGCCGGCTACGCCGCCGGCTACCGCGACCCGCGCCTGGAGGGCCGAGCGGCCCGCGGCCTGGCCGTGGTGACCTGCATGGACTCCCGGATCGAACCGCTGGCCATGCTGGGCCTGGCCAAGGGCGACGCCAAGATCCTGCGCAACGCCGGCGCCCGGGTGACCGACGACGTGCTGCGCACCCTGGTGCTGGCGGTGCACCTGCTGGCCGTCCGGCGGGTGATGGTGGTGGCGCACACCGACTGCCGGATGTCGAAGGTGACCGACGAGCAGGTGCACGCCGACATCCTGGCCGGTTCCGGGGTGGACACCCGCAGCCTGGACTTCGGCACCATCTCCGACCAGCGGGCGGTGCTGGCCCACGACGTGCGCCGGATTCGCAGCTCGCCGTACCTGCCGGCCGACCTCGCGGTGATCGGCTGCGTCTACGACGTCCGGACCGGCGCGCTGGAGGTGCTGGCCGACGGCACCGAGGACGAGTAGGCCTGACCGCCTTCTCGATCTTCGGAGCTACTTCGATTCCAGCCCGGTGGCCTGCCGCTGCTTGTCCGGCGTCAGCTTGCGGGTGTCGCGCGGCTCGGCGAACGGGGTCTGGTCCGGCGGCTGGCCGGCCTCGATGGCGCGGGCGTGCTGCAGCTCGGCGTTGAACTCGGCACCGAGCAGGATCGCGATGTTGGTGATCCACAGCCAGATCAGAAAGATGATCACGCTGGCCAGCGAGCCGTAGGTCTTGTTGTACGAGCCGAAGTTCGCGACATAGAACGCGAAGCCGGCCGAGGCGATGATCCAGATCAGCACGGCGAGCACGCCACCGGGGCTGATCCACTGGATGCCGGGCTGCTTGACGTTGGGCGCGGCGTAGTACAGCACCGCCAGCATGACGCTGACGATCACGACCAGCACCGGCCACTTCACGATGCTCCAGACCAGCAGGCCGGTGTCGCCGATGCCCAGCGCGTGGCCCACCCGGTCGGCCAGCGGACCGCTGAACACCACGATCACCGCGGCCAGCACCCCCATCACCGCCATCGCCAGGGTGATCGCCAGCCGCAGCGGAATGGTCTTCCAGATCGGCCGGCCCTCCCCCATCTCATAGATGGCGTTGGACGCCCGCATGAACGCCGCGACGTAGCTGGAGGCCGACCACCAGGCGATCAGCAGGCCCAGCACCGCGGCCAGGCCCGCACTGCTGCGGGCCTGCACGTTGTCCAGGATCTGCTCCAGCACGCTGCGCACGCCGCCGGGGGTGAGCTGGCCGACGTTGTCGACCAGCTCCTGGGTGGTGGAGTCGCCGAGCAGGCCGAGGATGGACACCAGCACCAGCAGCCCGGGGGCGAGCGTCAGCACCCCGCGGTAGGTCAGCGCCGCCGCCCAGTCGGAGAGGTTGTCGTTCTGGAACTCCTTGACCGAACGCTTGAACACGCCCTTCCAGGACGTGTCGCTCAACTCGGTCAGCTGGTCGGGCTCTCGACGGGCTTTGGTGGTCATCGGATGCTCCGGTTCTCGGCGGGCGCCACTGCCGGGCTGCTGCGGAGTGGGCGCTGCCGGTGTGGGCTTCGGCGGATGCCGGCCCGCCGGGACTGCCGGCGGGCGATCTGGTGCGGGCAGCTGGTTATTCAGCCGTCCCGGTGATCTTCTGCTCCTGCTGTCAAACGTAGGCCGTCGGGCGAGCCGGGTGCAAACCTCGCGCGGAGGAATCTCGCCGAAGATCCCCGGGCCGGCCGGTGCGCTACGGTTTAACCGGCTGAGCCCGTAGCCCCCGAGCGTGGTGCGCCACGCCTACCGAAGGGTGTCGCATGCCTGCCACGCCGATGACCGAGGTGCGCGCGTCGATGCGCGCCGGAGCCGACCGGATCTTCGCCGAACTGGCCGACGGCTGGGCCTACGTGGGCTGGGTGGTGGGCGCGTCCCACATCCGCGACGTCGACGCCGGCTGGCCGGAGGTCGGCAGCAAGATCCACCACAAGGTGGGGGTCTGGCCGCTGGTCATCGCCGACGACACCGAGTCGTTGGTGTGCGAGCCCGGCCGCCGGCTGCTGATGCGCGCCAAGGGCTGGCCGCTGGGCGAGGCGACCGTCGAGATCGTGCTGGACCAGCGCTCGCCGTCGCAGACCGAGGTGACGCTGCGCGAGGCCCCGACCGCGGGACCGGGTCACTGGCTGGACAATCCGGTGCAGCGGTGGCTGCTCCGGCTGCGCAACCGCGAGACGCTGCGCCGGCTGGCCGACCGGGTCGAGCACCGGCCGCGTCCGGGGCGCAACTGAGCCGCTGGGCGGCCCGGCTCGTACGGTGACCGGATGAGCCGGCCATCGGAGCACTACGACGTGATCGTGGTGGGCGCCGGGCCTGCCGGGTGCGCGGCGGCCGCGGCGGTGGCGCAGGCCCGGCCGCGGCTGACGGTGCTGGTGCTGGACCGCGCCGACTTCCCGCGGGACAAGCCGTGCGGGGACGGCATCGCGCACGAGGTGGACGCCGAGCTCGCCGGCCTGGGCTTCGACGTGCCGCGGGTGTTCGCCGGCACCGTGCCGGTCGCCGGCCTGGCGCTGCGGTCGCCGGGCGGGGTGCGGGTGCACCGGCGGATGCGGCACCCGGTGCACGTGGTGCCGCGCCAGGTCTTCGACGCCCGGCTGGTGCACCAGGTGCGCGAACGCGGGATCGAGGTGCGCCGGCACCCGGTCCGCCGGGTGCAGGTGGCCGACGGCGGGGTGTGGCTGGACGCCGCCCTGCATGCCCGGGTGGTGATCGGGGCGGACGGCGCGGAGTCGGTGGTGCGCCGCAGCCTGGCCGGTTCCCGGCCGGCTGCGGCACCCGGCAGGGCGCCGGTCGCGCTGGCCATCCGCGGGTACGCCGCCGAGCCGGCCGGGCTGGCGGCGCTGGCCGGCAGCCAGTTCATCACGATGACCGACCGGCACTGGCCCGCCTACGCCTGGAGTTTTCCGATCGGCGACGGCCGGGCCAACGTCGGCTACGGCGAGCTGCTCGGACCCGACCCGGTGAGCCGGGCCGACCTGCTGGCCCGGATGCGGGCGTTGCTGCCGGGCCTCGGAGAGGCCGAGGGCCTGCGGGCACACCGGCTGCCGCTGTCGTCCGGCCGGCCGCCGATTCCCGACGGTCCGGTGCTGCTGGCCGGCGACGCGCAGTCGATGATCAACCCGTTCACCGGCGAGGGGATCTTCTACGCGGTGGTGTCCGGGGCGCTGGCCGGCCGGGCCGCCGCCCGGGCGGTGACCGAGGGCGGGGATGCCGGCTCGCGGTACCGGCAGGCCAGCCGGCGGCGGCTGGGGCGGCACCTGGCGCACACCGGCGCGCTGGCCCGGCTCGGCGGCTGGACCGCGCTGACGGACGCCGGCCTGCGGGCCGCCCGCGACGACCAGCGCGCCTTCGACGACCTGGTGCGCTTCGGGCTGGCCGACGGGCTGCTCACCCCCCGGCTGCTCAACCGGCTGCGGTTCTCCGGTTGACGTTCCCAGCCTGACGGTCCCAGCCTGACGGTCCCAGCCTGACGGTCCCAGCCTGACGGGTCCCAGGCTGAGGCCGAGCGCCGCCGGGTGGGTGGGTCACGACGGCGCTCGGCTGGTCAGCAGCCCGGCTGACGCCGGGTCAGGCAAGCTCGGAGAAGCAACAGGAACCGGACGCGCCGGTCAGCGTGTTCACCACCGCGCTCTGCGCCTCGGCCGGCCCGCCGCGCAGGAACGCCCCGGAGTAGCCGCGGGCGCCGAGGAAGGCGCCCCAGACCAGCAGGTACTCCTTGAGTCCCTCGTCGGACGGGAACAGCTCGGTGTGCGGGTGGATGCGCCGCTGCAGCACGAACTCGCCGTCCATGGCGTCTTTCACCATGCCGGCCCAGGAGTCCGGATCGGTCTGCCAGCCGGGCACCACGCCGGTGCCGCCGTGCAGCATCACCGGCTTGAGGATCAGCTCGTCGCGGGCGGTGAGGGCGTAGTCCTCCAGCAGCACGCTGCGGCTGCCGTCCACGGTCACCGGGCCGGGCCGCACCATCCGGGTCCAGGGCAGGATCCGGTCCAGCACCTCCAGCTCCTGCTCGTCGAACACGCCGCGGTTCGCCTCGTCCGACAGCAGCGCCAGCGCGCCCTTGCTGCCGTAGAGCTCGGCGTCCATCGGCGAGAAGATCTTCACCTTGCCGCGCTCGGCGGCCCGCAGCACCGGCTCGATCAGGCCGGGGCCGGTCGGGTCGAGCAGGTCCTCGATCAGGAAGCTGCGGTAGATGATGTCGACGTGCCGGTCACCGACCCAGACTTCTGAGTTCTCGTCGATGCGCATGTGGCCGAGGTGACAGGGGAACGCATCGACACCGAGCTTGCTGATGTTGGTGGTGTTCTTGATCAGCTGCGCTTCCAGGTCGGGGTAGCTGCCCGGCCAGTCGCAGAACGCCACGGTCGGGCGGGTGCCCGGCCGGACGTCGCACTCGGCCTTGAGCGTCTCGGCGGCCTCGACCATGGTGTCGATGAAGCCCAGGTTGTGCTCGGCGGCGAACTCGGCCATGAATGGCTGGTCCATGTAGGCCCGGCTCAGCGTGGCGGCGTCGATGCCGCCGAGCGAGGCGCTCATGTTGTACTCCAGCACCCGGAAGCCGGTGTCGTCGACGTACATGTCCGCCCGGGACAGCCGGCTCGGCGCGTTGCCGCGGCCCCGGACGATGGCGTTGACCTGCTGGGCCGGCACCCCGGTGGCGATCACGAACGAGGCCAGGTCACCGCCGAACAGCCGGTCGGGCAGGCTGGTCAGGCACTGGTACAGGGTCTCGAGGTCGGCGCCGAGCCGCTGCACCTGCTCGCGCTCCAGGAATCCCGGACGGGTCAGGCAGCGGCCGTCCATGTTGGTGCCGACCGTGACCGGCTGGACGGTGGCATGGAACTCGCTGGGCCGGATCCCGCTGGCCTCGAACGCGGCCAGGTAGGTGTCGGTGAGGGCGTTCTGGTGCATGCGCTCGCTGTAGGTGGCGGGACGCGTCGGCGCTGCCTGCTCGGTCACGAAACATTCTCCGATTCTGTGGACACGCAGAAAGTTGCCGGTCCGCTGATGTGCGGCTAATAGAGTTCCGGCGCGGCACAGGCTAACCCACGGTAGGCGGATTAGATAGCCGAACAAAACAATTTTCTATTCAGCGCTTAATACGGTTTCCGGTTTGTCCGGTGTCTGCGGCCGTAGGTTCTCCGGTGCCGGTCCGGCGGGATGTCGGTTGGATGAGAACCAGCCTGCAGCCCCTGGAAAACCAGGCTTTCCGCGCTACAGGAAGCCTGCCGTTCCGGTGTATCCGGTAGTGCAGCGGTTGGTGCAACGCTGCCAGGCAGGATGGGCGCAGCGGGTGAAAACCGCTACCCGACCCTGCCCTTGGCAATGCGCGGCTCGCGTGTTCGATAACTGAACCAGGCTTTCTCCAAGAAACGGCGCGTCCGCTCGCGACGCCTCGTTATCATTGCGCATGTCTTTCTCCGGTCAATTCGCGATGCAGGGCGTATTGCGGCTCTGCCGAAATCTCCTCGACGATATTTGACTGCAGCCTGTTACCGAATCGGTAAGGCACTCCTGAACCAGGTCACCCACCCCCGGAACGGCGGGGTCGCGCTCGACCGCGCCGGGTAGGTCGAGCGCGATCCGTCGGACCGCCCCGGTGCCTCGCCGGTACCGGCTCGAGGTGGGCTATCTGCCGATACGGCAAGCCCGAGGTGTCACATCAGGCGACAGCTGGACAAAGACTACTTATGGCTTTTTCCCTGGCATCAGGTAATAGTTGCCCGTAATCCGGGATCGGTCACCGCGCTGCCGGGGCGGCTGACCGTCCGGTCGGGCTGGGGTCCGGCCACCCGATCGTGCATCCGTGAGAACCGAGGAGGAAGCCATGGCGGTATCCGACGTCGCTGCGGTGCGCCTGGGCCGCGACGGCGCGCGCGCGGCGGAGGTGGCGGAGCTGTTCAGGTCCGCCGGGCTCAACGCACCGCTGGACGACCTGGCCCGGATCGAGCGCATGCTCGAGGAGGCACAAGACGTGGTGGTGGCCAGAGCCGAGGACGGCACCCTCGTCGGCCTGGTCCGGGTGCTCACCGATTTCAGCTTCAACGCCTTCATCGCCGACCTGGCCGTCCTGCCCGGCTGGCAGGGCCGTGGGCTGGGCTCACAGCTGGTCACCGCGGTGGTAGCCGACCACCCGCGGGTGAAGTTCCTGGTGCATCCGGGGCACGACTCCGGCCCCTTCTGGAACAAGCTCGGGTTCGAGCCCGCGCCCACCTGCCTGGTGCGACCGCGCAGTGAGTGAACAGCCGGCCCGCGGCGGCCAGACGGCGGCAGAGCAGGACGGAACGGCGTCCGGCTCCGGGCTGCCCGGCCACGAGACGCGGATCGGCGCGGTATGGCAGGTCCTCGGTCGGTTGCCCGGGTATTGCCGGTTGCTGATCGCCGGTGTTGCCGTCAACCGGATGGCCTCGTTCGTCCAGGTGTTCGCGGTGCTCTACCTCACCACCAGCCGGCATTGGCCGCCCGCCGCCGCAGGCCTGGCACTCACCTTCTACGGCATCGGTACGGTGCTGGGCGTCTCGGCCGGCGGAGTGGTCACCGATCGCCTCGGGTGCCGCAACACCATCGCCGCGTCGATGTTCGGCGCCGGTATCTCGGTGGCCGCCCTCGCGGTGCTCACCGGCCGAGCCGCGATCGACATCGCCTGTGGGGTCGCCGGAATCGCCACCCAGCTCTTCCGCCCGGCTGCGATGACGTTGTTGGCCGGTGCGGTCGACGGCAGCCAGCTGGTGCTCGTCGCGGCGGGATATCGATTCGGCCTCAACCTCGGCGCCCTGATCACGCCGCTGGTCGGCGCGGCGCTGGCCGCGCGCAGCTGGACGCTGCTGTTCGTCGTGGATGCGGCTACCTCGCTGCTCTTCGGGGTGGTCGCGCTGGTGAGCCTGCCGCACCGGGTCACCCCGGCCACCTCGGCTGGCTCGACCCGACCGGCCGAAGCCGGGCCGCGACCGGGGAAGCCACTGCGGGACCCGCGGCTGTTGTGGTTGGTGCTGGGGCTCATGACGATTGCGGTGGTGGAGTCGCAGTACATCTCCACGCTGCCCCTCGAGGTCGTCCACAAAGGCCTGCCCACCGAGGTGTACGCCGCGATGATCACAGCGAACGCCCTGCTGGTGACCACGCTCGAACCCACCCTGACCGGCCTGCTGCGCAACCGCCCGGTGGCCCTGACCCTGCCCCTCGGGGTCTTCCTGATCGGGGCGGGCATCGCGTGCTTCGGCCTGCCTGGCGGCATCGCCGCATTGGTCCTGGCCACCGTGATCTGGACGTCCGGGGAGATGATCGGGGCACCCCCGGCCGCCTCGGCGCCGGCGCTGATGGCCTCCGAGGCGGCCAGGCCGAGGTACCTCGCGCTCGCCGGCGGGGCGCAGAGCCTGGGTTATGCGATCGGGCCGTCGCTGGGCACCGTGGTCTACGCGACCAACCGGCAGCTGCTCTGGGGATGCTGTGTGGTGGGCGGTTGCCTGGCAACCGCCTGCTGCTGGGCCAGCGGGCGTCACCTCGGCAGCCGAGCGGCCGCCGACCGCTCGCGCACCGCGCGGTAGCCCGCAATATAGGGACGTACCATCTATTAATCGCACTTCGGTCTTACGTTACATTGGCTCCACAAGTCTGGGGGAACCACATGCCATCAGGGCGTTCGCAACGCCTGTTGTTCGTCTACGTCAAGGGCGGGCCGACCCTGGAGTTCGCGGTGCCTTCGATGGCCAGGGTGGCCGAGGTCCATGTGCTCGGGCTGGGCCCCTTCCCGCCGCACGCCGAACACGTCTGGCGGCCCAGCGCCGCCAGCGTGCGGCAGGAACGCGCGTTCGGTCGCGAGGAGGTGGTCAACACCATCCTCACGGTCGCCAAGGAACTCCGGGTGGACGGAATCCTCGCCCTGTCGGAGTTCGCGCTGCTGGCTGTCAGCGAGGCGGCAGCGATCCTCGGCCTGCCCGGAGCAGGCCCCAATGTGGTGCGGTCCCGGGACAAACGGCTGATGCGCCAGGTGTGGCGGCAGGCCGGGGTGCCTTCACCGGAGTTCCGTCCGGTCTCCAGCCTGCAGGAGGCACACGAGGCGGTGGCCGCCCTGCGACTGCCGGTCCTGTTGAAAGCGGCTTGGAGCGCCGGCTCGGTCGCCCAGACGGTGATTCGCGACGAGAGCGAGGTTGCCGCGGCGTGGGCGGCGGCCACCCGGGCACTGGACGACACCTTCGAGTCCCGCTACACCGAGCTGGCAGTGGCTGGTACGCCGCGGGATCTCCTGGTGGAGGAGATAATCGACGGTTCGACCGACGGCTGGTACCCGACCGGCAGTGGCTATGGCGACTACCTCAGCGTCGAGGGCATGGTGGACGGCGGCGAGTACCACCCGCTGTGCATCACGTCCCGGATTCCCACGATCCCCCCTTTCACCGAGTTGGCCAATCTCCTTCCGTGCACGCTGGATGAGGACAAGCAGCGCGAGATCGAGCAGGTGGCCCGTGCCGCGGTGGAGGCCCTGGGGCTGGATACCTGCTGTACGCACACCGAGATCAAGCTGAAAGCGGACGGCACCGTGGCGCTCATCGAGTCCGCCGCCCGGGTGGGCGGGGTGAACGTGGCCCAGCAGATGACCAGGGTGTTCGGCCTCAACCCCGTCGAGATGCTCAGCAAGGTGCTGGTGGGCCAGCAGGTGCAATACCCGCCCCGGATGCTTGTCGACGGTCAGGGCGCCGCCGGCACGGTGGCGATCATCGCTACCGACTCCGCGGGGCGCCGGTGGGCGGACCGGGATCGGATCTGGGACTCCCGCTCGGTTTCCTGGGACTCCCTGCTCTCGCCGGGGACGGAGGCGGAGGTGGTGACCGGGCTCTCCGTGCCGGACGGAACCCCGATGCCCCGGTACGGCTCGGCCCACGGCGCGGTCGACTACGCCGGCCTGTTCTTCCTCACCGCTCGTGACGCGCCGACCCTGCTGCACGACACCTACGCCATCCTCGACGGCCTGGAGCAGGCGCTGCAGAGCTGACCCGAACGTGGGAAGAAGGAAACGTGCCATGGCACTCGGCAGTGTGAGCACCGCTGACGGCAACCCGCCGTACCGCGGCAGCACGCTGCCGTTCCAGTCGATCCGGCGCTCACCGCCATGACCTATCACGCCGGTGCTCTCGACCTCGCCGATGCCGCTATCAGCACCGGCTGGTACACCAAGGCAGGTGTGCGAACGTCGCCCCGGCGCTTCGATGAGGACAGCGAGATCGAGGACGCCAAGCTCTTCTTCCCCACCGCGTTGATCCCGCACCTGCGACATGAAGCGGTCCGCAGCCTGGACCCGGACCGACAGCGGTACCTCAACGCGCAGTATCTCTACCAGTGGCTGGAGTTCACCACCCATTTCGAGGTCGCCGTGGTGAATCGGTCGTGCCAACGGATAGCCGAGGGAACCGCGGGGTTGGCGGTGCCCGTCGAGTCCCGGATGGCCGCCTTCCAGATCTACGTCGACGAGGGCTACCACTCGCTGTACAACCTCGACGTGCGGCTGCAAATCGAGCGAGCCTCGGGTATCCCCGCGCTGCCGTTCGAGTTCGGCCCGTTCCTGCGGCAGCTCGACGCGGTGGGCGACGGCCTGCCCGATCTCCGGTTGCTGATCCAGCTGCTCCAGGTCATCGTGTTCGAAACCCTGATCACCAGCCTGCTGGTGGACATTCCCAACGACTCCGGCGTCAAGACGCTGGTGCGGGAGACGGTGCGCGACCATGCGGTGGACGAGGGCCGGCACCACCGGTACTTCGCCGGCCTGTTCAGCCAGCTCTGGCAGCAGTTGGAACCGGCGGTACGGATCGCGGTCGCGCCCTTCCTGCCGGAGCTCATCGTCAGGTCGCTGCGTCCCAGCCTCAGCTCGCATCGATCGGCCTTGCGGCACATCGGGCTGCCGGACGACCTGGTCGCCGACATCCTTGCCGACAGCTACAGTCCGGCCGCGACGCTGGACTACATCAGGGATGCCTCCGCACGCACGGTCGCCCTGTTCGCCCGTTGCGGCGTGCTCGAAGTACCCGGCGCCGCGGACGCATTCCACCACTTCGGTCTGCTGAAGGAATGAGCTATGGAGCTGACATGGACCAGATGAGCACCGAGCGTCCCCGGGTTCTGCTGATCGGCAGCGGGGCTCAGGTATATCGCGAGTACCTGTTGAAGCAGACGGCCGAACATGCCGAGCTGTGGCTGCTGGAGCCGGATCCACCCACCTGGCAACGGCCGTACCTGGTGGGATCCTCCACGGCGAACACCTTCTCGCCGGCGGAGACCGTCACCGCGGTGCGGCGGCTGGCAGCCGAGCAGCGCATCGACGCCGTGTTCTGCTATCACGAGGGGATGATCGTGGCAGCCGCCGCGGCGGCCCAGGCCCTCGGCCTGCCCGGCCCGAGCGTCGAAGCGGTGACCGCCTGCCGGGACAAGGCCAGGACCCGTGAGCTGCTTGCCGGGGCGGGTGTGGCGCAACCCGGGTTTGCGCTGGTGGACGACGACTTCGACATCGCGCAGCTGGCGCAGGCGATCCCGCCGCCCTGGGTGATCAAGCCGCGGTCACTGGGCGCCAGCCAGGGAGTGATCAAGGTCGATCAGCCGGCAGACTTTGCCGAGGGGCTGCGGATCACCCGTAGCGCCCGGCAGGCCGGCATGCCCACCGACGACGTGGTGCTGGTCGAGGAGTATGTCGAGGGCGGCGAGATCACGGTCGACGGCTACTTCGACGGCCAGGACTTCGTGCCGCTCTACATCACCCGCAAGCGTCTGAACAAGGCTCCCTACTTCGAGGAGATGGGCCACACCCTGTCGGGAGACGACGAGTACCTCACCGATGCCTCCCTGCTGGAGTTGATGGCCGCCGCCCATGTCGCGCTGGGATTCCGGAATGCGATCTCGCACACCGAAGTGCGGATCACCTCAGCCGGCTTCCGCCTGATCGAGGTCAACGGACGGATGGCCGGTGATCTGGTCTCGATCCTGGTAGAGCGCGCGATGAACTACAACTCGGCCTGGTACGCGCTGGAACTGGCACTCGGCAGGAATCCGGGCAGGCCGGCGCCGACCGGTCGATGCTGCGGCATCCGCTTCCTGCGGCCGGATGAACCGTGCGTCGTGGACTCCATCCGTTTCGATGCCGAGCGCGCCCGAGCGGCCGGGCTGGCCGATGTCAGCTTCCAGCCCATGGTGCAGCCGGGCACCGAACTGTGGCTGCCGCCGGACAATTACGTCGCTCGTTATGCATTGCTCATCGCCGACGGGGACAGCGCCGAGGAATGCAACCAGAAGCTGGACGTTGCCAGCGAGCTCGTCGAGTTGGCCTCGCACCCGATCGGTCAGCCAGCCGCGGCGGCATCAGCTCGGTAGCCTTCCGTGGCCGGAGAGCTGCCCGACGGCCGGTGCTGAGCCGGCGGCGATCCCGAGCATCGCCGGTGGCCGTCGATCATCCGGACCAGGTAGCTGGCGATGAGGACGCTGGCGCGGGCGTGTGCCAGCGTTTCCTCGGCCAGCGTGAGCGCCGGCTCGGCCATCACGTCCAGCGACCCCGCGGCGCAGTCGGTCAGTGACCGGAGCGACTCGGCCAGGCCGGCCTGCTCGGTCGCCAGCTCGGCCAGCACATCGTCCAGCAGGCTGGTCGGCCGATCTGCGGTCACCGCCGCTGTCCGGTGCCGGGGTTCTGTGTTGCCTGCCATGGCGATCCGTGCTCCGCTCAGTTACCTGTGGCCCGGCCTGAGTCAGGCCACCGACAGTGGGAGGGCCGCAGTGAGCAGCTCGACCGCGCAGCGGTGTGCGTCCGCGATCGGCCGGGAGAAGCAGCCGGGCGACGGGACGATGTTGTTGTAGAAGGTGCTGCCTTCACAGAGTGGCCCGAGCACCCAGATCCGGCGGTCCGGTTCGCCGGTCGCGCTGATCGGGTGCTGATCCTGATCCACCTCGATACCGGCCAGCTGCGGCTCGGCGGCCGGATTCGGCCGGATCCTGCCGTCGCGGAACAGTGCGGCTAGCAATGGGCTGGCCGAGGAGCCGACCGCTGGCTGGTCGGTGCGGCCGGCCACCAGCCAGTCCGCCCGGTCGGCATGCGGCCGGGCCAGCCGCCGGGACTCGATCAGCCAGCGGTTAGTTCCGCCGTCCCAGCTCAGCACCGGATCCGGTCCGAACGGTGCCTCGGCGATGCCCAGTTCGAGCAGTGCCAGTAGCTCCTCGTGCCGCTCGAACTGCGGCCCGACCACCGCCCGGTTCAACACCGACGTGGTGCGCTGGAAGAAACCGCGGTTGGACTCCGGTGTCAGCGCGCCGAAGTCGACCGCGTACCGGAAGGTGTCCCGCAGCTCACGCAGGATGTCCAGGGTCCGCTTGACGATACTGCCCTGCAGGCCCAGCTCACCCTCGGCCAGGTCGGCGGCCAGCTCGGCGGCCAGCCATGCCTGGTAACGCGCCGGATCGGTCAACCACATCGGCTGGGCACCGTCCAGCAGCTGCGCCGGGTCGAACCGCCCGCGCTCGGCGTCGATGCAATCCAGCAACTGGTCCAGCCGCCCGGCGCGGGCCGCCTCGGCCAGTCGCTGCTCGAGCTGATCGACCGCGCTCTCGCCGGCCGCCCATGCCTCGGCCCGGCGGAAGGCGATGCGCAGTTCGCCGAGCACCAGCGGCCACACCTGCCGGTCGAAATCCAGCGTGCCGCCGTGCTCGGCCCGCAACTGGTCGATGCCGGCCGGCGTGAACAGCAACGGCCGGTAGCCCGGTCCGTAGCGCAGCACCCGCGGCCGCGCTCGGCAGGGCCGTCCCGACCGGGAATAGAAGAGCAATCGTGGTTCGGCTCCGCTGGGCAGGTACCGCAGCCCCCTGCCGTGCCGCTCGTACCGGCCACCGCGGCCGACGGTGAGGCAGGACATGGCGTCCATCGCGGTCAGCCCGAAGCCGCCGATCGCCACGGTGGCACCGGTCGGTATCCGGCCAAGCTGCCGGGGCATCGGGTACGGCTGGGCGATCAACCGGCCGCTGGGATGCTCGGCGGCGACATTGCCGGGGTAGCCGAGGGTGAGGAAGACCCGGCCGGCCGAGACCCGTTCGCCCGAGGACAGCTCGATCCGGAACTGCTCGCCGTCCTCGGCAAGTCCGATCGCCTGGCTGCGGTGCAGCCGTACCTGCACGCCGGCCGGCAGCCGGGCGAGCAGCAGCTTGAAGAACCAGCCGAGGTACTCCCCGAGCAGCCGGCGCGGCAGGAAGTCCCAGGGCTGGATCGGGCGGCCGGATGTCCCGACGCTGAAGCCGTCCTCGCCGATCCGGAGCCCCCGCTCGACGACCCACTCGTACAGGCTCGGACCGGTCAGCCGAATCGTGTCGCCGACCGAGCACCGGTCCGCAAACATCGTCACCTGCGAGCAGATGGTGTTCAGCAGCAGGTAGTCCGGCTGGTCCACCGCGTGCATGCCGGCCCCGTCGCCGGCCGGGTCGATCAGTTCTATCCGGAGCCGCTCACCGGCCTGCCCGGCAACTGCCAACACCCGCTCCAGCACGTTCAGGCCGCGCGGACCGAGGCCGATGATGGCGACCGAGCCGGCTTCCGTCACTGCTGGACTCCCTTGCTCAGGCTGGCTGGTTCGGCGGCTGGGTGGCCTTGCGGATCCGGAAGATGAGGCATTCGTGCTCGTGGACGTAGGGGCGGTAGTTGGCGTGCGGTGGTTCCCACCACCGGGCAGTCTCGATCGACTCGGCTTGCATCCCGGCTCCGGCGAGCAGCTCGACCAGCTCCTGCTCGTCGTAGAACTTGCAGTAGAAGCCGGCATGATCCAGGTAGGCCCGATGCCCGACCTCGGTCATCTTCGCCCAGTCGTCGGCGATCTGGCAGTCGTTCATCGTCCACATGTTGGCGATCAGGCAGCCGCCTGGTCGCAGTGTCCGGATCAGCTCGGTCAGCGCGTCGGCCGGCTCGGCGAGGTGGCCGAGCAGGTCCCAGCAGAAGATGCCGTCGATCGAGTCGTCCAGCAGCCCGGTGGCGTAGACGTCGGTCTCGCGGAACACCACACCGCGCTGGACACCGGCCCGTTCGACGACCGACCGGGCAATGGCCATCGCGTTGTGCGAGCTGTCACCAGCCAGCAGGATCGGTGCGCCGGCGGCCAACGGCGGCAGGTTCCGCCCGTCCCCGCAGGGCAGATCCATGATCACCGCGGCGTCGGCGGCGGCGAACAGTTCGGCCGCGACCTGCGCGTACGGCACCGGCGGATCGCCCCACAGGTTGGCCTGGCCTTCCAGCGCTGAGGAATCGTATGCGCCGTTCCACATCCGGGCTTGCAGTGCGTCCGCTTCGCGGGACAGCGATTCAGTGCTCAAGACACCCTCCTGACAGTGTTGTGACGTGGGCTCGGCCTTCGTGGCCGACTGCGTCGGCCGGGATGGCGGCCAGTCCTCGGGGCAGCGCGGTGACGGTCAATGTGTGCCATTGGCACTCCTGGACAACCCGAGGGCCACATCCTGCTCGGGCCAACCTGGGCCCTCCTCGGGCTGGTCCTGGCCGGAGCCGCTTCGTTCCAGCACCGCCATTGCCGCCGGCAGCTTCATCGCGGCCTGCGTCCACGCCAGGCAACGCGGGCCGTCGAGGACCTCCCCGGAGATCTCCTCGCCCCGGTGGGCCGGCAGGTCGTGCAGGACCACCGCGTCCGGCCACGGCTGCAGGAACTGCCGGTTCACCTGCAGCGGACGGAACGCCTCTCGCCAGCAAGGGTCGCCCTTGGTGCTGCCGGTGGTTTGCCACTGGGTGGTGTAGACGGCGTCCACCGCAGCGGGAAGCTCGTCCCGGTGGGATACCTCGATGATCCGGGCGGCGCTGCCCACGGCAAGCCGCTGGCTCTCCTCGATCACCCGTGCCGGCAGGCCGTAACCTGCCGGACACCAGAACCAGGCCCGCGCTCCTGGCACCATCGCCAGTGCCCGAGCCAGCGCCACCGCCGTGTTGTTGCCTTCCCCGACGTAGAGCAGTCGTACGCCGGCCAAGCTGCCGTAATGCCGTTGCAGCGTCGCCAGATCCGTGATCGCCTGGGTCGGATGCTCGTCGGCCGACATCGCGTTCACCACCGGCAGCCGGCCGCCGCTCAGGTCGCGCAGGTCTGCCGACGGCCCGGGGATCCTGGCAACCAGCAGGTCCAGCATCGCGGCGAACACCCTGCCGGTATCGGCCAATGTCTCACCGGTGTTGACCTGGAGGTCGTGCGGGCCGTAGCTGATCAGGTCCGCACCGAGGCGCAACGCCCCGGTCGTGAACGCGGTACGGGTGCGAGTGGACGTCATCTGGAACAACATTCCGGCAACCTGCCCGGCCAGCGGACGGTCATGCGCACGGCGGTCCCGGTACAGCGTGCAGGCTCTGCTCACCCGATCGGCCAGTTGTTGCGGGGTCAGGTCGGCCAAGCTGATCAGGCCGGTCATCGAAGGCCACCAGCCAGCTGCGCCAGCACCTCTCGGGCGGGAGCCTCCCGCGTGAGGTCGACCGGCACCCCGAGATCCTGCTCGGCGGCTGCCTGCTGCACGAGCCGGAGCAGGGCCAGATCCAGCACCGCCATGCCGAACGGGTTGCTGACCACGCGCCGGCCGTCGGGGCGCACGGCGGGAATCGCGCCGGTCAGTACCTCCCCCAGAGTTCCCAGCAGGCCTGCCCGACCCGTATCCGGACGCTGCACGACACCGCCCTCGTTCAGCAGCCGGCCCAGTATCCGGCGCGGGTTGTCGCGAACCAGGTCGATGTCGTCGACGAAGATGTCGGCATCCTGGAGGACGTCCGCGGTCAGGTCGTCGAGTGACACGTGGGCGATGAAGACCTCCTTCGGCAACCAGGACTCGAGCAGGTAGGGCGTGTCCGAGGTGGTCAGGGTGATCACCACCGGCGACTCCGCGACAGCGGTTCGGGGTTGTTCGTGCACCGTCGCGGTCCGGCCCGGCAGGCGGGTCCAGTGATCGACAAGGGCCTGCGCAGCCGCTGTCCGGACGTCGTGCACGTCCAGCTGGGTCACGTCGGGGAAATACCGTTCGATCAATTCGACGTGCACCCGGGCGAGATAGCCACAACCGAGGATCGCCATCCGGGCAAAGCGTTCCGGCCCCAGCACTCGCAGGCTCGCCACCGTGTAGCACGCCGTCCGCAACGCCGAGATCAGCGCTCCTTCGGCAAGCAGGGACGGCCGGCCGGTTTCGGCGTCGAAGGCGACGGTGAAGCCGCCGGCCCGAGGAATCCCGGCCGCCGGATTGGACACCGCGGCGTTGATCAGCTTCATGCCGAGGATCGGCGGATCGGAGTCGAACAGGCCACCGGGCATCGCCAGCGATCGACAGTAGGCACCCTCGGCATTTCGCCACGGCAGATAGGCCTCGGCCGGCAGTACCGTCCGGCCCTCGGCGTGGGCGCGCAGCGCGGCCTCGATGGTCGCAACCGGGTCGGCCCGGGCCAGCGCGCCCCGGACATCACCCCGGGTCAGGATGCGGAAGGCTTCGGCCGGATCCGGAGAGGTGCTGGCTGAGCCGCTGGCCGCGGGCAGGGATGTCAGGCTCACCAGGTCCTCCAGGTAGCGAGAGTGACCCCGTTGCGGGACGGACCGAACTGCGGGCTGGGGACGACCCGGTCCAGGAACCCACGCTCACGTTCGATCCATTGATCGTTGTAGATGGTGTCGCGATAGGTCAGTCCCAGGTCCGGGCACAGGCAGACGGCCTCGACCAGCTCCTCGTCGGCAGCCATCTCCTGCAGGCACGCGGCCAGCACCGCGCCACTCGAGCCTCCCAGCACGTAACCTGTCGCCTCGGCAAATGCTCGACAACAGCCGATCGCCGTCCAACTGTTCACCAGACAGACCGCGTCCAGCGTGGTGGTCAGCAGGTGGGTGGAGACGCGGCTGGCACCTATGCCGGTGAGGATCCGGCGTCCGGCTGTGCCCCCGAAGGCAGTCGAGCCCTCCACGTCGACACCGACGATGCGGGTCGCCGGTGCCGCGCGGTGCAGGCAGGCCGCCATGCCGGCCAGCGTGCCGCCCGTGGAGACACCGACGAACGCCGCCTGGAAATCTGGCAATTGCGTGAGCAGTTCGGGTGCGGTCCACAGCTGGTGGGTCCGCGGATTGGCGGGATTGTCGTACTGGTCGAGCCAGATCCAGTCCGGGTGCGCACGAAGCAGCCGCTGGATGGTGTCCAGCCGGCGCTGCAGGTCACTCACTCCCGGAGCCTGATCGGCCCCTACCAGGTCGGCACCCAGACCCGTCATCCGGTGGCGGAGCGCGGCCGGCAACCGCTCGTCGACAACCACTGTGAGCTGCGCGCCGCAGGCCCGGGCAAGCGCGGCCAGCGCCACGCCGAGGTTGCCTGAGGAGGATTCGACGAGCCGGCTGCCCGGCTGGTAGACCTCGGCGACAGAAGCCAGCAGGCCGATGGCAGTGCGGCCCTTGATCGACCCCCAGGGGGAATTCCCCTCCAGTTTCAGCCACACGGCGCGTCGCCGTCCGGCGACCTCGACGTCGACCCGTTCCAGCGGAGTCACCGGATAGGCCGCGGCCAGCCGGCACAGCTCACCGACCAGGCCGGCACCGCCGGCAGCAATCGGTCCGGTCCCGATCAGGCGCTCCACCAGATCAGGAGCATGTACCTGCGTCATCGATCGGCCTCGTGCTTTGCCGGTAAGGCCGTTCGATGCGGCCCAGCGGTACCGGGCCTGCGCTGCTGCCGTGCGGAGGAGGTGGCTGCGGCGCCGTTGTGCAGTCGACATAGGTCGGAATCCAGCATGCAGTCCCCCGCGATCGGAAGGTGAGGCGGACATGTCGATCACCCATGGATGACTGCACGTGAAAGACAGGCCGGGTGGGGTGGGCCACGAGCTCTGCCGACGAGCCGCAAAGCTCAATTTGTGCTAAGTAGTGAAATACTCACCCTTGTGCCGGATTAGTGATATAGACGTTTCGTCCTAATCGGTCCGGTTGATCGACTACCGGGTCGTACCGCTGCGGGCCCTACGGCTGGCCGACCGGCCCCAGGGCTTTCGAGGCCAGCGGGTACTCGGCCAGCGCTTCGGCGACCAGCGCCCGCAGCTCGGCCATGGTGGCCGGGGCATCGGCCACTCCGCGGGCGCCGAACACCGACAGCGCCCAGCGGTGGATGTCGGAGATCACCGACGGGTCGCCGAGCAGCACCGCCGCGTGCACGGCGTGCAGGTACTGCCGGACCACGTCGACGGCCAGGTCGGCCACCGTGTCGGGCTGGGTGGCGTCCGGCCGGACGCCCGCGGTCAACCGCCAGCGCGCCGCCAGCCGGGTCACCAGCGCCGCATGCTGGGCGTCCAGGCCGGCCTGCTCGGTGACCACGGCGCGCGGCAGCGCAGGCACCGGCCGCACCACGGCCGGCAGCGTGGCCAGCACGTCCGGCAGGGCCCGCGCGGTCGGCGCCCAGGCGGTCGCGCCGATCGCCCGGGCCCGGTGTGCGGAGGTGCCGAAGGCCGGACCGCCCACCACGATCGGGATGCCGGCGGTGGTGCTGGCCTCGACGCAGCGGCGCGCGTTCGGAAGGCTGCCCAGCACCGAGCTGGACACCGCCACCACGTCCGGCCCCAGCTCGTGCAGGGTGCACGACAGCCGGCCGGCGGTGACCGCCGAGCCGAGCAGGTCGACCTGCCAGCCACCGGCCCGCAGCGTCGCGCCGATCAGCTGCAACGGCAGGGCGTGCCACTCCCGCTCGGCACAGGCCAGCACCACCAGGCCGCGATCGGCGGCGGGCATGGCCGCGTCCAGCGCGCAGACCGCGGCGGTGGCCAGGCCGGTGGCCGCGTGCTGCTGGGCCACCGTCCAGTCGCCGCGCTCCCAGCGTTCGCCGACCAGGCGTTGCGAGGGGGCGATGACGTCCTCGATCAGGTCCACCGGGTCCAGGCCGTCCCGCAGCGCCTGGCCGATGGTCTCGGTGGCTGCCTGGGCGTCGAGGTTGTCGATCGCGTCGGCGAAATGCTGCCGGGCCACCGCCAGCCGGTCGGCGGTCGGGGTCACCACCGGCACTCCACGGCCACCGCGAGGAAGTCCTGGTGATCGCCGAGCCGTTCCACGACGTGCTGCTCGATCGCCTCGACCAGCACCTGGGCACTGGTGCCGCGGTAGCGGTGCAGCAGGGCGAGCAGCGCCGCCCGGTCCGGGGCCGGGTCGCCGGTGCCGGTCGGGCCGGTGACGCACAGCAGCACATCGCCCGGCCGCAGCGGCAGCGGCTCGCCGGCGGGCTCGGCCAGGCTGCCGCCGGGGTGCTGCACCGCCAGCAGCACCGGCCCCACGGTTGCCGCCTTGCCGTCCGGGTCCGGCAGGCCCAGCAACACCCAGTCGGCGAAGGCCGGCCGCAGCAGCTCGATCAACCGCAGCGCCGAGCGGCGCACGTTCAACGAGCCGGACATGGTGGTGCTGACGTCGGCGAGCAGGGTGGCCCTGCTGTGGGCGCGAGCCCAGAGCCGCTCCTGGGAGGAAACGGCGTGCGGAAGTGTCACGAACGTAAGCCCATCAACCTGCTCAGCCCCGTTGCTGGGGCCACGTCACCCTAACAACCCACCGCCGGAGCTGCCGCCTTCGGTCGACCGGACGAGGCCGTCAGCGGCAGGGCTATTGGCGCGGACCGGCCGGCCGGGGTTCCCATCGGCGGCCACGGGCGAGTCGCACCGGGCCGACCGCCGTGGCCAGGTCGACGTCCGTTCCGTGCTGGCGCACCACGATGATCTCGTCGCCGGCCAGGCCCCGGGCGACCTCGCGCGCCAGGTCCATCAGCTCTCGCCAGGACGGCCCGCCGACCACCCGCGCGGCGTCGCTGGGGCAGATCGTGGCCTCGGGCCTGCGGTGCCGCAGCAGCGTGCGCATCGCCGCGGCCAGCCGCAGTCGTTGACCCTCGGGAGTGGGCTCCCACCACGGGTCTCCCCGCTCCCCCAGCGCCACCTTGGCGTCCTGGACGCGGGGACGCGCCGTCTCCGGATCGGTGCGGACGTCTCGACGGGCGGCCATCAGCTCGGCCACCAGCTCCTGGCGCAGCGCCTCCGGAATGGCGGGATCGCTGGCCCGCCACCGCCGGCCGGCCACGACGATGTACCGGCCGTCCGCCGTTCTCTCCTGCCGCGCGGACTCCGTCATGCGGAAATTATCCCCGGCGCGGCAACCACCTCGATCCGCCGAGCAGAACGCCACAGCCGGTGCGCCCTGCTGTGGCAGGGCACACCGGCTGCTTGGAGCTGAGGCTGCGGGTGAGCCTTGGATCGGGCGGACCGCCGAGGCCGCCCGGGTTGGGCGGACCTCGGACAGCACCGCTAGGTCAACGGGTTGGCACCCCGCGGCCTGGTGGCGAGCTCCTGCTGGGTCTGCTCCAACAGCAGCATCGGGTCCTGCGTCTCGACCTGGCCGAGGCCGGGCGGGCAGCGCTCCCAGCCGAGCAGCCGCTGCACCTCGTCGGGCAGGGTCTGCACGGTTTCCCGCGGAACGGCGAGGTACTGGTTCTCCTCCTGCCGCAGGTTGCCCAGATCGAGCGCCACGGACAGGCTGAACCGCGGCGCATCCGTGGTGTTGGCTCCACCACCGTGGTAGACACCGCCCTGCCAGAGCAGCGCGGAACCGGCGGGCATGACGGCCGGGATCGCTTCGGCGTATGCCGGAGCCCGCTCGTCGTCCCAGTGCTGGCTGCCGGGAATGACCAGGGTCGCGCCGTTGGCGGCGGTGAAGTCGGTCATCGCCAGCATCAGCTGCAGCCGGCACGGTGGTCCCGGATGCCGCCACAGGTGCATCGCGTCGTCACGGTGCAACGGTTGCCGGCCCTGGCCCGGATCGATCCTGATCGCCTGGGTGAAGCTGATCTGGATGCTCGGCGTAACCTCCATCCGGACCTTGCCGATCCACATGTGGGTCGGTTGCTGCAGCAGCCGCCGGGCCGAACCGAGGTAGAGCGGCTGGGTCACGACCGGGCTCATGTGCGCCGACCGCTGGAACAGGCTGGACAGCCGCTTGGTCCGCTGCCCGTCGTACCCGCTCTCGCTGTAGGCAGCCGCCTCCAGGCCCGGTTCGAGGTCGGCGCGGAGCCCGGCGAGCGTGTCGGGGTCGGCGAATCCCTCGACGATCACCGCCCCGTCGCGCTCGAGGATCGCCACCACGTGCTCCAGATCGGCATCCGGCTGCACGTGGGTCAGTTCGCGCTTGGCGGTCTCCGTGGTCGCCACGGTCAGCTGGCCGAGTCGCCGGACTTGGCGAGGACGACGCTGGTCAGGGTTTCCACATCCGGGTCCTCGAACAGATCGCCGATGTCGAGGATGATGCCGATCTGTTCCTCGACCGCCGCGGCAATCTGCACTGCCGCGATGGACTGCCCGTTGAGCTCGAAGAACGTGGCGCCGGGCCGGTCGGAGCCCGGGCCCAGGATGTCGATCCAGATCGCCCTGACCCGCTGGGTGATTTCTTCCGTGCTGAGAGCGGACTGCTGGGTGCTCATATCTTTCTCCAGGCGAGATCAGATGTATTGGGTGTTGGGTTCCAGGCCGCAGCTGATGCGTCCGTACAGCTCGTAGTTGGTGTCGGGGTGCATGATCGCGTGCAGGTTGAGCGCCTTGATGTCGCGCTCGATGCGCTGGATCGGCACGCTGTTGTACAGCGACGAGCCGCCGCTGGCGTTGGCCAGCACGTCCGCGACCTCCTTGGCGCGCAGGCAGGTGGCACCCAGGTCCAGCCGCGCACGGGCGCGCTCTTCCAGGCTCCACTGCTCACCGGACGCCGCCTTGGCGTCGATCAGGTCGGCGGTGCGCAGCACGTGGTAGCCCGCCTCGTCCACCCCGACCGTGGCGCTGGAGATCTGCAGGTGGGTCAGCGGTGCGGCGCTCTGCTCGGTGTAGTCGGTGTAGGTGATCTTGCTGCCGGGCAGCCGCTCCAGGAACGCGTCCTTGGCCGCGACCGCCAGGCCGTAGGCGACCGCGCCGACGGTGGTGCAGGCGACCGGCATGAACGGGGCCCGCCACATCGGCGCCGCGGGGTCCTGCTGCTGCGGGTGGACGCCGAAGATCACCGGGCCCACCGGCAGTACCCGCTCGGCCGGCACGAAGAGGTCCTGGCAGACCGTGGTGATGCTGCCGGAGCCGCGCATGCCGACGGTGTGCCAGTCGTCGATCACCTGCAGGTCCTTGATCGGGATCAGCACCATGACGGGCTCGAACTGCCCGTCCGGGGTCGGCCGGACGGCGGCGTTGACGTTCCAGTCGCTCTGCTGGGCGCCGGTGTTGAACGACCACTTGCCGCTGACCAGGTAGCCGCCGTCGGTCGGCACCGCCATCGCGCCGGGGCTGAGGATGCCGCTGATTCGCACGTCGGGATCGGCGAAAACCTCCTCGCGCACCGAGTCCGGGTACAGGCCGACCATCCAGCTGCTGATCAGCCAGACCGACGCGGTCCAGGAAGCCGAGCCGTCGCCGCGCGCCAGCTCGGCCAGCACCTCGGCGACGGTCCGCATGTCGGACTCGTAGCCGCCGTAGATCCGCGGCACCCGCATGCGCAGCAGGCCGGAGCTGCTCAGCGCTTCCAGCGCCTCGTCGCTGAGCTGCCTGCGCTCCTCCGACGCCTGGGCACTGGCCCGCAGTACGGGGCCGAGCTCAGCCGCACGCTTCACCAACTCGGTTCGTGGCGGCGTGGTAACTGTTTCCATCGATCCTCTCCTCAAATCAAAGACAGCATTGGGTTATGACTCTGGTGGCGGGGACACCGCGACGCATCTTCCGGTCTGCTATCCCGGCAGCCGGCCTGATGTGCCACCCGCTATCCCAGTTCGGCCAGCCGCCGGCGGTCGACCTTGCCGGTCTCGTTGCGGGGCAACGCACCCGGCACGGTCCGAAAGACCATGGGCAGCATCACCTCGCCGAAGCGCTGCCTCATGTGGGCGCGCCACTCGGCCGGGCTCGGTCCCTCGCGCGGCACGACGTAGGCGGCCAGCTTGGTGACGATGCCGTCGGCACCGCTCACGGCGAGCACGGCACATTCGGCTATGGACCCGTGCTCGAGCAGGATGGCCTCGACTTCGGCCAGTTCCAGCCGATGGCCCTGGATCTTCACCTGCTGGTCGCGGCGACCCCGGAACTCCAGCAGCCCGTCCGCGCGGCGCAGGGCGAGGTCTCCGGTGCGGTACCAGGGCCCGGGGCCCCGGCCGGGCACGGCGCGGAAAACCGGATCGCCGGGTTCGGCGCCGAGGTAGCCGGGGGTCACGTACGGGCTGCCGATCACGATCTCGCCCACCGCACCGGGCGGGCACTCGCGGTCCTGCTCGTCGAGCAGCAGCACCTCCCGGCCGGGAATCGGCCGCCCGATCGGCACAATGCCCTTGCTGTCATGCGGAATCCGGTGCCAGGTGGCGGCCACCGTCTCGGTCGGGCCGTAGAGATTGGCCAGCGCCAGCTCCGGCGCCGCGGCCTGCAGCCCCTGGACCAGGCCCTCCGAGACGGCCTCGCCCATCAGCAGCAGCCTGCGCAGCGTCAGCGGCACCCGGGACCGCTCGGTGCTTTCCACCAGCAACTGCTGGGCGAAACTCGGCACGGTCTGCAGCACGTCGATCCGCTCTTCGGCGAGCCAGGCGAGCAGCCGGCCGGGGTGCGCGCGGAGCGGCTCGGGCACCGGGCAGAGCACCGCGCCGGCCACCAGCGTCGCGAAGGTCTCGCACAGCGCGGGATCGTGGTCCGGCGACACCCACTGCGCCACCCGCACGCCGGGGCCGAGCCCGAACTCGGTGGCGAACCAGGTGCTGAACTGCGCGAGCGCGGCATGCGTCTGCGGCACGCCCTTGGGACGGCCGGTGGAGCCCGAGGTGTGCGCGATGTAGGCCCACGCCTCGAGCGGGACGTCCGGCTCGGCCGAGGTCGCGTCCGGCAGGTCGCCCACGTCGATCAGCGGGACGCCGGTGCTCTCGGCGTGCTGCCTGCTCAGCTCGTCGCCGGGCCCGCCGGTCAGCACGGCGGCCGGCCGCATCGCCTCGAGGATGCCGCGGCCGCGCTCGCCGGTCGCGCCGGTACCGGACCAGAGCAGCACGGCGCCGGCCCGCAGCACGCCGAGCAGAGCCGCGTACCGGTCCGGCCCGGCAGGCACCCGCACCGCGATCGGGCGGCCGGCGAAGCCGGCCAGGGCGGCGGCGACCCTGCCGGCGTGTCGGTCGAGGTCCCGGGCGGAGACCGAGCCGTTCTCCCAGGAGACGGCGGTGGCTTCCGGTGCCGCCTCGGCGTGCCGCCTGACGAGCAGGTGCACGGGCAGGCCGGGCTCGGGCGCGGTCGGAGCAGGTTCCTGCTGGGTCATTCGGCGGCACCCAACCGGACCGGCAGCGACCGGCGCCCGTTCATGACGAAGGTGCCCTGCGAGCTGAGGTCCTCCGGCGCCACGCCGAGGCTCAGGCCGGGGAAGCGTGCGAACAGCGCCTGCACGGCGATGCGGACCTCCATGCGGGCCAGGGCCTGGCCGACACACCGGTGCGCGCCGTAGCCGAAGGCCAGGTGCCGCTTGTCCGTCCGGCGGGCGTCGTACTCCCCGGCGTCGGCGCCGTGCAGGTCCGGGTCGCGGCCCGGAGCGGCGAAGCTGACCAGCACCGGGCAGCCGCGCGCGATCTGCTCGCCCTCGACGGTCATGTCCTGCACCCCGAACCGGAAGGGCATCATGGCCACCGGCGCGTCGGCGCGCAGCGTCTCCTCCACCACGTCCTCCCAGGAGACCTGGCCGTCGCGTACCAGCTCGCGCTGGTCGGGCCGGGTCAGCAGGGCGGCGACGGCGTTGACGATGAGGTTCTTGGCAGGCTCGGTCCCGGTGTTGAGCATCAGCAGCACCAGCGATACCAGTTCCTCGTCGGACTCCGGACCCTCCGCCGCCTGCGCCGCGATCAGGTCGCTGATCAGGTCCTCGCCCGGATTCCGGCGCTTGGCCGTCACCAGTTCCTGGACCGCCTGCTGGTGGCGCAGGAACGCCGCCCGCATCTCCTGCTGGTTCGCCGGCATGTACCCCGCGGGTGCCAGGATGGCGTCCTGGTCCGCCGGCCCGGCACCCAGCAGCTCCCCGATCACCTGCGAGGCAACCGGATGCGCGTACTCGGCCTTGAGGTCCACCACGCCGTCCGGTTCCCGTTCCGCACGGGTCTCGAGGGCGTCCAGCGCGCGCGACACGAGATTCTCGATGCGCGGCTGCAGGGCCGCCACCCGCTGGGCGCTGAACGCACCCGCGACCAGCCGGCGCTGCCGGTCGTGCGTCTCGCCGTCCGCGGTCGACATGTTGTCCATCCGGGCCCAGTTCAGCAGCGGGAAGTCCGGGCTGATGCTGCCCTCGGCGTACGCCGGCCAGTGCAGCCGGGCGTCCTTGGAGAACCGCTCGTCGGCCAGTACCTGCCGGGCGGCGTGGTAGCCGGTCACCGCCCAGGCCGCCACCCCGCCGGGCAGCTCGATCGGGGCGACCGGTCCGCGTTCCCGGAGCCGGGCCGACTCCCCGTGGATGTCGCTGCCGAGGCCGTCGATGACAATGGGCTGGTCGCTGTCCACGATCACTTCCAAAGGTCGGTGCGGATGGGATGACGTGCGGCGGCCGCCGCCGCGACGAGCCCGGCTGCAAGCGATCGCCGCAACTTTCACCCATCCTGAACGGGGTGTTGCTCCTCCAGCGACTTCGGCTGTGCGCTGCTGGCCGGCCGGTGCGCGGGGGCATTCTGCACGGCCGGCGGCAGTGCCGAACGCCGAGACCTCCGTGCCCGGTGTGGGATCTGCAGCTCCCACACCTCGCACGGAGGTCTCGGTGTTCAACCGGCTATGCCGCCGGCTGTCAGCTCTGCTCCAGTCCGGCTATGCCCGGCGGGTGGTCCGGAGCCCACAGGTCCGGCACCGTCCAGCCGTTCAGGTCGTACTCGCTCAGGCACTGGTCGGCGAACGCCTTGTAGGCGTCTATCTGACCGGACATCAGCTGGGCGTTCAGCAACTCCACCCGGACGTTCTCGTGGTTGCCGGCGTAGTTGCGCTCGTAGAGCTCGTGCCGGCCGGCGAACTCGGTGCCGGTGGCATCCCAGAGCAGCTTCATCACCTTGACCCGCTGCTCGGCGGTGGAACCGTCCGAGCCGCGCAGGAACCGGTCGAGGTAGGGACGGATCTCGGGGTTGGCGAAGTCCTCGGCGCTGGAGTTGATGTAGATCAGGCCGCTGGCCACGTCCTGCTGGATGATCTCCAGCACCCGCGGATAGCCGATCTGGGCGAACCAGCGGTAGGCCATGCCGTACTGGGCGTTCGGCAGCAGCGCGCCGTTCACCCAGGGCACCGGGTTGCGGGCGGCCGCGTCCGCCAGCCCCCAGAAGAGGTTTCGCCAGGCGAGCACCTCACCGATCCGGCTCTGCACGCCGCGGAAGTCCTTGGTGCCGGTCAGCTCCAGGGCTTTGGCCAGCAGGCCGGCGATGAACTCCAGCTTGACCGCCAGCCGGATGCAGCCGTGGAAGGTGAACCGCTCGGAGAAGCCGGACTTCCCGGCGAACATCTGCACCTTGCCGAGGTCGCCGTAGACGAACACGTTCTCCCACGGCACCAGCACCTTGTCCAGGATCAGGATGGTGTCGTTCTCGTCCAGCCGCGACGACAGCGGGTAGTCGAACGGGCTGCCCATCGCCAGCGCGGTCGCGCCGTAGGACGGCCGGCAGATCAGCTTGACCCCGCTCGCCCCCATCGGGACGGTCGCGATCAGGGCGAACTCCTTCTTGCGCAGCGGCAGCCCGAAGTGCGCGATGAAGTTGTAGTGGCTCAGCGCGGACCCGGTGGCGACCACCTTCGCCCCGCTCACGATCAGCCCCGCGTCGGTCTCCCGCTCCACCCGAATGTAGACGTCGGCCACCTGGTCGGGCGGCAGGTTGCGGTCGACCGGCGGGTGCACGATGGCGTGGTTCCAGAACAGGACCTTCTCCTGCGACTCGCGATACCAGCGCTCGCCGTTGGCGCTGTAGGGCGCGTAGAAGTCGGAGTTGGCCCCCAGGGTGCCCAGGAACGACGCCTTGTAGTCGGGGCTGCGTCCCATCCAGCCGTAGCTCATCCGCGCCCAGGCCGCGATCGCCCGCTGGTCGGCGACCATGTCCTCGACGGTGTGGGGAGTGCGGTAGAAGGGGTGGGTGAAGCCGCCCGAACCGGTATCGGTCGGCGTCGTCAGCACGCCGCGGTTGGCCGGGTCGTGCAGCGCGTCATAGAGCCTGGCCGTCATCCGGACCGGGTTGCGGAACGCCGGGTGCGTGGTGACGTCCTTGACCCGGTCGCCGTAGAGGAAGATCTCCCGGTCGTCGCGCAGGCTCTCGATGTACTCGTCGCCGGTGAGCGGGCGCGTCATCAGCGCCCGCTCTGCAGCCGCAGCTGGGTGTACAGGCGGTTGGCGAAAGTGGTGAGCAGCACGGCGGAACTGACATGGGTGCGTCCGGTGGACAGGTCGCGCCAGATACGTTCCAGGCGCTCGCCCGGACGCACGGACGTGCTGCCGGCCGTCGGCTGGATGATCTGGTCGACGGCCCGCCAGGCCAGGTCGGTGGCCTCCCGGCAGGTCAGGGCGATCCGCAGGTCCTCCTCGGGGGTGAACGCCCCGAGCGGCTGCTCGGACAGCTCGTGCCAGCGTCGCGCCGTGGCCTGCACCAGCGTCTCGGCAGCGTCGATCATGCTGCTGGCCTGCCCGTACCACAGCTGGAAGTCCGGGTCCTCCACCCTGGGCGGGAACGGCGGGAAGATCGTGGTGCGGGAGAACATCAGCTCGGTGTAGGCGTCCAGCGCACCCTGGCACATGCCGACCGCGATGTGCGCGCCCTCCATGGCCATCGAGGAGGCCGGCGCGCCGCCGTACTGCGGGTGCTCGTGCAGCTCGCGGCCCGGCGTGCCGTCCATCACCGAGATCTCCTCGAACTGGACCTGCACGCCGTAGTGGGCGGGAATGTGCCCGTCGGAGAAGCGGATGCTGTTCGACCCGCTGCCCTTCAGGCCCAGCTGGCCGCCCCAGTCGTCGAGCATCTCCCACTGGTCGCGGGGCGCGATGAACAGCAGCGGGCCCTGCGGCGTCCCGTCCTCCCCGACGATCATGGTGTTGCCGATGAAGTGGGTCGCGTACGGCGCGCCGGAGCAGTACCGCCAGACGCCGTTTAGGATCCAGCCACCGTCCGCGGCCCGCCGGGCCGTTCCGTACGGGGTGTTGACCAGCGGCGCGATGAAGTCACCGTCGCTGAAGATCTCGGCCTGGGTCTTCTCCTCGAACACGGTGGCGGCGAACAGCGAGTGCGCCGCACCCAGGCAGTACATCCAGCCGGTCGACGGGTCGGCCCGGCACAGGATCATCGCGATCTGCAGGAAGGTCTCGAAGCCGAACTCGTAGCCGCCGTAGCGCTTGGGCACCGTGATGCGGTAGAAGCCGGCGTCCCGGAAGGCCTGATGCAGGTCCTCGCCGTAGTGGGTCAGCTCCTCGGTCTCGCGCTGGCGGGCCACGACGGCCGGTGCCAGGGCCTTGGCCCGCTCGATCAGCACGGCCGGGGTGACCTCGGACTCGGACGGCAGGGCCGCGCCCTGCACGGCGTTTGCGGTGACAGTCATAAAGTCAAAACCTCAGATCGATGCATCCGGGTCGGCCACCAGCTCGCCGATAATGTTGAGGTACTCGCCCACCTGCTGGTGGACCTCGGCCTGCTCGAACAGGTGGCGGCTGAAGCTGAGCCCGCCCACCACCTCGTTGGGGCTGAGGTGCATCGACCAGATCATGCCGTCCGGGGTCTCGGAGCCGAGCGCCTGCGGAATGACCCGCCGCCAGATCGCGGTGTACTCCAGGTCACCGACCCGCTTGCCCTGCATCAGATAGGGCGGCTGGACGGCCTGGAACAGGCACGGCACGTTGTCCGGGCCGACCGAGGCCAGCAGCTCGGGCGCCTCGCCGAGCAGGTACAGCAGCGGCAGCTCGTGGGAGAAGGCGCCGATGCTGGCCGTCCTGGCGCGGGCGATGACGTCGCGGAAGGTCCGGCAGCCGTCCAGGTCCACCCGCACCGGGACGAAGTTGAAGAACGACCCGACCGTGGACTGGAAGCGGGGCCGGCGGCCCGGCGCGAAGGTGGGCACCGTGATGTCGGTCGCCTGGGTGCGCCGGTTGACGAAGACGGTGAACGCGGCCAGCAGCACCATGAACGGCGAGCTGCGGGTCGCCTTGGACAGCTTGATCACCTCGGTGCTCAGGTGCGAGCCGGTGACGAAGCGGTGATAGCTGGTGCCGGGGGTCTTGTCGGTACGGTGCACCGGCACGGTCAGCACCCGGGCACCGCTCAGCGCCTTGCGCCAGTACTCCTTGGAAGCGGCCACCGCCGGGCTGCCGGCCTCTTCCTGCTCCGCGGCGACGAAGTCGCGGTACTGGGTCGCCTCGGGCAGCTGCGGCTCGCTGCCGGCCGCGCGGGCCGCGTAGCACTCGGCCAGGTCCTGCAGGAGCACCTGCAGCGACCAGACGTCGGCAGCGCTGTGGTGGCTGTTGAGCACCAGCACCGAGTCCTGGTCGTCGAAGCGGCCGAGCACGGCGCGCAGCAGCGGGATGTCGTTGACCTGGAACGGCCGGGCCTCGGTCTCGACCATCAGCTGCTCGGCGCGCTGGTCCCGGCCGGCACCCGGCGGCTCGTCCAGCTCGACCACCCGCAGCTCGGGCTGGCCTGCCGGCAGCACGCTCTGCGAGCCGCCATCCTCCAGGTGCACCACGGTGCGCAGCGCCTCGTGCCGCTCGACCACGTCGGCCAGCGCCTGGCGCAGGATCTCCACGTCGACCCGGCCGCGAATCCGCCACCCGCCGACCTCCACGTACTGCGGCCCGAACGGCCCGGCGTCGAAGCCCTGGGCGAACAGGCAGAGGAACTGCTGCTGGAGGGAGAGCGCGGACGTGGTTTCCTGCTGTGCTTCGGGATAGGTAGTCATGTAGGGATCTCTCTCAGTGGAGGCTGACGCCGGCGTTGCGGAGGGCATCGATCAACGTGCCGCGTTCCAGCTCGGCGGCGACCAGCTCTAGGTCGTCTGCCATGTAGCGGTCGTCCTCGAGGGTGGGCACGAGCGACCGGATGGTGTCGTAGGTGATCCGGCCGGCCGGGCTCAGCCGGTCCAGGCGCCCGGAGACGTCCACCGCCTGCGCGGCCGCGAGGAACTCCAGTGCCAGGATGATGTTGTTGTTGCGCAGCACCCGACGCGCGTTGCGGGCAGCGATGAAGCCCATGCTGACGACGTCCTGGTTGTCGCCGTTGGAGGGCACGCTGTGGATGCTGGCCGGGCCGATCGTCCGGTTCTCCGCGACCAGCGCGGTGGCCGGGTACTGCGCGCCGGCGAAGCCGCTGTGCAGCCCCGGGTCGCCCTTGATCAGGAACTCCGGCAGGCCGTAGCTCAGGTGCCTGTTGAGCAGCCGGTTGCTGCGCCGTTCGGACAGCACCCCGAGCTGGGTGAGCGCGATCAGGACGAAGTCCATCACGAAGGCGATCGGCTGGCCGTGGAAGTTCGCGCCGTGGAAGATCTCCCGGTCGGTGAAGAAGAGCGGGTTGTCGTTGGCCGAGTTGAGCTCGATCTCGAGCTTGAGCTGGGCGTGGGACAGGGTGTCGCGGACCGCGCCGATCACCTGCGGGATGCAGCGCAGCGAGTACGCCTTCTGCAGGTAGACGTCGGAGCGAACCACATCGGCGTGGCCGTTCTCCTTGCTGGCGGCCACCTGCCGGCGCAGGTCGGCGTGCTCGACGGTCAGCCTGCTGCCGTTCATCAGCGCGCGCATGTTGGCGGCACTGGCGATCTGACCGGCGTGCGGGCGAGCGTCGTGGCCCTCCGGCTGGAACGGGCTCAGCGAGCCCTGCAGCACCTCGATGACCAGCGCGGCGGCGATCTCGGCGTGCCGGGCCTGCTCCCACGCGTACTCGGCGACCAGGGCGCCGACGCCGGTCATCGCCGAGGTGCCGTTGATCAGCGCCAGGCCCTCCTTGAAGTGCAGTCGCAGCGGCTCGATGCCCAGCGATCGCAGCACCGGACCGGTCGGCGTCTTCTTCCCGTCGCGCAGCAGGTAGCCCTCGCCGATCAGCGTGCTGGCCATGTGCGCCAGCGGGGCGAGGTCGCCGCTGGCACCCAGCGAGCCGATCTCCGGGATGGCCGGCGTGATGCCCTCATTGAGGTAGAGCGCGATGCGTTCGAGCACCGCGGGCCGCACGGCCGAGTGCCCCTTGGCGAGGGCGTTCAGCCTTGCGGTGACCAGGGCCCGCGACTCGGACTCGCTCAGCAGCGGGCCGACGCCGGCACTGTGGCTGCGCACCAGGTTGGTCTGCAGCTCGGTTTCCTTGGCGGTGTCGACGAGCATGTAGATCATCTCGCCGTAGCCGGTGGTCACCCCGTAGACCGGGATGTTCTGCCGCACGGTCTCCTCGAACTGCTCCCGGCTCGAGGCCGCGCGCTGCAGCACCCGCGTGCTCAGCGCGACCGATGCGTGGTCCTCGGCGACGCGGCGCAGATCTGGAAGGCCGAGCGTATCGCCGTCAAGTTCGACGTTGACATCGGTTCCGACCGTGGTCATGTGGCTCCCTAGTGATGTAGCAAAACGGATGGCCACTGCCTGCTACGTGGCCGCGGCGTCGATGTCATCACCGCCGGGAGGGGCACTGCACCTTCGTGCGTGCGGCACCGGCCCACCGGCCGGCAGCTGGGCAAAGCCGGACCATGCCGGGCCGTGACGGCACCCCGCACAGACGGAGAGGCGAGGGCGGGATGCGGTGCAGAACATGAACACTACGGTGCAGCGCGCCTGCCGTTCCACCCTTTCTCGACGATCATGCAACCGCTGAGCATTTCCCTTCGCCGGCAAGGAAAAACCGGCACGTTGAGAGATGCCCGACTGGCTGGTGAATGCGAATTTGGCCTAGGCGCGCTGGATGGCGTACTCGCCTACGCGGGAGTCGGGAGAACCGGCCACTGCGTCGACTGCCTGGCTTGATCCTGTATCCCGAGAGACTTCAAGGAAGCGACAGTAAATGGACAACGTCACTAACACGCGTGCCGTCGTGCTCGGCGGCAGCATTGCCGGCCTGTTCGCGGCACGGGTGCTCGCGGACGCCTACGACGAGGTGGTCGTGGTGGACCGCGACCGGCTGGCGGGCGTCAGCGGGCCGAGGCGCAGCCGCCCGCAGGGCCGCCACATCAACGCGCTGCACTGCCGCGGCCGGCTGGTCATGGAGGAGCTGTTCCCCGGCATCACCGCGCAGATGATCGCCGACGGCTGCCCGAGCGGCGACATGGCCGGCGACGTCCGCTGGTACTTCGACGGCAAGCGGGCTCAGCCACACTTCGTCGACCTGCTCGCGGTGCCGGCGACCGCACCGGTGATGGAGCGCTACATCCGGGAGCGCACCGAGGCGCTGCCGGCGGTGAAGTTCCTGGAGCAGCACGAGATTCTCGGACTGACGACGACTCCGGACCGGAGCCACGTCACCGGCGTGCGCGTGCAGCGGGTGGGCGGCGACAGCGCCGAGGAGACCGTGACCGCCGACCTGGTGGTGGACGCCACCGGGCGAGGCTCGCGCACCCCGCTCTGGCTGACCCAGCTCGGCTACCCGGAGGTCGAGGAGGAGCGGACGAAGATCGGCCTGGGCTACGTCACGCAGCACTACGTGCTGCACGAGGATCCCTGGCATGGCGACCTGGCGATCATCCCGGTGGCCTCGCCCCGGGTGCCCCGCGGAGCGATCTTCACCAAGACCGACGGCGGAAAGGTGGAGCTGACCGTCTACGGCCTGCTGGGTGACCACCCGCCGACCGACCAGGCCGGGTTCTACGACTTCGTCAAGTCGCTCGCGGTGCCCGACATCTACGATGCCCTCCAGCACGCCGAGCCCATCGACGAGCCGGTGGCGTTCCGGTTCCCGACCACCATCCGCCGCCGCTACGAGCGGATGACCAGCTTCCCCACCGGGCTGCTGGTGACCGGGGACGCGGTGACCTGCTTCAACCCGGTCTACGCCCAGGGGCAGACCGTGGCGGCACTGTCGGCGCTGGTGCTGCGCCAGCACCTGCACAGCGGCGCCACGCCCGACCCGCTGCAGTACTTCAAGGACCTGGCCCACGACGTGATCGATGCACCGTGGGAGATGACCCACACCGTCGACCTCAGCTACCCGGAGGTCCCCGGCCGCCGCACGCTGAAGGTGCGGATCGGCCAGGCCTACCTCGCCCGGGTGCAGGCCGCCGCGACCCGGGACGGGAGCATCACCGGCGCCTACATGCGGGCAGCCGGCATGGTGGACCCGCCGAGCGCGCTGATGCGTCCCGGGTTCATGCTCAAGGTGCTGCGCAAGTCCTGGCGCGGTCCGGCACCGACCCCGCCGCGGCCGGCCAGCCAGCCTGCGGTAGCGGCCACCCAGGCGGCCTGACGCCGCAGCACGACCGGGCCTGAGTCGGGGCCGGCGGGATCCTCTGAGATCCTGCCGGCCCCGATTCGCATGTCCGCCGAGCTCCGAACCACACTCGTGGCGGTGCGTCCGGCCGGCTGTTCCTGACCGTCGAGCTGGTCCTGATCGTCGAGCCGGGCAACGGCGCGGCGGGACGGCACGAGAAAGACCTCCGAGCGGAGTGCGAGCCATCTGGTCGCACTCACTCGGAGGTCTTCGTGTTCTCTGCCGGTGTGCCGGGCTCGGCGCGCGCCGCACCCGGCGGCTTAGTACCGGCCAGCCGCGGCTTCTATGTGGAATACCCACCGGTCGCTGGGGCGGCCGGTGGGTGTTACACACGCCCTGAAAGGCTGGCGGAGGGAGGCCCACATGCAGGTGCCCACGCCGGAACGGCGTGGGCACCTGAGGTGGGGAACCGCGATCAGCCGAAGAACGCGGTGAACTCGTCGATGACGACCTGGGGCCGCTCCTCGACGAAGTAGTGACCGGTGTTGGTCACCTCGTGCACGGTCACGTTGGTGCCCTGGGTGGGCAGCACCGCGGCCATGTTCGGGTAGAACAGGCTGTTCACCAGGCCCAGGATCGGCGCGTTCACCGGCGAGTAGGTGGCCAAGTCCGCGATGTCCTGCACGAACGTGGCGTACCAGCCGTTGCCGCCCCGGATGCCCTCCGGGCAGTTGTAGGCGGCCGCGTAGACCGACCGGTCGAAGTCGTTGACCGCGGCCTGGTTGAGCAGCAGGTTGTTGAACATCCAGTCGATAAGGTAGCGAGCCCGGCCGGAGACCAACTGCTCGGGCAGCCCCGGCACCTGGTTGAACGCGAACCACCAGGGGAAGAAGGGCTGGCCCGGCGCCCTGAGCATCCGGAACTCGTAGTAGCTCGGGTCCGGGTGCGTGACGTCGAGCATGGCCACCTTGCGGGTGGCCTCGGGGTGGTTGGCGGCGAAGCTGTAGGCCACCATCGAGCCGATGTCGTGCCCGGCGATGTTCACGCTGCTGTAGCCCAGCACCCGGATCAGCTCGCGGATGTCGCGGGCCATGGTCTTCTTGTCGAAGCCGGACGCCGGCGTGTCGGTGTCACCGCCACCCCGCAGGTCCACCGCGATCACCCGGTAGCGCTGGGCCAGGGCCGGCATGACCTTGTGGTACTCCCACCAGGTCTCCGGCCAGCCGTGCAGCAGCACCAGCGGCTCGCCCTTGCCGCCGATCACGTAGTGCTGGCGGATGCCGTTGGCGACCGCGAACCGGCTGCTGAAGCCGGCCCCCAGCGACCGGGCCAGCTCCGCGCTCGACGGCGCCGAACCACCCTGGTCGTCTTGTCCTTGCTGTCCTCGCCGTCCCTTTTGCTTATATAGCGTCTCCGCGCCGGCCGACCCGCCGGGCACGGCGACAGTCAGCCCGGCAGCCGCCGCCGTACCGGCACCGAGCGCCAGGAATTTGCGCCTGTCGATCCCCACTCAAACAACCCTTTCAACTGGGAGGGATGGGATCCGCGTGACTGCGGATCCATTGCCCTCCATCCAAAGACCAAGGGAGCGTATACATTTACAATCGTCTGCACCATAGGGAACAGATACAGCGTTGTATCCCTTACAGGCTTGCGCCTGGCGCAGTCGCCGATCCCACTGCTCCGGTGGGATCCTGCTGGGCCGCGTAGCAAAAGGAGAGCCGCGGGCCCAGCGCGACCCGGCTTCCGTTCGGACGTCGCCGGCCGTTGTGAGGCGGCCACCGCTGCATCGCCCGACCTGATCGCCATGCCTTTCCCAGATCAGGTGACATCTGCTACAGCGTCTTCCATTGACAAGCTCCATGCTCTATAGCGCGGGATGTTCGGCTGGTCAGCTGTCGGTCAGTTGTCCAGGAGCTGGTCGAGCTCGGCGACGGTGGGCGCGTCGAACAGGTCATCGATCGAGATCTCCTGCCCGATCACCGGGCTGGCCCGGCCCGCGATCAACATCGCATCGATCGACTCACCACCCAGGGCGAAGAAGTTGTCATCCA